>SDBU01005435.1_pt1 | contig 15260 bp, 6 predicted proteins | sample 2277071 | NCBI WGS metagenome assembly SDBU01 (sample SAMN10397929, study PRJNA504765) | marine sediment metagenome | isolation source: marine sediment core GS08_GC12, 126 cmbsf | place: Arctic Ocean: Gakkel Ridge, Loki's castle | collected 2008
AGAACAAGCAACTACTACCGAGGCAACTACTACCGAGGCAACTACTACCGAGGCAACTACTACCGAGGCAACTACTACCGAGGCAACTACTACCGAGGCCGTAACCACTGAATTAGAGAGTGAGCCAACTTCGTTTTTGAATAAAGTAAAAAGATTCTTTGGATTCCAAGTCCATGCTCAAGAAAATACATTTTCGGCAAAAATTAAATTTTCTTTTGCTATTGGAGAAAAAGAACTTGATATTTTGCCGATCGAAGGATTATCAACTAACGGCGGATTAGAGAACAATAGTACTTCCTCGGAAGGGCAGATGGGATTCTGGAATAAAGTTAAATACTTCTTTGGAAATGTGTTAAGCAGAGTAGCTTCGATAGCCAGAGCCGAAGAAAGTGAACAGAATACTACAACTACTGAGACGATTGTCGAGGTGGAACCTCAATCAAATGAGGAAACCGTAACTGAAACAACAACTAGTGAATCAATAGTTGGTGATACACCTACAACTACAGCAACTACAACTGAAATATCTGAAACTGAATCTCTAGTACTGGATGAAGCGACAACCACCGAAGCGACAACCACCGAAGCGACAACCACTGAAGCGATAACCACTGAAACCTTGCCCAATCTCGATACGAAAATTATCATTTGGTATTCTTTGGGTGGAGAAAATTGGCAGGTATTGGATATTATTTCTTCTTATCCCTTATCCAACGTTTTAAATGGCGGATATTTCGAATACGATGCTCCATTTTTACAAAACTTTGAAGATATTGAGAATCTAAAAATAAGACTTGAAGGAGTAGTTGGTGGAGAAACAAATGTTATAACTTATCTTGATAGTATTTGGGTAGAGGTGGAATATCAGGAGAAAGAAAAAAAGGAAGAGGAGAAAAAAATAAAATTCCTTTCAAACAAAAAAGATTTTCGAGCAGATGAAGAACCGGAATTTCAATTTCGATACAAGAAAAATAACGTTGGCTTTTTGGCTTTGGTTGGAGAAGTTCTCGGCGTTATTGACTATTGGCAAGACATAAATACAACCATTCAAATTGTTGATCCGGGGGAGAAAATTTTTGAAATTTCACCCGATCTTATTTTTGAAAATGACGGCGAATTTTTATTGAAATTAAAAAAGCCGCGAGCATTTAGGCCGGGGCTTTATAAACTTTTTTTGACTGTTGAAGAAAATGGAGAATTCCAGGAGTTTGTACAAGAATTCACTTGGGGAGTTTTAGCAATTAACACCAACAAATCAATTTATTTACTAAACGAGCAGGCATATCTACAAATGGCTGTTCTTAGAGATGATGGTTATACTATTTGTGATGCCGATTTAACATTAGAAATTACTTCTCCCGATGGCCAAATAACCAATCCTGAGGTTCAAAGATCAGGCGAGTGTAAGTCGAATAATGTAACTGATGTGCCTGATTATTTTGCTTATTATCAAGTTGATGGAGTTGGTATTTATCAAATGAAACTCATTAATCTTGATGCGGGTTACGAAATCACTGATGAATTTGAAGTTAAAGAATCAGTTCCCTTTGATGTTGAGAGAATTGGGCCGACTAGGATTTATCCACCAGCAGATTATGAAATGACTTTGAGAATTAAGACTGGTCAGGATTTTGATGGGCAGGTTGTAGAACAAGTGCCAGAGAGTTTTGAAATTACAACATACGAATCGACGCAAATAAGAATACAAAACAACACAAAAGAAATTATTTGGCAAGTGGATTGGAAAGCAGGAGAAAGCCATGAACTAAGTTATCAATTTGATGCACCGGATGTTAGTCCATATCTTTATTTACTAGGACCTCTAAAAATTGGCGATTTTCAAGAAACCAGACAGTGGCAAATTGCAGCTGATGCAGACACTGGCTTGATATCTCCGACTGCTAACGCTGGAAACTTTACCAATCCTAGCAATGCCTATGCTAATGGTGGGGGATATGCTGAAGAAACTACTGCCAATGCCACCCATACGTGGAGTGGCTATAGTTTCTCTGTCCCAGCCGAGGCTATCATTGATGGAATTGTAGTCAGATTGGATGCTTGGCAAGTCGCCTCAACTACCAGTGGAAATATTTTTCCAAACTCACCAGATATTTCCGTCAACTGGGACACAGCTGAGCCCGCAGGCGATCACTATGCCACAATAGATGAGGGAACAACAGAAGATACTGTAGATTATCTTGAAACTACTGGTAGTGATATTGATGAATGGAACATGACAAGTATTTCTATAGGGAGCGGTACTGTTAGTTCTATTGTAGTTTATGCTTACGGATATTCAACCAAGGCTTGTAATTTTGAAGCCACACTTAACTGGACAGCAGGTGGTACCGGTATGCAAGAAGTAACCATACCCACAGGTGCCAATTGGGGCAGTGCAGCTTGGGGAAGCACCACTTTTTCTGGTTTGTCTTTGTCGCAGTCTCAATTGGATAATTTATCAATATATGCGCAGGTTTGTGGCTCTGGAGGTCGTGACACTTTTATTGCCACTGTATATGCAACAGTTGCTTATTCTCTTCCTTCCGAGGCTTCCTTCACTGTAAATCTTTCCTGGGATAACGGAACTACCTGGACCACTTCAACTGGGCAAAAAGATACCGGAGATTTAGCTGTCTCTGAGACTACTTATAATTTGGGTGATGACGCTGACACCTGGAATCATTCCTGGACCGTAAGTGAAATTAATGATTCTTTTAGAATCAAAGTTACAGCCATTTTTGCTACAGGAACTTCTCCCACTTGGAAATTAGACTGGATTCCGGTTACAGTTTATTACTATACCGTGGATTTTAATTTTGATGAATTTCACTATCGCTGGCGAAACGATAATGGAGGAGAGGCTACCTCTACTTTTAAACAAAATGAAGATACAATTCACACTGATCAGGCCAAAGAGGAAAATCTCAGAGTGAGATTCAGTATAGAAAATACCGGTGACGAAGCTCCTAATTTTAATTACCGTTTACAATTTACAGAATTGGGTGCAGCAACAAGTTGTGAAGAAGTGGCTACCAGTACTTTCTCTGATATTTCAACTACTACTGCTACTTCGGCAGCAGTAATGGTCACTTCAACTCAGTTTGCTGATGGAGATTCAACCATCAGGCGGCTTTCTCCTCCTGTGCCAGATGGGACTAATTGGGGAGCAGCAGAAACCAGTCTGCCCGCTACTTTCCAAGTTCGTAGTTTGGAAACAGCTACTTTTTCTTCAATTTATTATCTTTACGCTGGAGGGTGGGAAGGTACCACCCCTCGTATCTACCGAACTTCAGATGGTACTAATTGGTCAGCAGCTGAAACTGGTCTACCGGGCAGTATGTATGTTTATAGTTTAGCTGCAGTTACTTTAGATAGCATCGATTATCTTTACGCTGGAGGTTATTCCGGGACTACCCCTCTAGTCTACCGGACTTCAAATGGTACCAGTTGGACAGCTGTTAATTCGGGCTTACCTGCCGCTATGCGGATTCGTTCCTTGACCACAGCCACTTTTTCTTCAGTTGATTATCTTTATGCTGGTGGCGATAGTGGTGGGACATATACTCGAGTCTACCGGACTTTTGCCACGGGCACTGCCTGGACATCTGCCAGTAACTTAGAAGGGGCAAACATACCCGTTCAAGATATGGAAGTAGCAACTTTAAATGGAACTTATTATCTTTGGCTTATGGGAGTTTATTCTGGATTACCAAGACCTAGACGAACTTCAGATGGTACTAATTGGTCAGTAGATGAAAGTGGTTTGCCAGGGTCAGCAAGTAACTTCTATGCTTTGGAAGAAGCTACTTTTGGTACAACCACCTATCTTTATACTGGAGGATATACTGGTAGTTCCCCTGAAGTTTATCGGACTTCTATCCCTGGTGCTGGCTGGTCAGCTGCTGAAAGCGGCTTACCCTCAATGATAGTCCGGGATTTACAAATAGCTACTTTTGATGGAACCTATTATCTCTATGCTGTTGGAGATTCTAGCAATGTCCCAAAAATCTACAGGACTTCAGATGGTACTAATTGGTCAGCAGCCCAAGACCGATTGCCCTCTGATATGCAGATTTACACCATGGCCACCGCCACTTTTTCAATTTATTATCTTTATGCTGGTGGCTATACTAGCGGCAACGCACCCAAAATTTATCGGAGTCCTCCCCAGGGAGATGGTATTGACTGGACAGCAGCTCAAAGCGGTCTACCTAATGATTTCGCAATCATTAGCATGACAACTGCTTCCGTTAGCTCAACCTATTATCTTTATGCTGCAGGATATACCGCTGGCACTGCTGCCCGAGTCTACCGGACTGAAGATGGCACTAACTGGTCAGCAGCCCAGACCGGTCTACCTACTACTTATATTAATACCATAACCACCAGCACTTTTAGCTCGACTGATTATCTTTATATTGGAGGATATTGGGGTAGTCCCTATGTCTACCGGAGTTCAAACGGTACTAATTGGTCAAATGCTATATCCAGTGGTTTGGAATGTTGTGTCCGAGTTTTAAAGTCAGCCACCTTTTCTGCAACTAATTATCTTTATGCTGGCTTAGATAATAAAAATAGAGTTTGGCGGACATCAGACGGCACCAATTGGACCACAACTACTTTATCAGTTTCTATAGACACTCGAGATTTACAGGTAGCTACTTTTGGCACAACTGCCTATTTATATGCCGGAGGAGAGACTGGTGGCGTTCCTTATGTTTACCGAACATCAAATGGTACTGACTGGACAGCTGTTACTTCAGGTTTACCAGCTTCTATGCAACTTGAAAACTTAGAGGTGATTACTATAAACTCAACTTCAACAAATCCAACCTATTATCTTTATGCTGGAGGTAGTGACAAGGTTTACCGGACCTCAGATGGTACCACTTGGGAGGATGCTGACCCTGGCTCTGTTTTGCCCAGCGTGGGCTGGCGGGCGTTAGCCTCGGCCACCCCAGTGAATTATCTTTATACTGTGGGTGAGGTTGGTTATACTCCTCTATTTAGCAAGACCTGGGATGGCATTACTTGGACACCAGCCCTTACTGGTTTGCCTACTAGCATGCGTGTCATTAAAGGCCTACTTATGGCTACTTTTGACTCGATTGATTATCTCTACGCTGGAGGATTTGAGAGCGGTACCCTTAACCCCAGAGTTTATCGAACTTCTTTTCTTTTTTCTCCTGGCAGAATGGTAGAATATCCCTCAAACCAAACTGGCAACATTACTTTAAGCGCTAATTATTTTACGGAAACTGAACATAATTTTCAGTTTACTACCGATGCAGCAGCTTCCACTACTTATTGTTTTCGGTTGGTCGAAGGAAATGGAACAACAGCTGATCTAAATAGTTATTCAAAAGTAGCAGAAATTACTACGGCGGCTGCTGGCGCTGAGGTCATTATTCTTTCTGGTAAGGTTTATTCTGATGAAGGAATAACTGAATTACAGACCGGTCCAACGATAAATTTGTATGTCAATAGTACTTTTTCTGCTTCAACCACTGCTTCAACAACTGACGGTAGTTATAGTTTTTCTGACGTTTCTGCTTCGGCTGATAATACTCTGACTATATATATTGATGATAATGCTGCCACAGGGACAACCGTAACGGTTACTGATGGCTCAACCAGTATTTCAGATATGGATATTTATACTGATCACATTATTGTTAGAGACGATAATACTCAATCTGGTTTAACTATTGCCAGTATGATTTATTGGGATAAAGACAATGACGCTGACGTCCAATTTACAGCAGCTACCGGTACCCCTGATACATTAACAGTTGATTTGCCAAATGAGCTTTATGTCTGGAGTAATGTCACCACCGGTGTTTTTACTCCCAATGGCAATATTACTGTTTATGATATGAATATTCAAACAACATTTAATGCTTCAGGGACTGAAACTCATACTATTTCTGGTTCTTGGTCTGCTTCCACCACCGCTACTTTTAGCGCTGCCAGTTCAACAGTTGTTTTTAATGCCGATTCAAGTGGCAAAACAATCACTACTGGTGGCTCTTCCTTTTATAATTTAACTTTTAATGGTTCAGGGGGGGAGTGGACTTTTCAGGATACTGATGCCACTACAACTAATAATTTAACCATCACTGATGGCACGGTCATTGCTCCTTCGGGCGTTTTGACTATTAGTAATAACTACAATAACTCTGGGGGCATTTTCACCCATAGCTCAGGTACCGTCTTATTTAATGCTGGGGATAGCGGTAACACTATTGCTGGAACCTTAAGTGGCACTTCGGCTTTTTACAATTTAACCTTTAATAACTCAAACGGAGTTTGGGATTTTCAAAATAATGCCTCAACTACCAATGATTTGACAATTACTGCTGGTACTCTTGATTTAAATGGCCAGGATTTAACTGTAGGCGGAAACCTTTCTGCTACTGGCACTCTCAATGCTGATGTCAATTCGGGAACAGTTACTTTTACTGGCACTGGGGATCTTGGGGGGACAGGCACTACCACCATTTATAATCTAACTCTTTCTGGAACTATCACTTTGGCAGGTGACATTGACGTTAACAATGACCTAACCATTACTTCGGGAAATTCTTTAGATGTTTCTGGTTCCAGCTATGGGATTACAATAGGGGGTAGCTGGTCAAACTCAGGAACCTTTACCGCTCAATCAGGCATAGTTACTTTTGATGCCGCAACTGATGAAACCATCACAGCAGGTTCGTCTAATTTCTATCAGTTAGAGTTTAATGGTTCAGGAGGGGTTTGGGATTTCCAAGATGCAGCCACTACCACCAACAACTTAACCGTCACATTAGGAACCCTAGACCTTAACGGCCAAAACCTTAATGCAGGGGCAAACCTTTCAGTTGTAGGAACTCTTAATGCTGATGTTGATTCAGGAACAGTCACTCTTTATGGTACGGGGGATCTTGGGGGAACAGGTGCTGCCACTGTTTATAATCTAACTCTTTCTGGAATTACCACTTTGGCAGGTGACATTGACGTTAATAATGATTTAACTATTACTTCAGGAAACTCATTAGATGTATCAGGTTCTAATTACAACATTGTTTTAGGTGGTACTTGGTCTAATTCAGGAAGTTTTACTTCTCAGAACGGCAAGGTTACTTTTGATTCAACCACCAACGAAAACATTACTGCCGGTGGTTCCGATTTCTATCAGCTGGAATTTAACGGAGCAGGAGGTCAATGGACCTTTCAGGATGCAGCCAGTTCAACAGCTACGACCACTATTACTGTCGGTACTCTGGTGCAGGCGCCGAACTATGATTTAACCTTAGCCAGTTTTACCTTGGCTACAAGTACTACATTTACAAAAGCTTCTGGTTCGGGAAACCTTATCTTTGAATCAGCCAGCGATATCTTTATTGAAGACAATAGCACCACCACCAGCAACAAACAAAATTTGGGAAATGTCTATATTGGTGCTTCTCCGGCCGTGGTCAATCAAAACAGCGATATCGTTGTTGATAGTTTTACTGTTAATTCTGGAGATACTCACAATACTCGGGGCTATGAGATTGATTGCTCGGGCGACATAACGGTTTACGGCACCTTAAGCGCTACAGACAATAAAGAAGGCGACGGCACAATTATTACTTTGGCTGGCAATTGGCTGGTGGCTACCAGCACTTCGGGAATCTTTACTAGGTCCACCGATTCAGAAGTATTATTTAACGCCACTTCCACAGGCAAGACAATTGCTGATGGCGGCTGGCCTTTTTATCTTATTACCTTTAATGGTTCAGGCGGCAGTTGGCTCTATCGGGATTCAACCTCAACTGTTCCAGCCACCACTACTGTTCAGGCAGGCACGGCCACTTTTCTCAATGCCAAAACCGGAGGAGTTTCCGTAACCGACGGCACTTTAAACGTTGACTGGTATTTGGGAATTCACGTTGTTGATAAGAACAATACTGCAGCTGATATTGATACTGGTGATAACGACATTACTATTTCAGAAAATACTGCTTCTTCCAGTGTCTGGTACTGGAACGGTTCCAGCTGGCAGGGACCTTATAATTCCACTACTACGGGCACCTTGTCTTCAGGTTTAATTCCTCCGCCTGCCAGCACAACTGCTGGAGCCATTAGAATCAGAGAATATTCTAAAACCAGCGCTTCAGCAGCTTACTATAAATACAACGCACAGATTAGTTCTCTAGCCGGTCTCAGCGCTTACAATTATTTTGCAGATTACGGAAGCAACTATCTTATTTCCACTTCCAGCGCAGAAGTATCTGGTGTAGACAAAGTTATTTATGAAAACTGGTACAGAGCTGCTCCTGGAACAATTAATTCTCCTTATACTTGTGATGAAGGTAGCGGTGACCAATGCGTGAACAATGCCCCGACTAACGGCTCTTGGTATATAGGCATGACTTCTGATTTGGAGTTTTCGTTGGACTCACTCTCAGTTGATTTAGGTACCTTATTTAGCGGAAATAATTGGACAGCTACTGCTACCACTATAACTTACGCTACAACTTCTGCTACCAACGGTTATGTAATTACTGCCTGGGCAGCTAACGATGGTCAACTAGCAACTGGAAGTTATTTTATCGTAAGATGGGACGCTTCTAATACGACACCAACTGCATGGGGGACTGACTGTCAAGACAATTCAAGTTATTGTGGTTTTGGTTACACCACTAATGATGTTACTCTTTCTGGCGGAGCGTCTGATAGATTTGCTACTTCCACAAATTTTGCCGGCTTTGCTACTAGTTCAACAGCCACTGACCCAGTAGCCGATGCTACAGGTCCAGTTTCTGGTGACGAACATACAATAACTTACAAGGTTTCTGTTTCTAATCTTCAGGAAGCTGAAGTATATCAGACAAGCATTTATTATATAGCTACAGCTCAGTATTAAAAATATGATAAAAAAAATATTATTGGTCAGTTTAATACTGTTGTTTGTTGATTGTGCAATAATAGCCCAAGATATCTCTCCGAAGTTATCTGTTTCACCTCATACTTTTGAACTTGATTTTTTCCCAGGAGAAACCAGGGAAGCAAAAATCAAGATTGGAAATAAAAGCGAAGTAGCATTTCCCATGATAGTCAAAGTTGTTGATTTTACTGCTGCTGAAAAAACAGGAGAGATGTTATTTGATGAATCTTCTCAAGATCCGTCATTCGCTTCGAGGTTCTGGTTTAAAATAGAAAACCCAAATTTTATTTTAGACGCGGGCGAAACGAGAGAGGTTCATTTTACTATTGAAGCTCCAGAAAATGCTGAGCCTGGCGGACATTACGCCACCATGCTTTTTGTGCCCCAATTACCTTCTTTTTATTTTAAAGAAGACCAACCCCGAGCAATTCCAATAATCGGAGTTTTATTTTTATCTTCAGTAAAAACTTTTTCTTTGGAACCTAAGATTCAAAAAAAAATAGAAATAGTTGAATTTTCTGTACCCAAAAAAGAAAGACTGGTTATTTTAGAGAATCTTCTTTCTTCAATCATAGGAAGTGTAACTCAGGCAGCCGAAATTACTATCGCTAAAAATCCACCTTCTAATTTTACTTTGCTAATTAAAAATAATGACATTTATCACATTAAACCTTTTGGTAAAATTTTAATTTATAATCTCTTTGGCAAAAAAGTAGCAGAGACTGAAGTTCCCCAAAAAACAATTTTACCCGGTAAGACTCGCAGTTTCCCGATAGAGTTTTCTCCAGAAATTCCAGAAAAACTAAAATGGCTGCCAGCTTCCATTTCCAATTTTTTAGTTCAAAATTTCTTTATTGGAAAATATCAAGCAAGATTAGTGCTCGAAACTAAAAGCCCGGTAGCGGACGCCCTTTTAAAACCGAGCAGTCCTGTTATTTTAACTTTCTTTTCTCTCCCTTGGAAATTCTGGTTAGGAGTACTTTTATTGTTTTTTATTTTTGGATTTTTTACGTTAAGATACAGAAAAAGAATCAAAAGAGCTTTTGGGGTGATGATAAAGCCAGATAGCAAATAACCAATCCTTGTCTAATACTGTTGTTTTTGATAAAATATATAAAGATTAAAGAAAGTTGAGTTATCCACAGATTTAGCGTTTATTTTTTATGTTATAATGTAAAAAAACTATCTGTGGTCGACAGATAATTGAATGGAGTATTAATAAAAATTAAATTAAATAAAAAGGATGACAGAGAAAATAAAAAAACATTGGCCCATAGCTTTTAGTATTGGCGTGGGATTGTTTCTGGCAACAGTAGGAATGTTGATGATATCTGGTACCATAGGTTTGTCTGGTCCTGCTTCGGCCGCTACTGAAACAGTGACTGTTACGGCAACAGTTGTCGAGTCTCTTTCAATCTCAGTATCTCCTACAACAACAGCCCTTTCTCCTGATTTAGTTGATATATCTGGCGGTACTTTCATTGGAAGTAGTACTGATATCCAGATAATTGTTAGCACTAATAATGGTGGTGGATATAATCTTACTATAGAAGGGGCGAACAATGGATTAGCAACCTCAACATACTTAATTGCTTCGGTTACAGCAACGGGTACCATTGTCGCTGGTGCAGATGGTTATGGGGCTAATGCTACTTCTGTACAAGCAACAGTTGATGAGGATTATGATTACTGGGGAACCGATGTTGTAGGACAAATAGCCACTAGTACTGCCTTGTCAAGTTATGGTAGTCCAGTAACGAATAGTACCACTACTATAAAAATAGAAGCAGCCGCTGATAGCGCACAAGAAGCCGGAGTCTATGAGGATACTATCACCTTGACTGCTACCGGGGGGGCATAATCAAGTTTAGTTACTAATTATATTTAAATTTAATCTTGATGAAGAGAAATCTTCTCCTTCTTATTTTAGTTATTGGAGGGATGATTTTATCCCAAGTCGTTTTTGCTCAGGGAATTACAATTGGAATCTCTCCAGTGACTTTTGAGTTAACTAGTAATCCAGGAGATGTAATTGTCAATCAGCTTAAAGTATATAATCCCTCAGATAGCACGATTGGTATTAAGATGGAGGTTGAAGACATTGCTCCCACTGGAGAGGCGGGTCATGTGATAGTGGAGCCGGCCGAAACAGAAACCTATTCTCTGGCTAGCTGGATAACAACAGAGCCCAGCGAGTTTACTTTGAAACCGAAAGAACAGAAATTTGTTAATTTCACTATTCGGGTTCCAGCAAATGCTGAACCAGGTGGTCATTATGGTACGGTTTTGGCTGGTACGAAAACAGTGACGGGTCCGGGAGCAACTGGAGCAGCTATTGCTCAAAGAGTAGGGGCTTTAGTTTTATTATCAGTTTCTGGTGAAATTAAAGAAGAATTGGTGGTTAAAGGTTTTTCTGTTCCTAGCTACTCTGAATACGGGCCAATAAATTTTACCATCAGATTTGAAAATAAAGGAACGCTTCATGTTAAACCAAGAGGTTTTGTCACAATTACCGATTTTAGAAGCAAAAAAGTGGTTGATCTTGGATTCTCTCAAAGGAATGTTTTACCAAATGCCGTAAGAAAATTTGAGACTTCTTGGAATAAAAAATGGATTTGGGGAGGAAAATATACTGCCACCCTAAACGGAAGTTATGGAACAGCAAATATTCCCTTTAGCCCGGCAGTGATTACTTTTTGGGTATTTCCCTGGAAAGTTGGATTAGGAGTACTGTTAGTCGTCACGCTGCTTATTTTAAGCAGAAGAAGATGGATAGCAGCTTTTCGAATTTTAATTAAAGGAGAAAAGTAATCTATTGATAAATAGGAGCATAAAAATAAAAATCGTCTAGTTTCGTACTAGACAGTTTTTTGTTACAATGAATAAATGAATTCGATGAAAAATTTAGAGATTTTAATTTTGGCAGCGATTTTACTTTTTTTTCCGATTTTTGGATTTAGCCAAACTTCAACAGTAGATATTTCTGTAACAGCTTCAGTGGGGGGTGAAATACTTCCTTCGCCTCCTCCGTCTTTCGGTGGAACTCTTCCATCGGCCACAGTTATTTTTCAAGGAAAAGCTTATCCTAATGCCTTTTTAGTTATTTTAAAAGATGACATGGTTAATGCTACTTTTAGGGCAAAGCCTTCAGGTTTATTTGAAAAAAAATTAACCGGAATTCGAGAAGGAACTTACACCTTTGGAATCTGGGCAGAAGATACCAGAGGAATAAAATCAGTGACCCAAAGTTTCACTATTACCCTTATTAGGAGAACAATTACTACCATATCCGGGATTTTTACTTCACCAACAATTGAACTTTTTCCTTCCGAAGTAAAAAAGGGTGAGACGTTAAATATTTTTGGACAAGTTTTTCCAGAAAGCCAAGTTAAGATATTTATTTTTCCTGGAGATATTGTTGAAGAGACCGTCGTTTCTTCTCAGGGGAAATGGTCTTTTAAATTAGACACGAGCTCCTTAGAAATAGAGGAGTATGAAGTTCGGGCTAGGGCTTTTTTTGAAGAGGGAGAACAAAGTCCATTTTCTCAAATTCTTTCTTTTTCGGTTTTAGTTCATAAATGTCGGGGGGCAGATTTAAATTTTGATGGAGAAGTAAATATAATTGATTTTAGTATTTTACTTTATTTTTGGCAGAGCACTTCCTTAGAAAATATATGTACAGATATCAATCAAGATGGAATAGTGGATCTGATTGACTTTTCAATAATGATGCATTTTTGGACCGGCTAAAAATAAATTAAATATCAAAAATACAATTCAAAAAATGAAAAAAGTATTTCTTTCTTTAATTATTCTATTATTCCCTTTTTTAGCAGGGACTGAGATTCGAGCTGCAGTTTTATACTTATCGCCTCAATCTCAAACCGTTTACCAGGGTGATTCTTTTATTGTCGAGGTAAAAATAGATACCGAAGGCGAGGAAATAAACGCGGTTGAAGTTGGTTTAACTTTCCCTTCAGATTTGGTAGAGGTGATTGATTTTTCTAAGGGGAATTCAGTTTTAACCATTTGGCCAGAAGAACCAAAACTTCAGGGGAAAGAAATTAATTTTTTAGGCGGAAAACCAAGAGGATTTAATGGAACAGGTTCTCTGGCTAAAATTACTTTCTTGGGGAAAGAAAGCGGAAAATCAGAGATTAGTTTTAAAAAAGATTCAAAGGTTTTATTAAATGATGGCAGGGGAACACCAGCAGAATTGAATTTTTTAGAGGGAAATTACGAAATTATTAAAAAGCCAAAAAATCTACCAGTCATTTCTTCTAAGTCTCATCCAGACCAAAATAAATGGTATAGACTTACCACCTTACAGTTCCATTGGGATTTAGTTGAGGAGGTTGAATATAGTTATCTTTTAAGTTACGACCCCCTCGCCGAACCGGATGAGATTCCAGACAGACCTGAGGGAGGATTAATGTGGATGGGAGATATGGAATATAAAGGGTTAGAAAAAGATGGAATTTATTATTTTGCTTTAAAACAAAAATTGCCAGGTGAGGACTGGCAAAAAAGCGTTACTTATCGAGCGATGGTTGATACTACCCTTCCTGAAGCTTTTGAAATAAAGATTGGAAAAGACCCTTCTATTTTTGAAGGAAAATATTTTTTGAGTTTTGCTAATCAAGATAAGATGTCAGGAATAGATTATTATGAAGTAAAAGAGGGGAAAAGAGATTTTAGAAGAACAGCCAGCCCCTATCTTTTAGAAGATCAGTCCTTGGTTAAAAAAATTATTGTTCGAGCTTATGATAAAGCCGGGAATTATCAGGAATCAGAAATAAAACCACCATTAAAAATAACTTGGAAAGATGGACTATATATATTTTTGATTTTATTTGGAATGGGATTAATCTGGTGGATTCTTAAAAAAACGAGAAAATGAAAAAAGTATTTCCAATTCTACTTATCTTAATTATTTCTTTTTTAATTGTGCCTCCAGCGGAAGCGGCCAATACTTCTCTTTACCTTTCTCCTTCTTCTGGAAGTTTTTTGGTCGGAAGCACTTTTAGTGTTTCGGTTTTTGTAAATACTGAAGGAAATGAAATTAATGTGGTCTGGGCTGAATTAAGATTCCCCCCTGAAATTTTACAGGTTACTTCTCCTACGGCTGGCACCTCTTTTATTGCTGAATGGCTCACTCCTCCCAATTATTCAAACCAAAGAGGGATAGTCAGTTTTAGAGGAGGAGTTCCGGGAGGAATTACCACTTCAGCTGGCCTAATTTCTTCCATCACTTTCCGGGCGGTAGCTTCGGGACTCGCCAAAGTTGAATTTAGAGAAGGGTCTAAGGTTCTTTTAAACGATGGAAAGGGAACTGATATTTTAACTAGTGCTCGCGATGGAGAGTATCATATTTTAGTTTTTCCCCCAGAGGGCCCTCAAGTTTTTTCTCCAACCCATCCTAATCCCAATGTTTGGTATTCAGATTCCAGTCCCTCTTTCTCCTGGGAAAAGGAAAGGGGAGTAACTGATTTTTCCTGGAGTTTTGACCAAAATCCAAAAGGAAGACCAGACGGAACATCAGAAGGAACAGAAACCCTTAAATCTTTTACTAATCCTCCTGATTGCATCTGGTATTTTTACGTTAGACAAAAAAAAGAAGGAGTTTGGGGAAAGACTAGCCATGTTCAAATAAAAATAGATACCACTCCTCCTGATGAATTTATTCCAAGAGTCGACACTTATACTAGACTAATTGGTTATCAAACCATGGTCTATTTTGAAACGACTGATAATTTTTCGGGAATTTCGCATTACGAAGTAAGTTTAATTGACCTAAGCAGCTTAGGGCCCGCTCGGTCATTTTTTACCGAAGAACTAAGCCCTTATCAAGTTCCATTTAAAAAAGCAGGAAAATTTAATACTATAATAAAAGCAGTAGATAAAGCTGGAAATATAAGAGAGACTGAGGCTAGATTTCGGATAATAACCCCCCTAATATCTCATATTGAAGGAAGGGGATTAGAAATTAGGGGAATTCTTTTTCCGTGGTGGTCAATCTTTATAATAGTCTTAATAATTTTTGGGGGAATAGGAATAGGCATTAATTTATGGTTAAGAAAAAAGCAATTTAAAAATGAGATTTAAAAATTATTTCCCAAAAAGAAAAAACGTTATCAATAATTTATTAATCTTTTTAGGTTTAATCTTTCTATTTTTATTATTTGTGTTAATGCCTCAGAAGGTAGATGCCGAAGATGCTTCCTTATCAATATTTCCCCAAACAGGTACTTTTACAGTTGGTAGTACTTTTGAGGTTTCTATTTTTGTTAATACTAGCGGGAATAATATTAATGCAGTTAAAGTAGATTTAAAATTTGATCCAAAAAAA
>SDBU01005436.1_pt1 | contig 15260 bp, 14 predicted proteins | sample 2277071 | NCBI WGS metagenome assembly SDBU01 (sample SAMN10397929, study PRJNA504765) | marine sediment metagenome | isolation source: marine sediment core GS08_GC12, 126 cmbsf | place: Arctic Ocean: Gakkel Ridge, Loki's castle | collected 2008
AAAGGCGGGAAACGAGGGGGTTGAAGTCACCTTCCTTCAACGAGATGCGCGTGACTTCTCTTTCGATGATCCCTTTGATCTGGTGATTATGATATGTGAGGGGGCTTTCCCCTTGATGGAAACGGATGAAATGAACTTCAGGATTTTGCAAAAGGCAGAGCGTTCGTTGAAGCAGGGCGGCAAGTTCGTCTTCACAACCCTAAATGCTCTCTTTCCCTTACATCACTCAGTGAAGGATTTCACTAATGCCGGTTCTACTGGGGTACAGAGTAATCAAAACACCTTTGACTTGCTCACATTCAGAGATTATTCAACCGTAACGCTAGTCGATGATTCAGGCAGAAAGAAAACACTGTATTGTAATGAGAGATACTATGCCCCCTCAGAAATCACTTGGCTATTGAAATCCCTCCACTTCAAAGTAATTGACATCTATGGGTGCGACACCGGAGATTTTAGCCGTGCCAAACCCTTGACAGCGAATGATTTTGAGATGCTGGTCATTGCCCAAAAATAGAAAGGGGGCAACCCAACAACTCACTGGAGACCGATTGCAAGGGGCGACCCAAGTAACTGAATGCCGCAGTAGCGAAATATATGTCCGTGCGGAATGTAATCGCAACTTTGGAGATGGAGGTGGTTCTGATAGAGAGATATTGAAGTTGTTGGGAGATAACATAACACCCCAGAAGGTGAACAATTTGGCTTAAGATTCAATAAGGTGCAGACTTGACACGACTAGATCAGCTATTTAAATTGTCAATTACTGAATCATTTCTACTGACGACTCTTATGACATCTATAGAACCAAGCTATATTGCCCTGTACCACTCTGGTGAATTAGAGCGCCGCGCTCAGGCACTTGAAGCCAGACTAGCCTCCTGCGATATTTGCCCCAGGGAATGCCGGATCAACCGGCTAGAAAATGAATGGGGGTTTTGCCACTCAGGGCATCTCCCCATAGTCTCGGCGGTCTGTGCCCATCAGGGAGAAGAACCAGCCATTTCGGGAACCAGGGGGTCAGGAACAGTATTCTTTGGCAATTGTAATATGAGATGCGTTTATTGCCAGAACTACCAGATAAGCCAGAATTGGGAAAGGCAAAAATCAAAGGAGATCGACTGTCAGACCCTGGCTGAAAAGATACTCTACCTTCAGGACGATCTAGGCTGCCACAATATCAATTTTGTTTCATCCTCCCACTTTGTTCCCCAGTTGGTTCGGGCTGTTCTGGAGGCAGTGCATATGGGGCTTCGAGTGCCACTGGTTTACAATACTAGTGGCTATGATTCTGTTGCTTCTCTAAGGGAGCTTGACGGTATAATAAGCATTTACCTGCCCGATTTAAGATATGCCTCTGATAAATGGGCTAAAAAGTTCTCGCACACCCCGGATTATGTAGGACGGGCGCGCCAGGCTATCACAGAGATGTATAGACAGGTTGGAGACTTAGTGGTGGATGAATTTGGCTTAGCGCAAAAGGGATTGATCGTGCGCCATCTTATCTTGCCCAACGGTCTGGCGGGTAGTGAGGAATCATTGACTTGGCTGGCCAAGGAGCTTTGCCCTATAGTGACAGTTAGCATAATGTCTCAATATATACCGATGCACCGGGCATCACGAATACCTTTGCTCTCCCGTACGATCTTACTGGATGAGTATGAAACGGTTCTCCAGCTACTACCCGACCTGGGGCTAGAAAATGGTTGGATACAAGAAATGGGGGCAGCAGAAAACTACCTCCCTGACTTTGAACGAGAAGAACACCCCTTCTCGCCGTTCGTGAGAGACAAAGATGACACCACTCTTGAATAGTCTTTACATGAGGTGTAGCTATGGGAAAGAATACAGACCTCAAAGATTGTTGCGCTTATTGCAAGGTCACTAACTGCATTGAAGGTCGAATTCAGACATGTCTAAGCCCTGTTTAATGCGCAAGCACTATGGTAATATTGTTACCCACTTAATTTGGTGATAGGATCACATTAGTTCCATAACTGGAAAGGTGCTGGACATGTTAGATAATGAGGCCAAAAGCAACAGCGAGAGTGTTGAGGATATTCTACGTTCATCACTAGCAGAGTTGGCTCAGCATCATAAAGAGGCATATGATTTGCTTCTCCAAAAGGCCAGCGAGGGCTTCTTCGAGCAGCATCAAACATCTGGCAGCCTTAGATTATTGGCAGATGAGATACTGGCTATGTCTATGGAAGGGGAGGGCAGTGAAAGTAAAAAGTATTAACTTGTCTTGGTTCAGAGGGGCGGCAGCCAGCGCCATATTAGACACTGGGCTCAAAAACGTAGCAATCTATGGACCTAATGGCTCAGGTAAGTCTACGTTTTGCGATGCCATTGAGTACATCACAATGAAAGGGAAGATTGACCATTTAAGACACGAGTATAGTGGCATTCGGCAGGAGAAGGGGGTTCGTAATACTCATGCGCCTGAAGAAGCCATCACCACGATATCAGTAGATTTTGAGAGTGATATCAATATAGGTGCCACGATAGGAAAAGATGGGTCTCCATCCTTCACAAGTAGTCTCCCCGAATTTATTGATTTTATCCAGAGTTGGAAGCTTGAAGAACTTCTCTTGCGGCAAGATGAAGTGGCAAGGTTCGTCTTGAAACCCAAAGGGGACAAGTATTCGGCATTACTGCCACTCCTAGGCTTACAGAACTTTGAGCAGGCAGCCAATAACCTTAACACATTGAATAGACAGGTAATTGAACGAAGTGCCCTCGTTGCCAAGGCAGAAAGGCTGAGGGTTCTTAAGCAACAAGCTTTAAAGCACTTGTTGGATATATCCGAAGAAGCGGTTCTTGTGACTTTGAAAAAAATCGCAGCACGTCATATTTCGGGTGAGATACCAGCAGGACGGCTCGAATTAACAAAAGTATTGACTGAATTAATCAATAAGAACCTTGACTCAATGGAACCGGCCATCACTCAATATACGTTGTTAAAGCAGATTTACGACGAGAATCTTCAGAACAAGATTGCTGCTGTCATTGGTACACACGAGAAGATACTGGGACGGCTAGATGCATTCTTGGATAGTCGTATTGAGATACTACAGAAGGCTGGAGGGTGGCTAGACAGAGCAGAGAAGTTGGAAGGTGAGATTGATTGTCCGGCTTGCGGTCGACCTATCCGTATAGAGGACTTTGAGAAGCATGTCCGTAGTGAACTCCAAGGTCTGAAAGAAGTTAGCTCGGCTCGTAATTCTGCAAAATCAGCGCAAGCAACTCTCAAGAATACCCTGGAGAAGGTACAGGGACTATTAGCAAATGAAGCCCTCTCTTCATGGCTTGCCTGTGAGGCGGACAGTAGGCTGAGGGGTACGATAGCGAAATTATCCGAGCTGGACTTGTCAACATGGCAAGACGAGTACCCAACAGAAGATATCACGAATATCAGCGGCTTTGTTCCAGCAATGTTGGCTCATATCAAAGCAATACTGGACACAGTCCCTCCGTCAAACAGGATGTTAATAGATGACATGGAAGTAGTGAAAGCAAGTCAGAGTATTGATGAAATCCTGAAACTAGAGAACGAGGTGGCCCGAATTAACCGTATCACGGAATGTCTTGCTTCTGGCGAAACTGCGATTAGAAGCCACATCAAGACACAAACACAGGAAATAATCGGCCAGATTTCTGGGGATATTCAGAATCTGTGGGGCAAATTACATCCTGGCGAACCCATTAAAGATGTAAGGCTATATATTCCAAATGATGCTGATAAGGCAATTGATATATGCCTTACATTCTTTGGAGTTGAGCAGCCATCACCACGACTAACGCTTTCTGAAGGACATAGAAATAGTCTTGGTCTATGCATATTTCTTGCACTAGCACGACGTGCAAACAGCGAAACGCGTCCTATTTTCCTTGACGATATTGTAAGTAGTTGGGATCGCGAACATAGAGGGATGCTAAACAATATTTTGAAGGATGGCCTCGGTAGTCGCCAGATACTCCTGTTCACTCATGATAGGGAATGGTTTCATGAACTCAGAACAATATTAGCCCCATCCAACTGGAAGTTTGCTGTCTTAAAACCTTGGGTGCATCCTATCATCGGCCTGCAATGGTCTGAATCGCAAGATACTTTTGATGATGCTAGAGCTCTGATTGACCAAAATCCTGAAGCAGCTGGCAACTGTGTTAGGAGAATAATGGACACTCAGCTTAGTATTATTGCGGAGAGGCTACACATATATGTGCCCTACAGGAGAGGTGATCGCAATGACCTCCGCACATGCATAGAGTTCCTAGAAAAAATAGTATCGGATAGTAAGCGGCGATTTAGGAAAAAGGCGGGCGATTCTTGGCTTGAGTTCAAAGAGCCTATTGATGATTGGAATCAAGCGCATGCCCTACTTCTTGCTTGGGCAAATCGAAGTTCTCATACTGGAAGTCTAGTCCGCAGTGAAGTTGAGCAACTTATACAAACCTGCGAGATTGCTTTGGGAAGATTTAGATGTGCTGGCTGCGGCAGTTTTGTATGGAGTGCCGATAGGTCCAACCAAGAAAGGCTACAGTGTACCTGTGGTGAATTACAGTGGAGATATGGTATTTAGGGTAAGCCGTAAGGGTGAGACTTATTACCAGGTCCTGTCGCCTGGCGTCAAAAATGTCAGCCCGTGACCACTAATAATATTATCATAATCGGTGCCGGGGCAAGCGGTATGATGGCTGCTGGCCGGGCCGCCGAACTGGGTGCCAGCGTCCTTCTGCTGGAGAAGACCAATCGCCCCGGTAACAAAATCCTAATCAGTGGCAAGACACGTTGCAATCTGACCAACGCCAAAGAGTTGGACGACTTTATCGCCATGTATGGACCCAACGGACGCTTTCTCTATAGCGCCTTCCACTGCTACTTTCGCGATAACCTGCTGTCTTTTTTAAGGCGCTACGGCGTGGAGACCAAAGCCGAACGTGGTGGACGAATCTTTCCCGCCTCCAACGATGCCCGTGATGTGATTAAAGCCTTGGAGCGGTACATGACTGACCACGGGGTCCAGTTGCGCACCGGCATCAGAGTAACTGGAATACAGGTTGATAATGGGCGTGTGATCGGTGTACAAACAGAGAAGGGGGCTCTCTCGGCAACAGCGGTGATTCTGGCGACTGGTGGCACCTCATTTCCTGAAACTGGCTCCACGGGGGACGGCTATCGCCTCGCCGCGGCTCTCGGCCACACCATCACTAAATTGCGCCCGGCTTTAGTTCCCCTGGTTGTCTCTGAAGTCCAGCGGGCCAAAAGTATGCAAGGCGTCAGCTTGCGCAATGTGCGCCTGACCGCCTACCAGTGCCCTGCTGACGAGATCAATCCCTTACTGACCCCAACCACCGATTGGGGACACGGTATAAGTGATAAACAACCGCCTTGGCCTATCATCGAAAGCCGTATGGGAGAGATGATGATCACCCACTTTGGTATCGGAGGGCCAATAACATTGCTGATGAGTTTGACGATAGTGGATGCCCTGGAGAATGGCCCCGTCAGCGTGTCCATTGACCTAAAACCTGCCCTTGATGAGAAGCAGCTGTGCCAGCGGCTTCAACGAGACTTCGACTGCTACGGTAAGCAGAGCTATCGGAACATCCTCAAGGGGCTATTGCCGCAAAAGATGGTTGATCCATTTGTCGCGATGACCGGCATACCACCTGACAAGACCGGACACCAGATAAACGCCGAAGAACGGGAAAAACTACTACGCCTGCTCAAGTCACTCCGCTTCAACATCAAGAGTCCGCTATCGATGGATTCCGCCATGGTCACCGCTGGGGGTATTTCTCTCAAGGAAATCGACCCGCGCACCATGGCCTCCCGCCTGGTGGAGGGGGTCTATTTTTGCGGCGAGGTAATGGACTTGGACGGCGACACCGGCGGCTACAACCTGCAAGCCGCCTTTTCTACCGGTTACATTGCTGGCGAACAAGCCGCCCTCAGAACCACCAACTCGTGAATATTTAAAAGGCAATTATCCTTGACAGCAAGTAACTATTGTGATATAAGGATGCTACCAAGAGAGACAAAACAAGACTGAGGGGGGTTAATAAAATGGCTCGAAAGGAATTGTCACCTATAGTGGAAGGGTTAAGGAATGGGAAGAAGTAAGAGAAGAATTACCATAGTGCTAGAACCCAAAACTGGACTTATACCACTATCCTCTTTCAGGACCGCAATTGAGCAACTAACCATTTTGCTCAATGAAATTGCCAGTGAAATATCTGAACCAAAACCGAGCCGTATTTCTTGGGGGGTAGCCGAACTATCTTTGGATAGCCCTGCCAGAATCAGCGTAGAAAGCATAGAAGAAGAAACTGAGGGTATAGCTGAACGCACAGCTTCCAGTGTCATTGAAGGATTTACCAAGTTACAGAAGGAACGGATTAGACCCAAATACTTCAATGATAATGCTCTTGAAAGTGCTCAAAGGCTAGCGAGGCTCACCGCAGATAACTTGGCAAGAATCAATGTTTATGCTGATGTACCAGACCACCAAGTTTATTTGAGTGAGCAGATTGCTGTGAATATTACTGGCATTCTTGAGTATCTTGACTACTACGGTTCAGTGGAAGGAAGATTAGAGTTAATTTCTGGGCGTGAAGGTCAACCACTTTACTTCAGGGTTCAAGATAGGGTGAACAACATAGGTGTTAGGTGCTGTATTCCTGATAAGTTGTTAGAAAATGCACTCAATGCCTTTAGGAAACGGGTCATAGTTTCCGGCATTATCAAGAGCGACAGTGGTGGGATACCAAGAAGCATCCGTGTTGAAAGCGTTGAGGTTGTTCCAAGTGAGGAATCGTTACCGCAGGCTGAAGACTTGATGAGACAAATAAAAGAGCATCCATTTGGAATACAGCCCTATGGACAAGAATCCTAAAAGAATCTGTTGGGAAACAAGTTGTTTTAGTGCCAGATTTAATGAAGAGCCTGGTAGAGTGGAGGTTTGCAAGGCAATTCTTGAAGCCGCTAAGAAGGGCGAGATTGAACTATATACTTCGTTTATTACGGTATGCGAGTGGGCAAAGATAAAAGGGGAATACGCCAGTGAAGCCGAGGACACTATCGCTGAGTTCCTCCGCAACCCATATATTCGTTTGGTGGCTATAGATTGGTCAATCAGCCGAATAACTAGAGACTTGGTTAGAAGGTATAAACTTAACGTTAGAGATGCAATTCATCTGGCAACGGCGATTAAACTCAAAGTTGATGCCCTTCATACTTATGACGCAGACCATCTAATCGCTTTAGCTGGTAAAATCCCCGAAGTAAATATCGTTATCTGTGAGCCAGCCTTCAATTTCCAAATTACTATGACCGATAACCCACCGCAATCTAGCCAAGTCAAGCGGGAGGAATAGAATGGAAGATATTCTTAAAGATGTTGGTCAGCACGCTGGCACTTGGGGTACGGGTCATTATGAAGCCAATGTTCTAGATGATGGCAGTGTGATTATCACTACGATACTTGATAACGCACAGCACGTATATACTGTCAGTTTATCTCGTGCTAGGTGGGATAGATTAGTAGCTTGGGTTGAGTGGCAGCGGAAGAAATAACTACTTGACATTAAGGGATAATTGCTATTTACAACACATTCACGCCGAATTCCTTTAGGCTTTCCGCCAAGGCGCTCAAGGGAAGCCCGATCACATTAAAATAATCACCTTCAATCTTTTCCACGATAGCTGATCCCAATCCCTGAATGGCATAGGCTCCAGCCTTATCTAATGGCTCTTTCGACTTAACATAGGCATCAATCTCATTTGGTGTTAATTTTCTGATATAGACCTTTGTTTCCACTGATTTGGACAGTGCTTTATTGTTTTCGGTATCTATAATGGTGAAACCGGTAATAACCGAATGCTGCCCCCCACTTATTGTTTCCAGCATTCTTTTCGCCTCAATTTCCGCTCGCGGCTTGCCCAATATCTTACCTTCAAAAACAATAAACGTATCCGCCGCAATAACTAAGGCATTATTGTGGTTTTTAGCAACCAGCTTAGCTTTCTCCAAGGATAGCGATTTCGCCAGCTCATGTGGTTCTAATTCAGAGCTTATATCCTCCGCATAATTGCTTGGTTTGACTTTAAATTTCAGGCCGATTTGTTCCAGCAATTCCTTTCTTCTGGGAGATGCCGAGGCTAATATAATTGTTTTCATACTGTTGTTTGGGGACATATAAAGCCTACTGTCTTATTATACAAGATGACGCGATGTTCAATTGCTGGAAGTGCCGCAGTAGCGGAACATATGCCCGTGCAGCTACTACAGTGGTCTACAATAGCTTTGTACGGTGGGTGCTGCCCCGAAAGGGCAAACCCATCACCCCCTTTTATGGTGGGTTTCGCTTCTCCCCACCCATCCTACGAACTATCTTGCTCCTCTTTTCAGCGACCTTACACTTGCCGACAGGAAAACAACGGCGAATGCCAACAAGATAACAATATCCAGCCAGATTTTCTCCAATCCCCAGCCACGCAGAACCACAGAGCGCATAGCCTCAACACCATAGGTCGGTGGGATTATGTATGAGAGTGGTCTGATAAATGATGGTATTGCTTCTACAGGCCAGAATATGCCAGCAAGCAGAAAGCAAGGCAAAACAATGAGAGGGATAAATTGCACCGCCTGTGCCTCTCTTTTGGCTGCGCTTGAGAGCAGTATTCCCAAACTTACGCTAACAATCGCCAGCAAAGCCACGATCACAAATGCAAGGATTGGATTACCTACTATAATAATCTTAAAAACAAGTGTCCCTACGATAAGAAGGATAGATGCTTGAATCATTCCTACAATGCTAAATGCCATAGCATAACCAGCTACAATCTCGCTTCCCTTTATTGGTGATGCCAATAATCTGTCAAGAGTGCCATTGGTGCGCTCTCCCACAAAGGAAAGTAGGGTAAGCAAGGTCGTCAATAGGAATATGGCAAATGCTATAATACCGGGCACGAAGAAGTCGATAAATTCCGCATCTTCCCCATAGACTGGCAACTCAGCAATAGAAATTGGCATTTCATAGTCAGCCTGAGCCATTGTTGCCATCATTGCATCTGTTACCGATTTCATTATTGCCGTTGCGACATTCACATTGCTCTTGTCTGACTTGATGGTAATTGTGGTGTCACCCTCAACTGAACCGCCCTGTAATTTTGCCATAGTATCTCGGGTAAAATGTTGAGGGAATATGATGGCTGCCCATGCCCCACCCCCTTCAACCTCTTTAATAGCATCTTCTTCCATGCTCATGTGCTGTATATCTAGGGTATCTTTATCTAGATTAGATATAATTCTCTCAGATAGTGAAAGGGGTGTATCTAATCCAGCGTTGTAAGCTCCTTCGTCCGAATTCACAACTATGACCCTTACATCTTCTACATTGCCACTGAATGCTATGCCGAAAACAAACATCGCCAAAAGTGGTGCAATGAGAATAAGAGCAATCGTTCGCCGATTGTGCTTCAGTTCTCTAAACACCCGTTTTGTTATTGCGAAAGCCCTACTGAATTTCATGGCTACCTCCTTTCCCAGCTAGTGCTAAGAAGGCATCCTCAAGCGATCTCGTTCCCGATGAAGCAGTGATATCTTCAGGCGTCCCCTCAGCGATCAGCCTGCCTTCTCTTAGAAGTCCTATCCTACTGCAGTGATACGCTTCCGTCCATATAGTGAGTAGTGATAACAGCAGTTACCCCTCTTTCTCTTAAGGCATTGAAATAATCCCAAAATGAAGCCCTCAACTCTGGGTCTGCGCCAACAGTAGGCTCATCCAGAAAAAGTAACTCTGGGCTATGAAGCAAGCTGCAGGCAAGGGACACTCTATGCCGCATCCCACCGCTCAAATTTGCCACTGTAGAATCCTTCCATTTTTCCAAATCAATAAACTTCAGCAAGTTCTTTTCCTGTTGCTTAATCTCAGCTTTACTCATACCATAGATTTCACCAAACAATTCGATATTCTCATGTACGGTTAAATCCAGGTATAGGGCTATTTCCTGCGGCATATACCCAATTCTGGGTGCAATGGAAGAATCAGCTATCTTCTTCCCCAGGACAATCGCTTCACCACTTGTCGCTTTCATTAACCCACATAGTATTTTTATGGTTGTAGTTTTACCTGAACCATTAGGACCTAATAGTCCATATATTTCGCCTCTTTTGATTTTGAGGTTTAGATTATCGAGTGCAGTAAATTTACCGAACTTCTTGGTCAATTGGTGTGTTTCAACTACTATCTGTGTTCCTTCGTTCTCCATTTTTAACCACCTTATCCCTTGATATTCCCTTCCGTTATGTTCCTCTCCTTAGCTCCAGGAGTAGCTCGAGAAAAGTTCCCACCTCCGAGGGGGAGTTCAAAAAATATTGGGCAAGTGAGGAGGGATTTTCCCCACCGACAAAAACGCCCCACCCTCCCTTTTGCCAAACAGCCCTGAAGCCATCCTCATCAGTAAGGTCATCCCCCAAGTAAATAGGCAAGGCATCCTTACCCTGAAATACTTTTGTCAAAAGGAGATTCACCGCTTCCCCCTTACCCCAATCCACAGAAGGTCTTGCTTCCCATACCTTTTTACCAGGGTAAAGTTTTATCTTCCCTTCCTTAATCGAAGGAGCTATAATTTTATGTAAAGTATCGGTTACAATCTCCGTTTCGCTTTCCTTTACCAAACGATAGTGAAGGCTCAGGGTCAACCCCTTATTCTCTATGATAACCCCCTCGATCCCCTCCAATGCCTGGGATAACTGACTAGCCAGGGATTGGATTTCTGACCTCCCCAGCTCAGCAATAGGATGCACAAATTCTAGTCCAGGTCCCTCAAGCTCAAGCCCATGATTCCCGGCATAGAATATACCCTCTATTTGGACTAGAGACTTGGTCTGTGGCAGCGACCTACCACTTATTATTCCTACCCCAACCCCCTCACACTGGGCAATAGCCCGAAGCGTATCTTTTATCTTTGGGGACAAGGCAGCTTGCTCAGGTCTACTCACAATGGGTGTAAGTGTGCCATCATAATCCGAAAGGAGTAAAATATGATGAGCTGACTTGATATGAAGGGAAACAGAATTCCAGGCGCTAAGGAGGTGCTGCAATTAAGCCCTCTTGGATTGAAGCTTCAGTATCTCTGAAATAATAGAAGCGCTCCAATGGTAGATATTATTCTCCATAACAATTGCCCTCATTTGCTTCATACGTTGCTTCCTTTCCTGCTGGGGCATCTCCAGGGCTTCCTTTATTGCTTCAGCAAACTCATCTATGGCATAGGGGTTAACAAGGAGGGCATCTGTCAGCTCCGCCGCAGCGCCAGTAAATTGGCTAAGGATCAGAACCCCACCCTCGTCCACCCTGGAGGAAACAAACTCTTTGGCTACCAGATTCATTCCATCATGAAGGGAGCTTACTATGCAGAAATCCGCTATCCTGCGGAAGGCGGACAAGGTTTGGGGAGCAACTTTGCCCTTCACATAGATTATTGGCTTCCAAGAGTCGTATTCATATTTCCGATTGATTTCCTCGATCAGGCGGTCAATTCGGTCATTTATTTCCTGATACTCACCAATCTGAGTTCTACTAGGCATGCCCAGTTCGACAAAGACGGTTTTCCCTCTATACTCAGGGTATTTCTCAAAGAATTTATCCAGTGCCATTAGCCTCTCAGGTATCCCTTTAGTGTAGTCGACTCGATCCATACCTATTCCGACATATTTGCCTTCTAGCCTTAATTCACTCCTTATCCTTCTCATCTCTTCCCTCACTCCTTCGGTGTTGGCTTCCTTGGCAAGCTGCTCCGCATCAACGCCGATAGGAAAAGGTCGCACCCAAGTGATATTTTCCCCTCGCATCACCTTATTTTTCTCATGGTCTACCCTGGACTCAAGGGTATGCTCAACAGTTTCCAGGAAATTACTGCAATAATACTGGGTGTGAAATCCTAGCAAGTCATTGCCCAGCAAGCCATGGAGTATTTCTTCCTGCCAAGGGCAGATTCGGAAGAGCTGGTAATTGGGCCAGGGAATATGCCAAAAATGGGCAGTGATTATTTCTGGATTTTGTTGCTTAATCAGCCGGGAAAGCAAGGCAAGGTGGTAATCTTGAATAAAGACGATGGCTTTATGGTCGCCCACCTGTTGTAAAACTGTTTTAGCGAAAAGCTGATTTACTCTTCTGTAAATATCCCAGTCCGTGCTACTGAATTTAGGTGAAACAAAGGCAACATGGCAAAGGGGCCACAATGCTTTATTGGAGAAACCATAGTAATACCCCTCCTCTTCCTCTTTGGAAAGCCAGACCCGCTGCAAGGTATACTGTGGATTTTCAGGGGGGACCCTCACCTGGTCATAGGAATCAACTACTATTTTATCGGCGTCCCCGCTGCCGCAGGCAATCCAGATTCCCCCGCAGGCGCGCATTGCCGGGTCGAGAGCCACGGTAACCCCACTAACTGGCATCTGACATTCTATTTTTCCGCCCGAGAAGGTATGGATGTAAGGCTCTCTATTGGAAACCACAAGGAATAAATAGCCACTTAGCTTATCCTGCACAAGTTGGCTCAGGCTTTCTCTAGTCCACACCTCGCATCCTTTCCAAAGCAAACAATATCTTGTTCATAACATTCCTGTCAAGCTCGGTTCTACTTTTCTACTCTCCGTGAGGTCAAGAATATTGCTTAATTGTCACCCTGAACGAAGTGAAGGGTCTCTAGATTCTTCGCTTTGCTCAGAATGACAGGCAGGATTGTTAAACATCCTCGTCAGAGATGTTTGACAATCTGCGAAAGATCGAAGTATGCTAATTATACTACTATAGACCCTCTAGGAAGCCCGAAGCACAAAAACCTCATGACTCTACAAAATAATAAAGATTAAGAAGAGGAGTGAGGAGGAGTGAGGAGGAGTGAGAAGGAGATACGTACTAATTCTGGCTTCAGTCATTGGCTTTGCAAATGCATACTGTGCATTTCAACTGGCTAGCCTCCTTTTATGCCTCCTTCCTATTTGGGCATTCCTTCTTGGTTATTTCTTTTCCCGGAAAACAGAATCTTGGGGCTTATTCCTCAACATAGGCTACATCCTCTACATAGGCTACTTGGTAGGCGTTTTTTTAACCACAACCGGATTCTACATGTGGGGCCTTTTCTGGGACTTTTGTTTTGGCGGACTTACTCTGTGCGTGATAGGATACGCGGCACCGGCGGTTAAGAGGGTCAAGAGTTTTAAAGCTGCCTTTAAGGCTGCCGGAGTTTTGTTTGTTCTAGTCCTATCAATCCTTTATTTTGGCTTTACATCTGCACCAAGATATAGCTATAGTTACACAGTCATCATCGGCTCTCAGCAGAGCTTTGACCACCTTGAGCTTTACTTACCAGTTGGGGTAATCGAGGGAGAACCATATATGGAAATATTTAACCACCCAGAATATACAGGACTACCTACAGGACTACCACCAAAAGGGTCGAAGTCGGACATTGACATTGAGAAATATTCGTTGCAAGTAATCAATACCGACCATGGCAAAATGCTCAAGCTTAGTATTACTGAGCTGCCTCGTAATAAATGGGGTCCACACCAGTACTATGGGAAAATACATTTCAGCCTGGAAGGATTAATCCCTATCATGTCTAGGGAGAGCTTGCAGTTCTCGCCTGAGTACAATGATAAAAGGGTCGAAAGTGTATTTTTCGAGGAGTTTAGCCGGGTCAGTGTGGAGCACTTTAGCATCCCTGTAAAGGTCGACTCTCCCAAAGAGGCAGAGGTCTCGCTCACGGTACATCTTTATAGTCGGAACCATATGGGGTGCATGCTTACAGATTTTGAATCTAAATTTGAGAACTATCGGGGGGAACTCGAAATCGTTACACTACCTGAGAATGAGTGGATATTCGCGGATGTAGAAGCCAGGACATCTACCGACATGCCATATATCTTTCGGATCGAGGTGCAAAATTGGTTTAGACCTCCGGATTAAGGTACAGAATTGGTTTAGAGGCTCGCCATGAATTGGAGCCAAATGAATCTAAGTTGAAAGGTGTCAATAAAGCGATGGATGAGAAAGGTAAAGCATAAATTTTATTTCCCTTTAAACACTGGCTGTCTTCTCTCCGCAAAGGCTTTCACACCTTCCTGATGGTCTTCGGTGCGTGCTGCTATGGCTGCAACGTAGGTCTCAAAATGTATCTGGCTTTCTAGGTCATTATAGAGTCCCCTATACACAGCCCGCTTTATCAATTCAATCGTAATTGGTGGTCCTTTGGCTATCTTCTCTGCCAATTCCTTAGTCGCCTTCATCAGCTCATCGGCTGGCACAACCCGGTTCACCAGTCCTATACGCTCTGCCTCTGGTGCGCCTATCATATCCCCAGTGAAGACAAGCTCCAGAGTCTTAGCCATTCCCACCAATCGCGGCAAGAAATAGCTCCCGCCCCCATCTGGGGGTAGAGCATACCTTACCCAGTTTGGACCAATTCTAGCATTCTCCGAAGCTATTCTTATATCACAGGCTAGTGCAATAGATAAGCCAACACCAACAGCAGCCCCATTCACTGCGGCAATAGTTGGCTTCTCCAATTTTGCCAGTTGCAATACATAAGGAGATATAGGCTCATGAACGATGGTGCGTGATTCCCTTTTCACCTCTCCACGGACGACTGTGTCCATAGTTGCACCGACATCTGCACCTGAGCAAAAGCCACGACCTGCCCCTGTAACAATGAGCACCCGAATGTCATCATCATCACGCACCTCTCTGAGCGCCCTTTTAAGGTCTTCTCTCATTGCTAGAGAAACAGCATTTAGCTTCTCCGGGCGGTTAAGAGTAATAGTAGCAATACCTTGCTCCTTCTCCAAAATGATGTCTTTATATTCCATTTCTCCCCCCTTCTAATCTCTTTTTAAGCAATGATACCTCTTACTGAGCCCAGCGTCAAACCTTCATCTACCATAGAGGTTGTTTAGCAATCCTGCCTGTCATTGTTACGAAAATAGGTTTTCTTGCGTTTGCCCTGAGCTTGTCGAAGGGCCGTTCATGGTTCGACAAGCTCACCACGAACGGCACCTGGCACATCAATTTTCATCCTTCGTGGTACCAATAGCAATTGGCATGATAGATTCTTCGCTATCGCTCAGGGTGACAACTAAACAACCTGGAGTGCACCCATATGATTGGACAGAAAGGGTTAGGAGAGTCTGGCGGGGTAGCGGGTTATTCTGCTTCATAACCAGTAACTCTTCAAAGTCATTCGG
>SDBU01005437.1_pt1 | contig 15259 bp, 20 predicted proteins | sample 2277071 | NCBI WGS metagenome assembly SDBU01 (sample SAMN10397929, study PRJNA504765) | marine sediment metagenome | isolation source: marine sediment core GS08_GC12, 126 cmbsf | place: Arctic Ocean: Gakkel Ridge, Loki's castle | collected 2008
TTTGCAACCAGGTCCTCCAGGGGCTCTCGTATTTTCAATATCATGCACATTTTAGTTATCGCTCTCACTTGACCGGATGTGGGCGGTAGCGATCTCCAATTCGTCTTACGCTGCAGTGTCGCCATATTCCTACATAAATTTGCGTTTTATTTTACTTCCAGAGTTAGAGTAACTTTCCCCTTGACATCTATGAAATCCACAAGGGCTTTCCCAGTTTCATGCCAGATCTTTTCCAAGAGGGCGTTCTCCAGTGTGTTTGGGGGGCCAGGGACATATATGTGCATACCAGATCTACTATTCTTCATCTCTATCCCTACTGAAAACTCCAGGTTATTCTTTATCCCTTTCTCTTTTGCACCAGCGTTCCATCCATCGCAGAATTTGCATGCGTCTATATACATCCTGTCTATCAATTCAAGTATGGTCTTACCCTCAACCTCATCAACTGGGGCTGATAAATCCCATTGTCGAGCGAGGAAGGCACTGCACTCTCTGGAGAGGTCCTTATCCATTGTACTTATATCGCGTATAACAAAATCGATCAGGATTCCGATTAGACTCTCCCTAAGGTCCGTACTAATATTCATACTCATCTCCTTCGTAAAACAAGATGCATTGATTACTATATCCTGCGCTTCATACCACGTTGACATCCACTGATACATTGAGGCCACGAGAGCCAAATGGTATTTCTGATACGCCCTCTCCAACCACAATCTACGCACTTTGCTTTCCTCAAAGGTACCAGGAAAATTTTACTCATAAATCAACTCCGATTGATTACTTTTTAAACAAAAGGATTTTACCTTTGCATCTTGGCCAAGGGCATCCAAAGGAAACATTGCTCATCCTGGAAGGGTTGATGTTCCCTAAAGAGGATGTCCAGGAGGGCACAATCAATATCTTCACATATGTCTCACCCATATTTGCTATATCTTCCTCTATTTGATCGTCGCCGGTTGCAAAATATTCGTCCAAGTCAGCCAGCCAGGAAGGTGGTAAGGGTGTCGTGTCCTCAACCCTCAAGGCTGGACGGCGGCAGCTGGGGCAAAATCGCAGGTCGCTCATTTACCAATCGTCCAAGGTTAGCTTTGCTGCCTTCAACGCCCCCGGTGGAACGGGAACCAGGTCCCCACCGAAGTTCTCCTGTTCGTTCAGCTTTATCCTATTACGAAGTGCCATAGCCAATAACTTCGCTTCAACCATGCTCATTCGAATGACACACTGAGGGCGTCCTTCAAGACTCTCTGTGCCCACTACCTGCTCTGCAAAGCCTATAGCCGAAGTCGCCTCAATTACTGGTTTCTCCCTTGCCTCCTCGGGCAACGGGGCATCGCTCTTTGACAAAACGATAATTACGCCAAACGGTAAGGCTCTCAAGCCGAATCCATCTATGTAATACTCCGGGATATTTTCTGCCATTGCGGCTCCTTTCTCTTAATCAATACCGATTGTTTATTTTAGCTCCTCTTGAACCTTCCTCATTTCCCCGAGGGTACCCAACTTCCAGGACGGGCGGCCCAAAGACTCATAGACCAGTTCCCACCCGTCTTCTTTTGCTTGAGGGGAAAGTTCATAGGTACCATTGCCATACCAACGTCCAACCTTACCCTCTAACGGCCATGCCACTTTACCATTACCCAAATACGTCGCAAACACAAATCAATTCCCGTTGTTTACTTTTTCTCCTTTGGGGGGTGTTCCTGCCAGCAAGCGTAGCAATTGTGCCAAGGCTTCTGGTATAGGAGCATTGAGTAATTCAATGTCGATATCGTACCTGTCATCTCTCCAAATGAAATGGAACCGCGATACCTTTGATCTCTCTTGTGTCGGGCTATCTTGTTCCGCTTCATTTATTGCGGTGAGTAGATCCTCAACAGTCACATAACGCTTTGCACTTTCTGCTCTACTGGCTGCCAAATCTATTACTCTTTCCACCTTTGGCGTAAACATGTATGATCTTTCCATACCTCTCCTTTATTCCATAACCGGTGAGTTTTGGACTGGGCCCCTTCCTCGTCATTGCCTCTCTTCCTTCTCGGATTGAGCCCTTTGTTCATGCAAAAGAGCATCTAACGCATCGGATACAATATCGGAGGCAAAGGGGACTCTGTTGTACATACCAAGTTGGATCAGTTCAATCTTGGCTCCTTGCAATTTGTCGTAGGTCGCTTGGGATACCTTCAGACTTTTATATTCCGTCATAGTGGTATCATGGTATCAGGTGGAATTGGTGATGTCAAGGGAATCAATAGGCGTTGTTTATAAAAGGACAGGGTAGCGTCTCCGCTACCCTGTCTCATTCTATTTTCGGTGCCATGGCACCTTTATATATCTAGATGTTTATTTACCCTGTCCTCTAATATACCCAAGTCCTTTGCGACAGGACAGTTCCCCTGCATATTGTTTTCCAGGGTGTCCTTCACTTGGCCCAATCCTATCTCCAAGCTCATGATCTGGGTCTGTACTATCCCCTCAAATTTACCCGCGAGTTTCGATTGGTCCTTTCCGTTCCTCACTCTCGCCCAGACGAAATGAGTCACAGATATCACTGCAACTATCCCTGCCGGTACCCAAGTTAGTACCTCGCTCACCCCTACTTCTTCCTCGGCAAGAATTTCGTGATAAACGAGTGAGTTGCATCACTGCCGGCACCTATGACAAGGCCGGTAATAATCGTTCCACCTATCTGCGCTGCTGTAGTGTCTGGCACAGGGAGTGCGTTCGCCAGGAGGGGAATTACATTAAGATTGAAGGAAAATGCTATCGCAATTCCGATCACTGAACCAGGAATGATCATCCACTTACCCTTCAACCAAGTCCCAAACAACCGTTCCACAACCCACTCTGCCATACCTGCCAAGAGAATCACGAGCACAAGAATTCCAGCTGCCATAAAACACCTCCTTTACGGTTCTTCAACTATTTCCTCAGTAGTGCCCATAGCAGGCCAAGGCCGGCGGCACCAGCTGCTATTATAGCTATGAGAGGTGGTCTTTTCTTCTCAACTGGCACCACTTCCTCTTCTTCAACAACAGTGGCTGCCTGAAGAACACGCTCGTCCAATATCATCAGATACTCTCTAGGGTAATACGAGCATTCCACTGTCCTGCTTCATCGGCAGTGAACCAAGCCTCATAACTGCGCTCTTGACGAGCGGAGAACTCATCTTCGAATATTAAAGGATATTCCAAGCCCGCGGGTGAGATAACGATTATAGTAGTGCGCAACATGGCAGGGACGGTGCTGGAGTTCACTACTCTAGCCTTCACACCTGAGTCAGTGCCAACTGTTACTTGAGGTCCGCTTTCACGCTCCTGCCAGGAAAGATTTCCTGGAGGAGCTTGGGGAAAAGCCACAGTGTATATGTACCCGGTTATAGCAATGGCAGTGGCTGCCGTTCTATCCTCAGAGTCTAATAATGCCATGTAACTCCTCCTTCTCCACTCCTAAATCAATGTCGATTGATTATTAGTTAAGTAGCTCCACCATTAAGTTTGTGCATGTTATCGTATTTGCAGCGTCAGCAAGACTGAACTGGCTAGTAACGTCAATCACCAAAGCACCTGTCGTGTTTACTGCCGATGTAGCCGCATTGGGCGCTGTCCCCGCATGCCATTCATCAGTGGGGGCGCTATCACTAGCGTGCTCCCAATTACCCTGCACCATAATAGTGCCCCCAGCTCCTACGCTCCTAACAGTTATGATGCAGGTATATTCCCAATATTCGTCATTTCCTAAATTATTATCCAAGGGATGAGCGAGGGTGCATACATCTACACCTCCAATGTCCGTTCGAATAGTTAGCGTGCCAGGGCCAGCGGCTTTAGAACCATAATAACCCGCTGCAGATATCCTAATCGTGGTGCCGATTGTAAGCATGTTAGCAGGGATCGTGACGCTCCCCACCCCACTGCCAATAAGCGTTTCCTCGGCGTTATCATCATTATTCGTTACATCGGCGATCTGCGTGAAGATCGTTCTATTTGGTACTACCCAAGCATTACCATTCCAGACCTTCCTCACATAAGAAACAGTGTCTAGCCACATGTCGTTCGTAGTTGGTGTTGTAGGAGCTACAGCGGACACTGAATAAGTTGGCATCGTTCACTCGTTCCCCCCTCTCGCTAATCGTAAATCAATTCCTCTTGATTTCAGTCTCGTTATTCTCTTCGAATAACTTTTCGAGATACTCTGCTTCAGCCCTACGTTTGTCCGCTCCCTCAATAGTTGTAGGTATAAGTATCATAGGCAAGGAAATCATCGTCGTCATAATATTAGTAATCAATAACCGTTGATTATTGCTTCCGGCATTGACATCCAAGTAATAAATCTTCCACAAATGCCTCTATTAATACTTTCGGCTCTAGAGTTGCCTCAATCTTATCTATTAACGGCTGGCTTCTATCCGTCCAAGCACCCAAAAATTCAAATGTATCCCAAATTCCTTCCCCCACTTTGTGCGCTCTAGATATGATACGCATCAGTTCTTCCACTCTTTCGGGGATGTCTTCACATCTCCTAGTCCTCTCCTGCAGTTTTTCAAAGTCTCTTACAAAGGATTTGATATCCCTAGTAACTCCTGTTGCACCCAGCTTCCTCCAGTCTGGATCTGCCTCAAGGGTGGTGATGATAGCTTCAACGTTCGGCAATGCATTCGGACTCTCTGCCATCAGATTCCTCCTTCGTAAATCAATATTAGTTGATTATACCTTTCATAAATATTACTCAGTAATCAATTTAGAACAAGCGGGCATATCCTAACGTGGTGACACCGCCCTCAATAACACCACTACACCAGTTCGCCAGTTCATAACTTAAATCTACTTCTACCTCACCAGGGAATATAACAATCATACCCCAGTTCCGGTTTAGCTCGAACCTCCAGCCAGTAGGAGTTTTGAATATATTGAGAATACCTTGAGAGGTAAACCCGGAGATTCTGGATGGCCTTCGCATATTATACATATATACAGGCTTTCGTGAATTGGGGCTATCGAAACCAAAGATTGATTTCCCGGTCAATACAAAGTTGAGATCATTTACTGGCGAACCTTCGGGATTGAGAATTTTGATAGAATTAACAATCCTGGCTAACTCTGCTGGAGCACCAAGTGCTATTTTTGGTAAACCCAAGGCTGCCGCTACGCCTAACGCAAGCCCCCCAAGCCCGTATAGAAACGCATTCTCTTTAGCCATTTCGTCTTCCTCCTTGACTGTTAACCACCTATGCTATCTATGTAATCTTAAGTCAATTCTGATTGATTACTTCAGCACTCCTTTAATATCTTTAGAACAACATCTGCAAGAACTTGCTGGTAAAGAATATTATCTGGAAGCCTTCGCCCTCGTGGCACCCCTTCAAAATCACAAGCGAATTGCAGGACTGAGCCACTCTCGTGTTGTAGGTTAATAAGTGTTTCCACAGCTATAACCTTATCTAATCGACTTTTGGCATCGCGCATTTGTTGAAGTAGATTTGGCTTACCAAGATTTTCAAAGATATTCCGTGGTATTTTTGTGGAGATGTCTTTGCTTGCTTGAAATAAATCGTCAACTACCTCATCTGGGACTGGGCCCTTGCCAGTCGCTCTCGCGTAAACAGCATATTTGGCAAGCAGAGGAAGAATACAAGAGCAATCGTCTATTCGATCAGGTATACGCCCCATAGGATATACATCTGTCATCTAATTTTCCTTTCCTTCATCAGTCAGATTCTGCTTTGTTACTTTGGTCCCTTACCGCACTCACAATCCTTCGTAAATCAATTTCTCTTGATTATCCAAACTTCATCCCTTCACTTGCCGGGAGCCCTCCTTGGGGCAGTATTCCCCAGAGCTCGAAGACCGAGCCCGAGAGGAAGTTGGGGCCAGCGTTAGGTGTCAAGACAATACTGATGATAGCATTAGTATTTTTCCACCTCATTGAATACAAACGACAGGTGCTATCCTGCCTACCCCCTAACTGAAGCACATGTTTATGCCTGTCCGTTTTAGCATATGCTGGGAAGAGAAATTGCATTCCGGTATATTCGTTGGGCGTTTCCGTAGCCGCTGCAACGTACCCCCATTGCTGACCAACTGCAGACCGTATTGCAATTGCAGCCCCTCCTGCACCGTACACTCTCTGGTAAGTATAATTGGCCGCCACTGCATCACTGTTAATTGTTACATCAATAACATCAAAAACGGCTGCCTTATCAGTTCTTGTATAAGCCGCCAGCACTAGGGACTCAAAGTCATCGGGTATTGACGAGAAGGTGATGGAGGCCGTATCCACCGTCAGCTCCTGTCGGTCAATCAGGCGCTTGGGAACAAGGTAAAGGGAGAAGAGACTGCCGGCCTTGAAATCAGTGCCGGCGTTAGGTTCGATCAACAGCTTATTGATAGGCTCGGTATTGGATCTCTGCCCGGACATGACCCGCGCTTCACCAGTGGGTCCGCCTGTCTCATGGTAACCACTGGCTGACAGGAAAACAGGATTGTTCCCCTTGATATACTGGGAATAGGAAACCACCAGTGCACCAAAAGCGTTGGCGGTAGCATTGTCGCCGCTGACCATGGCGCATTCCTGGTTGGGCTGTGCAGCTCCTATGACGCCTGCCCTACCCGTCAACTCCTGGGCCGGGTAGTTGCCGGCAACGCTATCATCGTTTACCGCGTGAACAACCTCATCCTCGACCGCGGCCTGGTCGCTCCTTGCATAACCCACCACCACTAGGTCACCCTCCATTTGAGGGATATCATCAAAGGACGGAGAGAAATCAGCAGCGTCGTCCTCTATCTCCTCCACCAGGTACCGCTCATCCACCACGCCAAGGAGGAAGATGGACCCAGAGGCGAAGTTGCCGGTATCAAGAGACAGAACCAGCGAGGTGATAGCCGCAATTGAAGCCCACCTGCCAACAACTGCGCTGACGTAATCCTCGGCAGCGCCTCCTAGTCCAAGGGCCACCTTGTGATCTACTGTACCGAAGGCATGGGGAAACAGGATCTCCCCGCCACCAAAGGCACTGGCATAGGAGGTTCCCGGCACAGCAAAGGGGTAATCCGTCCCAACGAGCTCAAATAGGGAATTAACTGCATCCTGGCGGTCTGCATCAGCGACGGCATCTTCCCCAGAGATCCATTGGTGGTTGTAGCTAGCCGCCGAGTCACCATTGAGCTGTATTTCAACCGCCCGCTTGGCCACGGCATCAGGGCTCGCAGCATTAACAATCAGCACCAGGTGCCGACTCGTCACGCCCACCTGAGCATCCCAAGCCGCCACCAGCGTATCTATGCTGCTAAACGTAACACTCGCCGTCGCAGCGGTGAGTTCCTGTTTCTCGAGTATCTTTATGGGTAGATTAAGCATGTGTCACACTCCGACCTTCATACCCTCTGATGCGTAATCAAGACTAATTGATTTATAGCTAATTTCACCTCACACCCCGAATTTCATGCCCTCTGATGCTGGTAATCCTGCTTTTGGTAGTATGCCCCAGAGCTCGAAGATTGAGCCGGCAAGGAAGTTGGGGCCAGTAGTGAGAGTCAAAGCAATAGTACTAATAGCATCCGTGTTCTCCCACCTTCCAGATTGAATATTCACGAGGTTCTCCTGTCTCCCTTGCAGGGATAGTATATGCTTATGGTGATCAGTCTCACTATATCCAGGCAGAATGACAAGACCGCCACCATATTCACCTGCGCCTTCGGTGTCCGCAGGGATATACCCTACTTGACGAAGACCTGCTGACCGAGCGGCAGTAACAGCCGCGATAGCGCCATAGAGTTGCTGAACATCATAATTAGCCGCAGTAGTATCCCCATTACACGCTATATCAATTAGGTCATCTCCTGCTGCCCTACTACTTCTGGCATACATCACTAACACCAGTGCCTCGAAATCATCGGGGATGTTATCGAAGGTGATTGTCCCAGCAGCCGCTGTCAGTTCTTGCCGGTCTATCAGCCGCTTCGGCACGAGGTACAGCGAGAACAGGCTGCCCGCCTTGAAATCCGTACCGGTGCGTGGTGTCAGCATGATGCTGTTGATGGGCTCGGTGTTGGCCCGCCTGCCGCTCCACACAGCCACGCGCCCATTGGGGCCAGCCGTCTCATGGTAGCCGCTAGCTGACAGCACGTGGGGCTGGTTACCCTTGATGTACTGCGAGTAGCTCAAGACTAGGGGGCTGAAAACATTTGCCGTGGCGTTGTCCGCCACTACATTCCCTATCTGGCGGGTGTTGACCGACTGCGCCCCTGTAGCTGCCGCCGCAGCCAGCAGCTTATGGCCCTCCAGTTGCTGGCCGTGGTAGTTAGCGTCGGTCCCATCATGGTTGATATCGTGGTCAAGATCGTCCTCCGCGGCGGCATCATCGCTCCGTGCATACCCCACCGCCACCAGGTCCCCCTCCATCTGTGGGATATCGTCAAACGTGGGAGAGAAATCTGCGGCAGCATCCTCTATCTCCTCGACAAGATACCGTTCGTCTACCACGCCAAGGAGGAAGATCGAGCCAGAGACGAAGTTGCCAGCATTGGGAGTCAGACTGAGGCTCGTTATCGCTGCCGCCGATGCCCAACGTCCTACACATTCCTTTATAACCTCCTCAACCGCCCCCTGTAAAAGGAGAACCGCCTTATGGTTAGTGGCATTGAAGGCATGGGGGACCAGGACCATACCGCCCCCGAACGCACCCGCGTACGTAGTACCTGGGAACTCCAAACCCGCTATAACAGCGCTACCATCGGTCCGTGAGGCTGAATCTGCCGCAGCTGTACCAGCAAGTTCCTGTTGGTTGTAGTTAGCCCCCCCATCCCCATTGAACTGCAGCTGGCACCAGCGACTTCCTATCGCATCGGGGCTGGCCGCATTGATGATAAGCACCAAGTGCCGACTCGTCACCCCCTCCGCCGCATCCCAAGCAGCTACTAGCGCGTCGATGCCGGAGAACGTGACCGAGGCTGCTGCCGCCGCAAGCTCCTGCTTCTCCAGGATTTTTATCGGGAGGTTGAACAACGTACCCTCCTTGTAATCAAGTTCAATTGATTATCCTCATAGATGATTCCAGACCTGTATCGGGCTGCAGAACATATTGCCCGCTGTGGCCTGCGCCTGGTTATCGAATGAGATAACCCAGTAGCTGGTTGCCCCTGCGTCTCCAGCGGGGACGTTAGCGACAGTGGTTATAGAACCCTTGAGCTGGTCATTCACATAAAAGTCCACTCTGACGCCAGGGAAATGCTCGATCTTAATCCTATAGGAGTGGGTAGCGGTCATTGTCACCCCCAAGTCAACCGTTGACCTACCACCGTTAAAGCATTCCCCGTATATGTCGTAATTCTGGATCTCGATCCCTATACCGAGGGCCGCCAGTATTCCTTCACCATTGGCTTCCTTGAGCTGAACCCTGCCTCTCAGATCAGCGTGCGTACCGGCATCCCTGGCAACGCTAAACGAGTAAACTATCTTGTTATCCCAGTCCACCCGGTCATAGGAAGCCCCGAGTGTCCTCAAGAATGCAGCGACACAAGACGCTAATCCGTCTTCTCCGCCAACAGCAGCAACGGTGCAGGTGAGGAACATAGGAGTTGCAGCAATAGACCCTCCCGTACTTCCATCAGTCCAGGAAGCAAAGTCCGTCGTCTGCTCGATGAACCCTTGCCTGTTGAGCAGATCGGAGATGAACTTGGGTGTAGCGAAGGTTGGATTGTTGAGGAACTCCACCAGGTCATAAAACTTGGTGGCCTCCGCCGCTGCCGGGTCGGGATGACGAATCTCTCTGACGCGAATTATCTCCTGGCCAGCGAACCTTATGGTGCCTTGATCCTCATCCTCGTCAAGCATAACGTGGATAGCCCGCCAGATAGTGCCGTTATGCTGCCTCAGGCAGTTGTTTACGGTATCCAGCCACCAGTCCCCCAGTGCTCCCGTAGGTTCTACATCACTTACAAAGAATGGCATAGTCGCCTCCTTCTTGCTGTTCTATTCTCCGAATTTCATACCCGAGGATGCGGGTAAGCCTTCTCTTGGTAATATGCCCCAGAGCTCGAAGACAGAGCCCGGGACGAAGTTGGTGCCTGCCTCAGGCGTCAATATAATTTGGGTTATAGCCGAGGTATCTTCCCAGCGTGCAGACCTCAAGAAAACTATGTTCTCATTACGGCCTGACAAACTAAGTATGTGTTTATATCTATCTGCCTTAGAATAACCGGGTATCGTAACGAGACCGCCCGCAAATTCTCCTGCCCCCTCGGTAGATCCTGATATTGGCACAAGCCGCTGGCTAGCTGCATTTCGGCTGGCAATAACAGCAGCTACTTGACCGTATAATCTTTGCCAATCGTAGTTAGCAGCTACAGCATCGCCGTTAAACTCAACTAGAACATCGTCAGTCAATCCCACTTGATCACTCCTCGTGTATATATTCAGTACTAACGCCTCGAAGTCCTGCGGTATATCAGAGAACGTGATCGTAGCTGTGTCCTCCTGTAACTCTACTCGCCCGATCAGGCGCTTCGGCACAAGGTAAAGTGAGAAGAGGCTCCCAGCCTTGAAGTCGGTGCCGGCGTTGGGGTTGAATGCCAGCTTGTTCATCGGCTCCGTGTTGGACCTGCGCCCGGACATGACCCGCACCTGTGCAGTGGGTCCGCTTGTCTCATGATAACCACTGGCCGATAAGAAATGAGGTTGATTTCTCTTAATATACTGTGAGTAGGTGGCCACCAGTGCACCGAAGACATTAGCAGTTGCGTTGTCACCGCTGACCATAGCGCATTCCTGGTTGGGCTGCGCGGCAGCAGTTGCGCCACCTATGCCGGTGAGCTCCTGAGCCGGGTAATTACCAGCAACGCTGTCATCGTTTATTGCATGGATAACCTCATCCTCCACTGCGGCCTGGTCACTCCGAGCATACCCCACCACCACCAGGTCACCCTCCAACTGCGGGATATCGTCAAATGTTGGAGAGAAATCAGATCCAGAGTCCTCTATCTCCTCAAGGAGGTACCGCTCGTCTACTACTCCTATGAGGAAAGTGGAACCCACAGCGAAATCGTCCCCCACTCCTTCAAACACAGTTGCCGATGTGATGGCAGCCACGCTGGCCCATCTGGCTGCTACAGCTTCTATAGCGGATTCAACAGCTCCTCCCAATGCCAGCACAGCTTTGTGGTTAGTAGTATTAAAGGCATGGGGGATCAGAACCATGCTACCAGCCATAGCTGGGTCAGTATTATCTCCTGGTATTGGAGGTAGGTTTATCGCATTTGCCCCATCAACTCTACCCGCAGAATCAGCGGCATCAACTCCGCTCAGGCGTTGATATAGATAGTTCATACCACTGTCGCCATTAAAGCGGAGAAAATTGGTTATATAGTCTGAGACATCAATGCTCCGAGCATTGATGATAAGAACCAAGTGCCGCGATGTAACCCCTGCCAAGGTGTCCCATGCTGCCACCAATGTGTCAATATTTGAGAACGTGACGCTCTCCGCTTCTGCGGTCAGTTCCTGCTTCTCAAGTATCTTTATAGGTAGGTTAAACACTCTATCTCCCCATTAAGCTGGACATTGTTCTATGAAGCCGTGCATTAATGTCACATCGCTCGTGGTGGCTCCACCACCACCGTCACTTATCTGGTACTCCTGGAAGTCCAGGCTCCCAGCTGCCGTGGGTATGCCTGCCGCCGTATGCGTGGCAACCAGCGCACCATCTACGCGAAACTCCACCTTGGTGCGGAACTGGATGACCTCAAGCTGGACACGCACTCCAGTGGTGGGGGTAGTAAGATTTGTCTGCACTCCCACACCCGCGCCATCCGAGCTTATTGCCCTGAAATTGGTACCGTCCCAGTCAAACCCGCAGTGATCCTCAGCGGCGCCAGGTACTGCCGCACCCAGCGTAGCCCTCAAACCCCAGAATGCGGTTGTAGTTGCCCTAAAGGCACTAACGCTTATCTGCTGGCAATAGCGGGGGGTAAGTCCTGCCGTCCAGCTCGAATCCAAAGCACCGGCGGCATCCGCCCCATTCTCTACACCCGCAGCATCCGCCGCGTTATCGTTGATCCTCAATCTGGCTTGCCCTGCAGCTCCCGTGGTTACCACTCCACCTACAGCCGTTCGGGTGTCTATGTCTCCTAGGCTCACTTGGCCACTCCATTCCTTGTGCAGAACCTTGAAGGCGTAATCGAGGGCCACGGGGGATTCGTCCACAATGTCGCCCGTGGCGGTACGAGAAATAACCCTGTAGGAGGAATTTCGCATCCTTATTATTCCTGCACTCGCCGCCGCTTCGATAATGCTGGAATCCATGATGATAAACTCTCCCGTCCCAGCGTTTGCCACGGTAGCGACGTTAGAGCAGCTTTCCATTGCCAGGGTGGTCGCCCCGGTAGCTGCACTGGCAAGATTCTGGCCGCCGAAGTTGCAGTTCTCAAAGGCCATCACATGCGCAAAAGCGCCGGCGGTGTCTATCGGGCCGGCAGTAATCCGGCAGCGATACATCGAAAGCGTGCATATCGCAGTTGAGAGATCTATGTCCCCCGCGCCGATGATTGTATCGTAGGCATTGACGGTTCCAGCCGTCATCGTTACGGCATCTCCCGCCCCAGTGCCGTACACATAACAATTGCGAACCGTTAGCACAGCGGCAGTACCCGCTATGGCGGGGGCGCCTGCATTGGTGTTGCCTACGGTCAGGTTAGAAATTGTGCAAGCCACTGCTGCGTTAATAATGGCGTTAGCACCGTCATTGGCCACTATCAGGCATATGTCCTGACCAGAGCCGATTATGGCCACATTAGCAGACAGGGTTAGATTGCTCTCAGCGTAGGTACCTGGGCCAACGAATATGGTATCATCAGGGCTGGCGTCGGCAATAGCGTCTGCTATCCGCATGCCCGCTATCACCTTGAGCGTGGTATTCGAAGTCCACCAGGTAGCAGTCGCAGCTCCTGCGAGCGTGCATCCCATAATTGTCCCACCCACGACGAAGATCGTGCAGGTACCTGAACCATTTATGTTGCTTACTTCACTATTGTAAATGTCCACTGCCCCCGAGCCGGCATCTTGAACAACACCAACGTTGTCACAGCCGTGCAAGATAACTGAGTTCGCTCCGGTTGATACCATCGAAATATTCTTACCGTTTAAGAAGCATTTTTCAAGGTAAACTGTGTGAGCCACAGCTTCTGCGACAGCTACTATGCCCTGGCCCACAAAGCGGCAGTTGTACCCGTTTACAGTACAGGATGCTGTTTGAATCCCAATGTAGCCTACAGAGAAGGTTGTATAATAGGCTTGCAGGGTGCCAGCGACCATACTCACTGCATTGATGGCCCCCCCCCCAGCGTATACGATGCTATTACGCAGGGTCAGGGTATTGGTCGTAATATTAATGGCCTCTCCCGTGGCATTAGTGTTTCCGATAGTGATATTTGAAATGGTGCAGGAAACTGCACTGTTCAGTATCGGATTACCAGCGTCGTTGGCCACTATCAGGCACTGGTCGGGATCCGTACCCACGATGTTTACACTTGCTATAAGGGTCAGATTACTTTCGGCGTAGGTTCCTGGCATAACCTTGACAACGTCACCAGCTGCTGCTGCTGCTAGAGACTGAGCGATAACCATGTTCACCGAGCCCGCAAATACCGTCAGCTCATTCCTCGATGTCCACCACAGTACAATCCCGGTTACATCGGCCACATCCCGCAGATCTCCTCCATAGACTGTGACGGTTCCACCGTTAGCATCTACGTCGGTTACCTCACAGTTATACGCGTTGATGGCGCCGGCAGCCCCGCAGTCGAGCTCCGTGGCAATAACAGCTTGGTAGATATTGATCGTACCCGCCGCTGCCGCCTGGAGCACGGTATCCCAGTTGCCTCCTTCGATAGTCATGGTGGAGGTATCGTTATTGTTAATGTCCGTGCCGTGGCACGCCTCAAAAGAGATGGCCCCTGATCCACCATTAGTAAAGGTGGAAAACTGACATCTATCCGCATTGACCACTCCAGCAACCGCCCCGATGGTATAGGTGCCCGACACATAGCACACGCGCATAGTGACTGTGCTGGCGGTACTGTGAGTGAATGTTCCGATGTCGTCGCACCTTGTCAGGGTGACTACTGGAGCATTGTCGGTCAAGGTTACCCCTGCTGTGGCAAAAGCGCAAACGTCACAAGAGAAGACGTGATTCGCACCTGCGGAAGAAAACGCCAAGGTGCAACTGGTAAAGAGCGCCTTGCTGATAACTATCGTAGCCACAACCGCGCCGGTAACAGCTACCGCCGCTGATGTAGTGTCGAATATATCTATTGTAGAGGTATAAGACGGAGCACCAGCTCCCACGGTTGTAAGGGTAACAATCTCATTTGCGCCATCGCTCTTCAGTACGCAGCTCCTTGTCGTCAGGGAGGCTGCGCTGGCATTGGCTGCGATAGCAATTGTTGGATCGGTACCCAGGTTACTTATCTTTACATCAGCGAATGTACACGTCACTCCATTACCCACGGTAATTATCGGGTTAGCGTTGTCTGTCGCCTCGATGATACTGAGGTCCTGATCCTCACCAACTATGTCCACTCCATTTACAGCGGTGAGATTCGACTCCGCAAAGGTCCCCTGGCCTAGCTTGACGGTATCTCCTGCGCTCGCTGCGCCCAGTGCGTCCGCTACAAGCATTGTGGCCAGCACCTTGAGCTCGTTCCCGTTCTGCCACCATACGAAGCTGGTCCCTGTGGATCCGCCGCAGGCGTTTATTCTCCCACCGTAGGCGACTACCGTGCCCTGGGTAGTTGTAAGAGTCTCAACACCGCACTCATAGAGATTGAGTGTTCCACCCACACCGGCGTTGGTGAGCGTGGCTATCCCATCACAATCGCGCAAGGTGATGGTCGTGGCCCCGGTCGCAGCATTGTTGAGGTTTTGCCCGCTGAAGGTGCTCTTATAGCAGGTAACCGTATGCGCAAAAGCATCGGCTGTGGCGAAGGCCGCTGTAAACCTAGCGAATTCAGCTGTGAAAGTACAGGCCGCTGTCCCCAGGGCAATCGCCTCCAACTGTCCTCGAACAACTACAACCGTGCCGGCATCCTGATTGAAATTACTTGACACAGTGCAGTCCTCGAGGTTGAGTGCCGTAATCGCTGTAGTCACCTGCACGGCATCTGTAGCCCCATTGAAGGTCGTTCTCAATACATTATACGTCTGTGCCCCTGTGGTAAAGAGAGCTCCCGTTACGGCAGTGCCCGCATTATCTATCACGCAATCCCGG
>SDBU01005438.1_pt1 | contig 15256 bp, 5 predicted proteins | sample 2277071 | NCBI WGS metagenome assembly SDBU01 (sample SAMN10397929, study PRJNA504765) | marine sediment metagenome | isolation source: marine sediment core GS08_GC12, 126 cmbsf | place: Arctic Ocean: Gakkel Ridge, Loki's castle | collected 2008
GCCCAGCGCCGCCCCGGCAACCAGGCGCGCAAGAGAGACGGGATAGCAGCCTACGTCCAGTATGCCGCCGCCGCCCAGGGCGTTGTTCATCAGCCGGCTTTCGGGGTCGGTGCCGCCCCGGAAGCTGAACGTTGCCTGGATCACGCAGACGCTGCCGATCGCTCCTTCGCGCACCAGTTCCACCACCCGCTGCGTCTGCGGATGGCAGCGGTACATGAAGGCCTCCATCAGGAAGACATCGTTCTGGTGGGCGGCCTCGATGACGGCCATGGCCAGCGCCTGGTTGATGGCCAGAGGCTTCTCGCAAAGGACGTGCTTGCCGGCCTCGGCGGCTTTGATGGCCCACTCGGGGTGCATCGGGTGGGGGGTAGCGATGTAGACGGCCTCCACCTTCTCATCAGCCAGCAGCGCCTCGTAGCTGCCGTGACGGTCTGGAACGCCGTACTGCTCGCCGAACTTCTCGGCCTTCTCCTGTTGCCGGCTGCCCACGGCGGCCAACTCGCCGGTCTTCGAGTGCTGCACGCCTTGAGCGAACCTGTGTGCAATGCCGCCCAGCCCGATGATGCCCCAGCGTAAGTGGTCTGCCATGTCGGACTTCCTCTTCATTGCTGTCCAATCAAGAGCGATCAACACTGATCGCCGAAAAGCCAGAGGCTACCCGGCTCGAAGAAGAAACGCAAGGTAAGGGGTCTGTCCGAACGTGCCGGTCTTGAGTCGGCAGGAAACTTGCGGCAGTACGTCCTGCCGAGCTGTGCAGGCGGGCTCATCCTGGCTCCAGGTCTTTGACACTCAATGTGCCACAAGATACCCTGTATGCGGAAGTTCTTTTCGAGCGGCCAGCACTCCTTTGTGGGATGCGTAAAGTAATGCATTGGCGTGGCCTGCTTTGGCCCAGTCTTGCCTCCCGTTCCTTCCGGCCCGGCATGCGGCATTTCCGCATCGAACTGCCTGACCGGACCTCCCGAGTTCACCTGCGCCTCGAGGAAGACGGGGGCGGCGTGATGCTCGTGGACGCGACCGTTGCCGTGCGACTGAACCCCACGGGCATGGCGGTGGCGCGTGCAATCCTGGAGGGAAAGCCCCTGGAGATCGCACGCCGCGAGTTGCGAAAGACGTTCCGCAACGCGAGCGCGGAGCAGATCGCCAGCGACTACGAGAAGATAAGGCAGATACTTCTCCCCGCAGACCCGGATAAGGCAGTCTGCCCCTGGCTGGATCTGGCCTCGAAGGAGGACGAACCGTTCTCGATCAAGGTATCCGCGCCGTATCGAGCCGACCTTGCTGTAACGTATCGTTGCCAGAACGAGTGCCCGCACTGCTACGTGGAGCGGTCCCGGGAGATGCCGTCTCTGTCTTGCGACCAGTGGAAGTCGGTCCTCGAGAGGCTCTGGGTCGCCGGCATTCCACACATATGCTTCACCGGCGGAGAGGCAACCCTCTGCGAATATCTCGCTGAACTCGTGGAGACGGCAGAGGATCTGGGACAGATCACGGGGCTCTTGACGAACGGACGCAGGCTCTCCGACCGTGACTATGCCCGCAGCCTGGCGGGCGCCGGCCTGGACCACCTGCAGATAACCATAGAGTCCCACCTGGAGGACATCCACAACCGCATGGTGGGCGCGGCGGGCTTCCGCGAAACCCTGACCGGCCTTCAGAACATGATCGCCGAGGACCTCTACACGGTAACCAACACGACCCTGACCCGGCTGAACGCGCCAGAGATCGAACAGACGGTGGAGTTCTTGCACGGGGTCGGCGTGAAGGCCTTCGCCTGCAACTCGCTGATTATGTCGGGTGGGGCGAAAGACAGCGACGTGGGGCTGACGGTCGAAGAGCTGACCCGGATCCTGCCGCTGGTCAGCGGGAAGGTGCGCCAACTGGGCATGCGCTTCATCTGGTACACGCCGACGCCTTATTGCCGCATGAACCCGGTGGAACTCGGTCTCGGATTCAAGCGGTGCACGGCGGCCGAGTACAACATCTGCATCGAGCCCAACGGCGACGTGCTGCCCTGCCAGAGCTGCTACCGGGTCGCTGGCAACATTCTGACCGATGACTGGCAACGCATCTGGAAGGGAGAGGTCTTCAGGGACATCCGGGAGCGCCTGAGCGTGCCGGATGAGTGCCGCTCCTGCCCCGATTTCTCCGTATGTGGCAGCGGTTGCCCGCTGAGCCGCGAACACGACATGGTGCAGTGCATAGACCGGGTATCGGAGGGCTGACAGGTGCGCCTCAAGCGCGGGGCCATGACGGTGGTGCTGCTGATGCTCTGCCTTGGCCGGGCCCTTTCGTCGTCCGCCTCTGCGCAGGAGTACCGGTTCAGGGTGCCGGAGGTGCGGGTCGTGCTTGCGGTCCAGCCCGATGCATCCGTCATCATCGAGTACCGCATGACGTTCCAGAACCAGCCCGGCGCGCACGCGATTGACGTCGTGGACGTGGGCATGCCGACGAAGGACTACGAGGTCCTCGGGGCGTCAGTGGACGGCAAGCCGCTGCATTCCTGGGCGCCCTCTACCGAGATCAAGACGGGGCCGGAGGTCCGCCTTGACCCGTACGCGATCCCGGCGGGCGGCGCGGGGGTGTTCGAATGCCGCGCCCGTGTCACCGACATGGTATACGAGGATCGCGACAGCAACCAGCGCGCGTCGCTGCGTTTCACACCTACCTGGTTCGGTGATAGATACGTCGTGGGCGAGACGGATCTCCTGCTGGTCGTCAAGTTTCCGCAGGGGGTCGACCCCGACAAAGTCGTGTGGCATTCGGATGAGAGGAAGTTCTTCCAGAAGGGCATCCTGGAGCCCGACGGCGTAGCCTTCGTCTCGTGGAAAGAGCACTACCGGTTCACGGGGCCGATGATGTTCGGCTGTTCATTCCCCCGCGCGGCCATGCAGCGCGTGATGAAGAGCAGCCTTTGGAAGATGTTTCTGGTGTGGTGGGAGAATTCCCAGCGGGCGCAGCGCATCAGCGGTGCGCTCTTCCTTATCCTGTTCGCCACCTGTTTCCTTCTCATCACGCGTGGAACAGGGATTAGCGTCTTGCTCGTCTGCATCATTGTCTTCATCGTGACGATGGTGAGATCGCCGATCCAGCATCTGTGCCTGTGGCCGCTGGTCCCGGTGCTGGGAGGGGTGTGGTATTGGGGCATCCATTGCCGCAAGCCCCGTTACCTGCCCGCACTGGCACGGGTGGAGAGTGGCAAGATATGCCGCGGGCTGACGCCTCCGGAGGCAGCAGTCCTGTCCGACCTGCCCCCGAACCGGGTGCTCGGCATGGTCGTCACGGGCCTGCTGGGCAAGGGCGTCATTCGTATCACCCAGCCCGACCCGCCGCAGGTCGAACCTATCGGGAAGAGGCCGGCGCCGAACGTCGTCGAACTGCCCGACGGGCGCAAGACGGTTCTTGAGCCCTATGAGGTCGGGTTCCTTGAGGTGTTGTCCGCTCCGCCCCAGGACGTGCGGGAGAAGGATTTCAGTGAGCCGTTGCAGAGGCTCGTCGGTCTCGTCAGGCACAAGATGACGGGGTTCGACGCGGACGCTACCCGGGGCTACTACGGCCGCATCACGGCTCGCGCGTGGGATCAGGTTAGCCGCCAGGGGGATCCGAAGGGCAAAGACGACCTGGCGAACAGGCATCTCAACTGGCTCAGGATGGCCGACGACTACGACGATCGAATGGAAGAGCAGGAAGAGCGAGGCTGGTACTACACTCCGGTCTGGTACCGTGGGCTGGGGTACGGGCGCGGCAGGAACTGGATCAAGGACATGGACAGGTGGGTGACGCCGGCCGCAGAGCGTTCGTCACAGGCCATCCTGACGCCCGTCAGAGGTCTGGACCTTGCCAGCGTGGACCGTTTCACGCTTGATACGTTGGCCGAATTCGCCAGGTCGGCCAGCAGCGGAGGCCGGGGCTGCGTAGGTGGGGGATGTGCATGCGCCTGCGCGGGTTGCGCCTGCGCCTGCGCGTGTGCTGGCGGGGGAAGATAGGCCGGCCAGACGCCCTTGCGCGCGAGAGGAAGACACGGGTGTCGGACAAAGAGCTGAAGGCGCTCGACAGGCAGTACCGGCGGCAGGCGCAGTGGTTCTACGGCGTGCGGTCCACTCTGCTGCGGCGGGTTGGAATCCAGGGCAAGCGGCAGGTGCTGGAACTCGGGTGCGGCACGGGTGCAGTCACGCCTGAGTTGACGCGCCGGTGCAAGGGGCGGGTAGTTGCGTTAGACATCCAGGCGGGGCCGTTTGGCCTTCACCCCGAGCGGTTCGCCGACGCACAGCGGGTGGTTGCCCCGGGCGAGGCGATGCCCTTTGCAGATGGGAGCTTCGACCTGGTATTCACCCAGATGCTGTTCCTATGGGTGGCGGATCCTGCCCCGCTCGTCCGCGAGGTGAGGCGAGTTCTGAAACCCGGTTGCGAGCTGATCGTGGCAGCCGAACCCGATTTCGGCGGCCGCATAGAGCATCCGGAGGCGAGCCAGTTGGGGCCGAGAATGAGCGCAGCGCTTCGTGCGCTTGGGGCAGATCCTTGGATTGCACGGAAGATGGCGGCGGTCCTCTGTCAAGAGGGCTTCCGGGTTGACGTGGGTGTGCATCCGTCGCTCTTCCAGCAGGACGAATTGCCAGCCGCATGGGAGGAGGAACGGAGGTTCCTGGCCTCGATCGAAGGCCGGCCCGTCGCTGAGGGTCAACAGACGACCTTCTTGTTCATGCCTTACTTCTGGTTCCTCGCGCGCAAGTGACAGCGGATAGGGCGGACGTCCCTTCAGCTCCCGCGTTCATACAGCTGCCCGCCCGTCTTTCGCTCTGTCCATGCCAGGCTCCTGTGCCTCTTACTTGCCCCACTCCTCCGTCCCTGAGGCGGTTCGGGCTGCTGTCCTTGCGCGAAGCGACGGGCCTGACCCGACAGTTGTTCTACTTTGGCGCATGAGTCAGATCTTCCGTAGTGGCCTGGCCTGAGGGCGGGGGGGGATTGGTGTTCTTGTCAGCATCTGTTTTGGCACTAGCGTCCTTAGCATCACCTTCGTCATCCTCATATTTCTGTCCATGTCCGGTTGGTTCTCTGTCGATCTGCTGGAGTTGTCGCTCATACAGAATCATCTTGCGGGCTATTTTGTAATCCGCGACGCGCATCACCTTTGCCGCCTTCCAGCCATCGTCAGTATGACGTGCGATGAGCACGTAACCCGCCTGTTGCCGGTAGCTGTCGGTGCCGTCATCGTTGCTGACTGAATAGTCCACGGTCACGAAAGCGCCTGCGGCATCCCCGGCCTTGTCGAGCTGAACGTCCGTTACCTCAGTCGAGTTGATCTTCACATCGGTGGCTTGGAACACTATGGCGTAGGAGAGCAGCGATTTGTTGAGTTCTTCCGTGCTTGGGGCGTACAACAGCTTGGCGACTGCTTTGAGGTCCTCGTCACCTATGGCCTTGTAGTATGAATAGGCAAGCTTCTCCACCGCGGCGGTTGTTGTCGCTTTCACGGCGACGCCCGCGCGCACAGTTGGAGTCAGCAACGTTGCAGCAAATCCCAACACAAACGCAATCCTCCGTGTATTTGCAGGAAGAATCATTCCTGTTCCTTTTTCCAAAGCCGAACTGCAACGCTTCGCACCGCCACGACCTTGTGCCCGTCATTATCTTCGACGAAAGCGACTACCGGCACCAGCAACGTGTCCTGGTACGCATTGGCAACGTCCTCAAACTGCCGGTGAAGCTTGTGCAGAAACTTGGCGTTCTCATAGGTAACTTTCAGAAGTTCCAGCGGGACGTTGACCTTCGAGACGCCCATTGCCACGTCCTCGATCTTCTGGCCGGTCCGCAGAGCCTTGTCCGCCAGACCGGGGACGATTTCGACCACACCTATGAGCATGTCGGTGGTCTGGATGGTCTTCTCCTCGATGTCGCCTCGGCCCACCTGTTTCCTGTGGGAAAGGCTGTTCAGGTCGCTCCAGAGTTGGTCAGCCTTGTCACCCGTTTCAATCATGCTCCACTGGCTCTTTGCGATGTCGTATAGTTCTCCGGTCTCCTCAGTCCGGATTTCGAGGATCTTCTTGTAGGCGTCAGTTCCCTTGGCGGCCGCGCCCGGGCCGTGCGTTCCTGTAGACATGGGCATTGTCTCTGCCGTGACGCTCTTGAGCATAAGGGCGCCACCCAGGTCTACGGCATATTTCCCGGCAAGTTGCAGGTTGAACATGCCGAATTCTTTCCAAAGATCGCCAGGCTGTTTGTTCAAGTCCTGGCCCCACTGGGGCGGTTCGTAGTTAAAGAGGAATCTCTTGCCGGTGAAAGTGTGGTAGAGGCAGTTGCGCCAGAAACCATTTTCACCGTGGATTTTCAGACGACCGGCCAGTTTTATTTCCACGGTGAACCGGTTGCTGTCCGGATCTGAAATCACCAGTTCCGATCCCCCCTTGCCTTGCCAGGTTCCGGCGTCCACCTCCATCAAGCGGAATTTGACCACTTGCGGGTAGGGGCTGATCAGTGTATAGGTCGCCTTGCAGAATTCGCTGGTGGGAAGATCTGTTACGACCAGTTCCCCCTGGAGCGGAAAGTACAGCAAATCGGCCTTCGCCTGGAGCACGCCCAGCCTCTTGGATAATGTGACCGGCGCCGCGAACCCATCAAAGACCACCGTGCCGTTGTCATCCGTCGTCCAGTCTCTTTTGTACCCGGTCAACAAGGACGACGTGCGAAGGTAGCTCACCTCCCGGCCGTTCTTGCGCCACCGTTGTGGCATGCTCAACCGTATCTGCCGGTTCGCCAGTGGTTCCCCGTCGGCTGTGATGGTGAGGATCATCGTGTAGCGTTGCCCGTTCGCGACTAACGGCTTCGGCGTCTCGATACTACACTGAAGCCCCTCGATATTGCGTTCGAGAGCGACGTCCTTGTGAATGATCCATGGCTCACTTCCTTCGGTCGGGACGTTCAGGGCGTATCGGCCTTCGCTGTCAGTAGCGGCCGTGGCTGTCAGTTCCTCCAGAGTCACTGTGGCCCCTGCGATCGGGCCGCCATCCTTGTCTATGACAGTGCCAAGAACCTTGATAAGGGAGGGCGTGAGCTCGCCGCTGTCCAGGGTGAACTCCTCCGGCACGTAGGCGTCAGCCGCGTATCGGAGGCTGATCTGCACGCCTTCCTCTGGAACGTCCTTGCCGCCGCAAATCTCGAAGAACTTCCTCTTTATAGATGGCCACTGTCCTGGCACGGACACTTTGCGTTCGCAGATGACGTGCGTGCGAAACGCCCCTTCATAGCTATTAATGATGACCTGCGGGTCGCTCCTTCTGAGGAGGCTGATGGAGACGATGCAGTTGCCGGTCCTGCCGAAGTAATCCTGTTGCCACTCGAAAGACACGGCTTCCAGCGGCCGATATTTTGTTGTATGCCTCCAGCAATACCTGTCGGCTGCCTCCCCGGTACGGCCACTGATTCGAATCCCTCTGTTCCGATATTCTTTCTCCTGTTTGCGCGTAACCATGCCGACGTATATCGATTTGTGCTCCGTCAGCCTCGTAAGATAACGCGAGACGCTTCGGAACTTGACGGACTCGCCCAGATCCTGCTTGTCTAGCGTAAGAACAACGTATTTTGGGTGATAACTTTCCGCCTGCGTGTGCAGCGACCAAGTATCTTCCGGTTTTCTAAATGACCCGGCGATTTCCTCGCACGGGCTCTCCATGCTTTGTCTGAACTCTTTCCTTGTTTGCTGTGCGTTGCTATGTCGATACGAAGCGGCCGTTTTGCATTGGTCGCCAAACTGGATGAACTCCAATGCCTCCTTCGCGTCCGCCACTGAGGGAAACTCCCACACGGTGACGCCAGTACTGATGCTGGTGCGAGCACCGCGGTCCTTCACGTCGCGAGTTGCCGCCCGACAGTTCTTGTACTGTGCAGGGGCGGAATCGCTGTTGGGATACCACAGTGGGAAGCGCAGCTTCCGCACTCCGGTGGTGTAGCGGCGCGTGCTGAACCCTCTTGCGAGGTTAAACTCTGCCAGAACGTCCTTGCTATTCTGAGCAGGCTGCGCCTCGACCGCCAGGCATGAGCAAACAAGCACCACTCCCAGAAGGAACAAGAAGACCCCCGGAAACAGTTGGTTCTTCCCTCCTGGCGCCGGTCTGTTGGTGTGCCGTAGGCATGACTGCATCTCCTGCCCCTCCGGCACAGCAACCCCCCCACCGGACAGACAATCGACTGGCACCTGAGCGCCGAGCGATTCAACCATCATTATAACACAGCGGGCGACGCCAGGGAAGACGGTTTGGATGATACTCAGGGATATGAGCCTGCGCTGCTCTCACTGCAACCGACTTCAGCCGCCGGCGTCTATAGCACGGTGTCGGGCGTTCACCTGCCAGTTCATCGCTGGATGATCGAAGTTGCACGGGGCGTCGGATACAGGGGCGTCATCTTCGGGCAGCATTTCGCCGATGGGCTCGACATCGGCGACCAGGTGCTGCGCCAGGTCGTCCGCTGGTTTTCAAGGATGAGCAGGATGTTGAGAAACTTTGGCAAGGGCCGAAAGGGGCCGTGAAGTTCTCGGACTTGTTGGCAGAGATCGAAAGCCAGACCACGTCCCCATTCAGTGGCGTGTTCCTTCTGTAATAATCGTCGGTCTCCGTTTTGCCAATAGAAAAGCGCAAGGCGTTGCTCAGCAAAGCCTTGCGCCTACCACGGTCTTGGTGGGCCCAGGAGGACTCGAACCTCCAACCAACGGATTATGAGTCTGTTGGTCGAACGGCTGAGGAGGCCATATATGGCATTCTCAACCGTGTTCGATTTCGCTGGTTGCTATCATTTCGCTGGTTTTGCTATCACCCCTGCTATCGGGCAGGACACAGCACGCAGTGCTACGCTCCTAGAACGGCAGTTCCTTCACCTCCTCGGGTGTCAGGGCAGGATCGTGCTTGGTACGCAAGGTTCCGTCTCGGGTTGGCGAAGCTGTGGCGCCCAATGGCCCCCCAACCGTTCGCGTGCCGGAAGGAGTCGCGGAGTTTTACCTTCGGCGGGTTCTCGTAGGTCCCCGGAGGAGTTGCTGGATGGGGAGATCTCTATTACGCTGTTGGCCACGCAAATGTGGCGCCGAGGACTTGACGTTGTCCCCTCCGGGGTGTAGGATTCACGATCACGAGCATGATTTATACTGATACGACGTTATCTGGGGAATGTCGCATAAGGACGATTGCGGGAGGCCCAGAGAGGCAGTCTGCGGCCTACTTCTGCTCTGTATTGGGGAGTTGCTCCGGCCCAGTACAGGAGGTGGAACTGTGCCACAGCGGCCGCCGAATCGCGTGCTGTCAAGCCAATACGCTGTCGCTGATCTAAAGAGAACTCTGTCACCGTGAAGGAGGTCCGTCATGCGGAACAGATCCGCGCCAAACCTGAACCTTGAGAGACTGGAACCGCGCATCCTACTCAGCACCGTCATCGAGTTGCTCATCCTGGGGCCTGGAGGGCCGATGGTGCCCCAGATGGGCCCACCCGAGCTGTTGATGGACATCAATCCGGGCAGCGGTAACGGCGCCGGCAGCGAGGCGGTGGAGATAGACGGCACGCTCTTCTTCACAGGCAACGATGGGGCACACGGCTATGAGTTGTGGCGGACCGACGGGACGGAAGCCGGCACGGAGATGGTCAGAGACATCGTCCCGGGGAGCGAGTTCTCCTATCCCCGCGAACTTACGGAGGCGAACGGGGCGCTGTTCTTCGTGGCCGCGGACGGCGCCGAGGGCTTCGATCTGTGGACGAGCGATGGGACGACGGCGGGCACTGTGAAACTCAGGGACTTCACCCGCGACCCGGATTTCCCCGACCCCGAACCCTGGTTTCCCGGGATCAGAGAGCTGACGGACGTGGACGGGACACTGTTCTTCGCAGCCCACGACGGCACGCACGGTTGGGAGTTGTGGAAGAGCGACGGGACCCCCACCGGCACCGTCGTGGTCAAGGACATCTGTCCGGGGAGCGACACCTCCTATGTCCGCTGGTTGACCAACGTGAACGGGACGCTCTTCTTCAACGCACACGACGGGGTGCACGGGAGCGAGTTGTGGAAGAGCGACGGGACGCCTTCCGGCACGATCATGGTCAGGGACATCAATCCCGGCACTGATGACTCCTATCCCTCCCGCTTGGCCAACGTGAACGGGACGCTGTTTTTCGAGGCCGACGACGGGGTGCACGGCCGAGAGTTGTGGCGAAGCGACGGGACCACCGAGGGCACCGTCATGGTCAGGGACAGCGCGCCAGGGAGCGCGAGCTCCCGACTCTGGTGGTTGACCGACGTGAATGGGACGCTGTTCTTCGTAGCCGACGATGGCACGCACGGTTGGGAGTTGTGGCGGAGCGACGGAACGACCGAGGGCACCGTCATGGTCGAGGACATTCGTCCGGGGAGCGCGGACTCTGATCCCCGACGCCTGACGGACGTGGACGGGGCGGTGTTCTTCACGGCCAGCGACGGGGTGCACGGCGGTGAGCTGTGGAGGAGCGACGGGACGCCTGAGGGCACGGAGATGGTCAGAGACATCTATCCCGACACCTCTCCCGACTTGTGGGTGTGGCACCTACAGCACCTGACAGAGGTGAACGGTATGCTGTTCTTCGCAGCCGACGATGAGGCACACGGGTGGGAGCTGTGGATGAGCGACGGGACGGAAGCAGGCACCCGGATGGTCAGGGACATCCGGCCGAGCGCGTCCAACCACGATCCCATACCCAGACCCTTGGCGGTGATGAACGGGACGCTGTTCTTCAGGGCCGATGACGGCACACACGGTTACGAGCTGTGGCGGATGCGGGTTGGCGAGAGCGTGTGGGTTGAGTCCGAGCCAATCGTGCAAGCAGTGGGCATCGGCGCTGACCTTCGGAGCCTCATCGTCCAGATGAACGACGTGGACCTGGACCCGGCCACAGCCACCGATCCAGCCAACTTCCGCCTCATCGCCGCCAACGGCGATGCCAACGGGGACGGCAACCCCTTCAACGACGGTGACGAACTGGACCTGGCCATCGACTCGGTGACCTACGACAACGGGCCGGACCGGATCACGGTCCGCACCGCTGCCCTGATGTCCCCCGATGTGTACCGCCTGGAACTGGACGGTGATGACGCGACACCGGACGGGACGCCTGGGATCACTAGCCTGGACGGCTACCATCCCTACGGCGGGGACTATGCCTGGACGCTGCGAATCGATCCGACTCCGGTGCCCGTGGCTCAGTTGCTCGCGGACATCAACCTCGACCCGACCGGCCTCGGCTCCGACCCCCACGCGCTGGTGGAGGCCAACGGGGCGCTGTTCTTCCTGGCCGACAGTCGGCTGTGGAAGACTGACGGGACCGAAGCCGGCACCGAGATGGTCATGCACTTCCCGTTGTTCGGCCCCGACTCCCTGACGGCGGTGAACGGGACGCTGTTCTTCGCGGCCTGGGACGGGAGGCACGGCACTGAGCTGTGGATGAGCGACGGGACCCCGGAGGGCACAGTGATGGTCAGAGACATCCTTCCGGGCATCAACAGCTCCTTTCCCGGGCAGTTGACGGACACCGGTGGGACGCTCTTCTTCACGGCCGACGACACGGTGCACGGCCGCGAGTTGTGGATGAGCGACGGGACCCAGGAAGGTACCGTGATGGTGAGAGACATCGGGCCAGGGGGCGACGGCTCCAATGCGGGGCAGTTCACGTCCGTGAACGGGACGGTGTTCTTTGTGGCCGACGATGGGACGCATGGCCCTGAGTTGTGGCGGAGCGATGGGACGGAAGCCGGCACCGAGATGGTCAGGGACATAGTACCAGGCGTTTCGGGCGCCTCTCCGACCGATCTGACCGACGTCAACGGGACGCTGTTCTTCACGGCTGAGGATGGTACGCACGGCGTCGAGTTGTGGAAGAGCGACGGGACGGAAGCGGGCACCGTGGTGGTGAAGGATATCCGGCCTGGTGAGGATGGTTCCTATCCGGAAGACTTCACCAACGTCGGCGGCACGCTCTTCTTCAGGGCTGAGGATGGTACGCACGGCGTCGAGTTGTGGAAGAGCGATGGGACGCCGGAGGGCACCACGGTGGTCAGGGACATCGTTCCGGGCAGCGGGAGTTCCTGGCCTGCTAACCTGACGGGTATGGGTGGCACGCTGTACTTCACCGTGGGCACGCAGTTGTGGCGGAGCGACGGGACGGAGGGCGGCACCGTGATGGTGACGGACATTCCTGCCACTGTCGTGGGCGACTCTCCGACCGCCGTCAACGGGAGGCTCTTCTTCGCTGCCCACGATGGCGCACACGGCACCGAGTTGTGGGTGAGCGACGGTACAGCGGCGGGCACAGGGATGGTCACTGACCTCTGGCCCGGCGCTAGTGGCGGCCTTCCCCAGGACCTGACAGCGGTGGATGGAACGCTCTTCTTCACGGCGATGGACGGGACGCACGGCGGCGCCCGCATGGTGTGGAGGACCGATGGGACCGAGGCAGGCACCGCGCTGGTCACGGACCTGGTGCTCGGTACCGACTCCGCCGATGTTCTGTTCCCGGTGGACGTGAACGGGACGTTCTTCTTTAACGTCGACGACGGGGTGAACGGCTACGAGTTGTGGAGGAGCGACGGGACGGCGCAAGGTACCTGGATGGTCAAGGACATCCGGCCCGGCGCTGACGGCTCCTGGCCTGAGTATCTGACGGAGGTGAACGGGACGCTCTTCTTCACGGCCAACGAGTCGTACGCGGTGAGCGGCCGCGAGCTGTGGAAGAGCGACGGGACAGCCGCCGGCACGATGCTGGTCAAGGACATTATTCCGGGGGGCGGGAGCTCCTCCATCCAAGAGTTGACCAACGTCAACGGAACGCTCTTCTTCAGGGCCAACGATGGCACGCACGGTTCCGAGTTGTGGAGGAGCGATGGGACGGAAGCCGGCACCGTCATGGTCAGGGACATAATACCAGGTTCCTGGAGCGCCTCTCCGGCCTATCTGACCAACGTCAACGGGACGCTGTTCTTCAGAGCCTACGGCATCACGCACGGCGTTGAGGTGTGGAAGAGCGACGGGACGGAAGCCGGCACCGTGCTGGTGAAGGACATCTGGCCTGGTGAGGAGGCCTCCTTTCCGGAAGATCTGACCAACGTCGGCGGCACGCTCTTCTTCAAGGCTGACGATGGGGTGCACGGCGATGAGTGGTGGGCGAGCGACGGGACGGCGGCGGGCACCGTGCGATTCAGTGACATGGTCCCGGGCGCCGATGGCTCCCAGGTTGATGAGCTGACGGACGTGAACGGGACGCTCTTCTTCACGCAGCCGGGTGGGGGGTTCGACATCGAGTTGTGGAAGAGCGATGGGACGCCGGCGGGCACCGAGGTGCTCAGGAGCTTCGGGTTTGAGGATGTCGAGTCTTACATCTGGTCTGTGTTCCTTGGGGGCCATCCCCGATCCTTGACCAATGTGAACGGGACGCTTTTTTTCACAGCCGACGATGGGGTACACGGCCCCGAGTTATGGAGGAGCGACGGGACGCCTGAGGGCACCGAGATGGTCAGGGACATCCTTCCGGGCAGCGCTCTGGGTGTCCACGTCATTGGGCTGGGATCGGTCTGGCTGCAGACGTATGGCTCCTACCCGGACCAGCTGACAACCGCGAACGGGACGCTGTTCTTCACGGCCGAGGACGGGGTGAACGGTCGTGAGTTGTGGATGAGCGACGGGACATCAGGCGGCACCGTGATGGTCGGGGACGTCTACCCGGGCATTCCTACCTCCTCTCCAGAGCAACTGACGGATGTAGGCGGCAAGCTGTTCTTTGTGGCAGATGATGGGGTGCACGGTGAGGAGCCGTGGGTCCTGCGGTCGGGCGACATCGTGGTGACTGATTCCGCGGCACCGGCAGATGACCTGGCTGTGGATCTGGGCCACGTGCTTAGTGACGGGCCGGGGGGAGCCGCAGCCACAGGCACTGTCACGCTGACCAACGAAGGCTCGGGAGCTCTGATTGTGATCGGCATGAGCCTTGCCGATGGGAGCCAGTTCGCCATCAGTGGTTTCCCGGCCGCGCCCTTTGTCTTGACGCCCGGGTCGACCCAGGACGTCACCGTCACCTTTGACCCCACGGTGCTGGGCGTGCTGACGGACACCTTGACCATCCTCAGCGACGACCCGCACGAGGACACGGTCGAAGTGTCGCTTGCCGGCACGGGTTTCTTTGCCTTTGGCTGGACCAGCGGCGCGACCACGGTCACGGTCTACGATATGTGGGGCGAGCTGGACGTCAATCCGGATGACGTGGCGGTGCAGTTCGGCCCGGGCGACTCGGTGGCTGCCGTTGGGCTGCGCGGCGACCTGCCCATGGATGGGCTGGGACTTATCATCTCCGGGGCCCCGGCGGTTGGAGCCATCAGGGATCAGCGGAGCGGCCTGCAGGGCGACGTCGCATTCATGGCTTTCGATACGTCCGTTCGAACGATCACCGTCAAGGGCGACTTGGCCGGCTACAACCTGAACGGCCTGACGCTGGGCGGGCTGGCTTTTGAGAACGACATCGACGGTGACGGGGACACGGACGACCTGACGGGCATCTACACCGAAGGCTATCTCAGATCCTTCAAGGCTCGTGGCGACGTCGAAGGGGACCTTGTCGTGGGCGGCGACCTGAACTGCCTACGGGTCATCGGTGGCGATCTGACCGGTGACGTGATCCTGACCGGAAGCAACATCGGCAAGGTCATCGTGAAGAACGGCGACATCACCGGCGACATAGAAGCCGACGGCGACATCGGCACGGTGATGGCCATCGGGGGTGACATAACCGGCAGCATCGTTTCCACGGGGGGCCGCATCTCGCGGGTGTTGGCCAAGGCAGTCTATTCCAGTTGGAGTTCGAGGGGCGGCTCCATAGGCGACGGTAGCCCTGACAGGATCATCAGTGCGGCTGATTACGTGGGATCTGTCCAGGCCCTCAAAGGCGACGGCATCAGCACGAGCATCTCGGCAGGCACGTGGATCGGCCTGGTCAAGAGCCTGGGCGGCGACATTGATCTGACAGAGGGGCGCTCAATAGAAGCCGGAGGGACCATCAGGAACATCTTGGCAATAGACGGCGACATCCTGGGGGACGGTGCCGACGTACACATCGCCAACGGCAACCTGGGGCGCATGATGGCCATCAGGGGAGCCATTGACACTGTCTATGCAGACGTGGACGGAAGCCCCAGTGCTCGCACAGGCCGCATCGGCTCGGTGAAAGCCACGGGAGTTGGGGGGATACGGGACTCCATCATCGAAGC
>SDBU01005439.1_pt1 | contig 15256 bp, 17 predicted proteins | sample 2277071 | NCBI WGS metagenome assembly SDBU01 (sample SAMN10397929, study PRJNA504765) | marine sediment metagenome | isolation source: marine sediment core GS08_GC12, 126 cmbsf | place: Arctic Ocean: Gakkel Ridge, Loki's castle | collected 2008
CGTTACACAAGAAAGTTTTGACAACCTTGCTTCCTGTTGTGCTGACCCTCGTCACTTTTTGAGGTGGAATTCAATCTTCGTTTTGCCCACCTGGTTGAAGGTCTGGTGGCAAGAGTTTGGATCCGGGTCTGAACTGTATCTCCGCGCTATTAGACAGGGAGAAAAGACCATTGGCATTGCTCCACTTCTAGTGAGGGAAAGAGTAGCCTCAATCATTGGTAGTGCCGATGTCTGTGATTATCTTGACTTTGTTGTTGCCCCCGGAATGGAAAGTGATTTCTTTAACGTCCTGCTCGACGATTTAAAGCAGAAGGGTACCAGGCGCCTGGAATTGGGACCTTTGCGGCCTGATTCCACAGTGCTCACTTACCTCGTAGGTATAGCCCAGAACCGGGGATATGAGATTCTTTGCTATCCAGAGGACGTTTCCGTGGAGCTAGATTTACCCTCTGCCTGGGAGGAATATCTATCAACACTGACCGGAAAGCAACGGCATGAGGTGAGACGCAAGCTAAGAAGATTATCGGAAGCGGGTAAGATAGATTACCACTTTGTTAAGGATAGTGCGGCTGTGAACAGTGCCATGGACACTTTTCTAAAGATGTTTTCCGAGAGCAGGAAAGATAAAGCGACCTTCCTGACTGCCCGAATGGAATCGTTCTTCAGGTCACTGGCAGATACTATGGCCAAGGCTGGACTGCTAAGGCTCGGCATTCTTGAGTTGGATGCCGTGCCCACGGCTATGGTTCTGTGCTTTGATTACAATGATTGTGTGTATCTCTATAATAGTGGCTATGACCCCCAATATAACACCTTAAGCGTGGGGCTGCTTTGTAAAGTCCTGTGTATCAAGGAGAGCATACAAGAGGGTAAAAAAAGTTTTGACTTTCTCAGAGGGAGCGAAACCTACAAATACCAACTGGGTGGAAGGGAAGTCCCCTTATACAGGTGCAAGATAACTATCAAGTGACACTAGAGAGGAGAGAACTCTGATGCCAGCCAGTCAACTGAGAATAGCCATGCTCAGTGTGCATAGCTGTCCCGTAGGCAATCTGGGAGCGAAAGATACCGGTGGTATGAGTGTCTACATCCGGGAGCTAGCTCGCGAGCTAGGCAAGCAAGGACATTTAGTCGATATCTATACCCGTGTTCATGACCTTAGAGACCCTCAGATTATAAATCTTGGGCAGAACGCTCGCCTTATTCACCTCACGGCAGGCGGGGATGAGGAGATAAATAAGTTAGTCGTCTATCCCTATCTTCCCGAGTTTACCTGTAATCTGGAGAATTACAGGAAGCATAACGGCCTACACTATGATTTAGTCTTTAGTCATTACTGGCTTTCAGGTCGGGTAGGGAAATATCTACAACAGTTGTGGGATGTTCCTCACATTATGATGTTTCACACGCTGGGTGCTGTGAAGAATACCATCGGTATTGGCGAAGGAGAGCCTGAACTTCGCATTGAGACGGAAAGAGACTTGACCCGAAGCTGCCATCATATTATTGCCCCAACGGATAGAGAAAAAGAGAGTCTCATTTTGCACTACGGCGCTTTGCCCGAGAGAATTGGCGTAGTCCCTTGTGGAGTAAATTTGGAGCAATTCAAGCCCGTGGACAAAGAGATTGCCAGGCACCAGCTAGGCTTTGGTGACGATAAGCTCGTCCTGTTTGTGGGCAGGATTGAGCCATTAAAGGGCATAGACCGGTTAGTAATGGCTATGACCCATCTACAAAATAGTCACGGGCTGAGACTGGTAATAATCGGTGGCGATGGAAATAGCCGGCACGAAATAGAACAACTACAGAAGTTGTCCTGTGACCTCAGCATACAGGATTCAGTTACTTTCCTGGGCTTGATAAAGCATGAGCGGCTGCCCTATTTTTATAGCGCTGCTGACGCTTGCGTGGTTCCCTCCTATTATGAAAGCTTTGGGTTGGTAGCTCTCGAGTCCCTGGCTTGCGGCACGCCTGTGGTGGCGACTGACGTAGGCAACCTCAAAAATATTATTCGCCAGGGAGAGACGGGGTATGTAGTAATAGATAATGCTCCCCGGCGCCTTGCCGATAAAATAGCTTTACTTCTTTCAATGCCAGGCTACGATACAAAGTCGGCCCTCTCAATTCGGGCATCAGTAAGCCGATTTAGCTGGGCAAAAATCGCTGAGGCGATTATTGGAGAATGCCGGCTGGTGCTGGCTAATTATTTGACTCCCGTGCCTTAATTTATTGCCTTTTCGTACCACAAGTTGCTTGTGCGAACCTCAAAACCAACAGACCGGTAAAGGGCACAAGCTGCTTTGTTCTCGCTATCCACGGTCAACTCAGCAACCTGTATGCCTTTACTTTTGAGGTGAGCTAATCCAGCTAGCAGGACTCCTTTACCTACCCCCTTACCTCGGTAATCCGGGTCCACTCCGAGCATAAAGATTCGTCCTTTTATTTCGCCTATGCCTGCTTCCCCCTCATAGGTTATTTCTGTCCAGCAATAGCCGATAACCTTATCTCGGTCGTATGTTAGAGCTATATCCTCCGGGGAGCAGTTGCTTAGATTAATACGGTAGGTTATTGCTTCCACAGTGTTGGGATTGTATCCCCAGGTGCTAGCAAAGGAACGATTCTGAATCCGGGCCAGTTTGTCTTCTTCACCACACTGTAGATGGCGGCACCCCAGAGCAGCTGGGTCAGTATTCAGCCAGGGAACCTTAGCTATGTCTAGCCTCAATTCAAGGAACCGTCGGACATACTCAAAACCCAGTTTGGATAGCACACTTTTGGCAACTACATTATCCTCCGCTATATTTACATGGGCTACTTTGGCTCGCAGTTCTTTGGCGCGGTGTATGGCGAAACCAACTAGTTTTTTAGCCAGTCCCCTTCTTCGGTGCTCAGGGTGCACCCAGCAGTTAAGAATAACCCGCCCAATGGCTATCTCCGCTGCCACATCCATATAGCCGACGATGTTTCCAGCTATTTCGACAAGAAACAAGTCTCGCTCGGGAGAGTAGCCTGGACGCCCTAGGTGTTCAGCAATGACCTGAGATGAAACATAACGTCCGGTCGGCTCCAGTTCTTCGGCCTCTGTGTTCAGTAGGACATACTTATTGAAATCTTCAGGGCGATAGTTTCTAATCGTAGAAGGGGAATTGCTCATATTGGTTGTCGGCATCCTCAAGCTATAATTGTATCAGCTCAAACGGATGTTATACAATTACTAGACGGCATTTCGAATTAAGGAGGCTCAGCTAGGATGGCCAAGAAGGCTCAGGTGATGGTGATTACACCGCACCCGGACGATGCTGAATATGGTGTTGCTGGAACTGCAGCTCGCTGGACACGCGAGGGGAAGGACGTCATATACGTGGTGTGTACCAATGGTGATAAGGGCACCGACGATGCCAGTATGAAGCCGGATGAACTGGTGAGAATTCGAGAGCAAGAACAGCTGGCTGCAGCCAAGCTGCTGGGGGTGAGAGAAGTCATCTTCCTGCACTATCCAGACCAGGCTTTGGAAGACACACCTCAGTTCAGGAAAGAGATTGTGCGCTTGATTAGGATGTACCAGCCTGACATAGTGGTAAGTGCTGACCCATACCGGCGCTATATTTGGCATCGAGACCACCGAATCACTGGCCAGGCTACATTGGATGCCGTTTTCCCCTATGCCAGGGACTTTCTTGCTTACCCTGATTTGCTAGAACAAGGTCTTCAACCTCATAAGGTGAAAGAGGTGTGGCTTTGGGGTTCAGAGGAGCCCAATCATCGTTCTAATATCACCGATACCTTTGATATCAAAATTGCTGCCCTGCGCTGCCACAAGAGCCAGATAGGAGATAACCCATCTCCCGATTTGGAAGAACGAATGAGACAGCGGTGTAAGAAGATGGCTGAAGGAGAAGATTACGAACTAGCTGAGGCTTTCCACCGGCTAGAGATATGGTGGTAGTTAACTCCTTACCCACAAGGATAGACTAAGATGAAAGCCAGAGCACATCCCCGCAAAGATTCGGGTCATGGGGACGAGCAGAAAAGGCAGCAAATTCGTCTTTCACCTTCTTTAATACTGTAGAATCACCATGCCCGGGGTATATCTGGGTATCATCTGGCAGTAGAAAAATCTTTTCGGTTATGGATTTGACTATCTGCCTGAAATCAGCCGGTGACCTTGTCTTCCCCGGGCCCCCGGGGAAGATAGTATCTCCCGATACCAAGTAGCGACCAGCCTTAAAGCATAAACTACCAGGGGTATGACCTGGCGTATGAAGTACTTCAAATTTGAGATTTCCAAATGAAATCGTATCGCCATCACTCAGCGACATTTCCGGTGGTGATGGCAGATTCCCTGTGTCTAAAGCATGGGCGGCCAAGGGAACCTTTAGCCTAGTTCGTAATTCAGTAAGGGCACCAATATGGTCCATGTGGTTATGAGTTAGGAATATGTATTTGGGGGTAGTACCCTTTAACCCATTCATAATTGTGCTCGCCTCCGAGGGGGCGTCTATCAAGACACTATCCCGTGTTTTCTGGCATACTACAATATAGGCGTTAGTGCCGAAGGGGCCTAATTCAAACCTCTCGATTTTGATATCATCATCTTTTGCCACGACTACCATTTTTCCCTCCATTTCATATATGAACTCAAGCATCGCATTACATTTCTGCACAAATGGGTTAACTCCAGGGCTTCAACTCTCATTTTTTAATAATATCGGGCATAATGCCTGCGGTTGTCAATAAGCTATTCAGGATTAGAAAGGGTTAAATTCGGATGCCGGCAATATTTGGATTTAAGCATAGGGCTGGATATCAGAAAGATAGAAGTATCCAACCTTCTTATTATCTATCACACAATACGCTAGAAAGTGTGATTTGGAGCCGCCCTAGATACGCATAATAACAAACCAGCGAGTGTCTTAACAAATATTTAACGATGTCATAACATCAAGGCAAGATGGCTGGGCCAAGGATTGACGAACTTTATAAGTACAGATCCCTACCCCAAGCAGCTAAACGAGTGGGTCTCCACCTAGCTAAACTGCGCCGCCGGTTAGAAGCCGGTGTCCTTCCACCGCCTACTTTTGTAAACGAGTATGGCCTTAAATTCTTCGATGAGGAATGGATAAAGGAGGCTCAGGCCGTTTTGGACAATTCGTTCGAGGGAGGAAGGCAGTGAAGAAGCTCTCCGGGATGCTAAAGACGAGCGAGAATAAAAAATTCACCGTACCTGGAGTAGATTTTTCTATCGAAACCAAACTCACCAGCATATCAGGCAGCGAAAATGTATTCTCAAGTTTCAAACCACAGCAGTGAAGGCGAGGGCTCGCCCTTACATGATACTATGAAGTCTCTTGTGGGGATGGTTGAAGCATCATTGCTAGCAAGGCTTGAAGACGAAGAGGCGCCACTGGACAGAATTAGTGTGCGGGTACTTGGATTAAGCGCGCGGGGATACAACGCGTTGAAAAACGCAAATATTAATACCATCCAACAGCTAATCAACCGTACTGAAAGCAGCCTGCTCAGCATCCGGAATATTGGGGTAACTACTCTAGACGATATAAGAAACAAATTGAACTCGTATATTGACACAACGTTGAGGACAGGTGGCTGGGATTCACAGTTCATCCAAACTTCAGCCAACACAGAAAGCAGAGCATCGCCTCCATTGGAACGGGGAATAACACTACCCACTCTAGACGAAGCTTTCAATGAACTCTTTGGAACGTTAAAGAATGCGAGGCAGAGTATGATCCTCAGATTACGATATGGCTTAGATGACGGCATGCCACGTACACTTGAAGAAGTAGGACAACACTTTGGCATCGCTAGAGAACGGGTGAGGCAAATTGAAAACAAGATATTGCACAGGGTATGCCATCCTACTAGAAGACGTATTCTTGATGATATAGTGCGTCCGTTTGAGTTTGTGCTTCAGCAAGCAGGTGGAATTTTGAAAGAAAACCGGATATCTGAAAAGATATCTGAGGTTACGGTCCTCAGTGAAATCAATCCAATAGGTGCAACGCGTTTTGTACTGGGGGTTACGTCTCGACTTGAGGAGATAGGGGACGGAATATGGGCTCTGAAGGAATGCCCTCATGAATGCTTCCACAGTGTCACGGCTGCTGCTGCGCTGAGGCTAGAAAAGAGCCACAGTCGGATGAGATATAATCAGCTTGTTTCCGAAGTATGCAGAATACTTGATTCCAGTAGCAGCGTAGCGGAAAGAAAGATAGATACGTTATTCATCGAGGCTTGCTTGCAGGCTGACCCACAGTTTGAAATCTCGGATGATGGCTGGTGTGCGCTTGTAAAGTGGCGGAGGTCGTACATTGACGAGATGGTCGAGGTTTTGAGAAGCAAGAGTAGCTCTCTTCATTATCGGGAAATAGCATCCGGTGTTAAGGCACTCTTGAATGGAAATCAAGAGGTGTCTGAGCATAATATACACGCGGTACTTCAGCGTAGACAGGACATATTTGTCTGGGTAGGTCAGGGAACTTATGGCTTAGTTGAATGGGGAATGAAGCGCCCCATCTACTACGTAGACCTCATTACTGACATTCTAGAGGTTGAGGGAAAAGCGTTACCGGCAGAAGAAATCATCAGGCTCAAGCTCAGAAAGCTGATTTCCTTGGCAAATTTATGACACTGGGAGTAGACATAGTCCTCAAAGCAGGGGGGATGGGGCCGACAGCACTACCGGCTTCTCTTCAGGTTGGGATATCTATTTCTCAGACCGGCAGAATAGAGCCAGCCCTAATTGATGATCTAAATAGGCAACCAGATGTGATTCTCATCACCTTTGAGAAATTTGAAGCAATCGTCCAAAGGCTCAAGGGTGAACTATTGAAGGGAGCAATTGCGCCGACGAGTGAGGACGAAATCCCCAAGCTAGTTTATGACCTTGCTTCTGAACCGGAATGAAACATGATGTCCAACCTAGCCTCTGTGAGCTTTCATGACCACCTTATGGAGCCTCAGCGTTAATGATCGCTATCAGCAACTTATCTTTGCGATGCAACAAAAGGGCATTTTGTATATTTCCCGCCTACAAGCAGAGTAAAGTCGCGCGTAGCATGCTTGACTGCATAATGTGGCAGCAATATAATATCATTCAAGAGCGAAGTAAGAGGTGCTGAGCCTTCTGATGCAAGCTGATAAGAAGACCTCTTGCTTTGGTGGATTTTCGTCAGGGTTTGAGGACAAGCTAGGCACGGTTTGGGGCAGTTAGCTCAGTTGGTTAGAGCACTCGGTTCACATCCGAGAGGTCGAAGGTTCGAGTCCTTTACTGCCCACCATACTGTACGGTAGACAGAACTCCTACTTTTTCCTCTAATACCCCTCTTGGTGAGAGTGGCATAGTATAGGTTAGCAACACTTCTTCTCCGGTAACTTTGGATGTGTTCAGGTTTTGGGGGAAAGAGAAATTAGACTCGTGAACGGAGCCCCAGTTCTTGGGGCAGAGTGAATGAGGTGCAGCGCCTTGGGACCGTCAAAACCAGACAAGAAGCTCTGATACTCTTGCCTAGTCTGGACATCGTTATAACCGGATAGACCGCTGAAGACCCACCCCAACCCGGGCTCATCCAACCAGACAAAGGCATTTGGGTTCTTCTCCTTAAGTTGCCAGTACTGGGTGTTGGCTTTCCTCTGAATGAAATCAAAGAGGAGAGCCCTTACTCCCTCGTTATAGATGATGGGTCTCGAATTCTCATCAGCGACTCTGAAGCCAAAGCTTATCGGCCCGATTACCTGTCCCCGAATGACAGGACAGTCTTGGAGATCTTCAGCTAGGAACCTATGATAAGCCGCCGAATATCTACGGCTTAGAACAAAAGTTTCAGGCTCAGCCATCCTCTGGGAATAATCACCTAGCTCCTCTTCAAACCTGGCAGTACTAAAGCTGACCTTTTCGCCATCAGGGTCAACCACTGTCCCTGGGAAGTTCTCTGATGCCTGGGCATGCATGTCTTCGTCGAAACTGATGTTGGGTAGTTGCGGCCAGAAGGGTATGTCTAAATCAAGGGTGAGCTTCAGAGCCTTCCCTACATCGGTGTGGGGCATGATGCCCATAGCCGTGGTTTTGTAACCCGCTTGGAAGTTTAAATTGCTATGTGTCATAGTCAAAGCAACTGCTGGTTAAAAGTATATCACGCTGTTGATGGATAACGCAGCATTTTGGGCTGAAGTAATACAATCTGCTAGAAAGTTCAACAGACGGGTTAAAAAGCGTGTCTCAAGTCCTATTCCTTGAGCACTCTTTTCCTTACTCGGCATACTCACTGGGTAGGGATGTCTTTATAATTTGCCTTTCCTCTTCTGTTATCCCGTAGAGTTCATAGACCTTCTGGTCTATCTCGGCATCGGTGCGCTCAATTTCCCTAAGAAATTACAAAGGCTATTGACAATCTTGCCCGTTTATGCTATTGTATACTAAGTCGATAATATTAGTATAGAAAGGAGCGGAGCCCATGAAGCTTTCTACCAGAGGACGTTATGGAACCAGAGCACTCTTGGACTTAGCGCTCCGTCATGGAGAGGGACCAGTTCTACTAAAAGATGTTGCTCAGAGGCAGCAGATTTCACTACGGTATCTTGAGCATTTGATCACTCCCCTTATAGCTGCGGGTATAGTACTGAGCACTCGGGGCCCCAGAGGTGGAGTCTCGTTAGCCAAGCCTCCTGAAGAGATAAGATTGAGTGAGGTGATTCTACTTCTTGAGGGCTCAATTGCTCCGGTGGAGTGTGTTAATAATCCGGGGGTATGTAGCCGCTCTGAGTTATGTGTTACCCGGGATATCTGGGGTGAGCTGAAAAAAGCAATGAATGGAGTTCTGGAGTCGATAACCTTGCAGGATTTGGTTGAGCGGCAAAAAAGAAAGGAGCGGCTTACAGAGGTGATGTACTACATATAAGTCTACCAGGTTGACAGGAACAAAGTACGTAAAAAGGAGGAACCAAGATGGCAGAGATAATTCAAAAAACGGAGAAACTTCAGTATAAGACGGTAGAGATACCCAAGCTGACTAGAGGAATAGCCAAGGACTCTACCGAGCTAATCGGGAATACACCGCTGGTCAGATTGAACCGAATAACTGAGGGAGTGAAGGCAGAGGTAGTGGCCAAGCTTGAGTCCTTTAATCCCCTAGGCAGTGTGAAGGACAGGATAGGAGTGGCAATGATTGTTGCTGCTGAGGAGAGGGGACTCATTAATAAGGATACGGTAATCGTTGAGCCTACCAGTGGCAACACCGGCATTTCGCTAGCCTTCGTCTGTGCTGCTAGAGGATACAAACTCATCCTTACTATGCCTGACACTATGTCCATGGAGCGGAGACAACTCCTATCAATTTTCGGTGCCGAGCTGGTGCTAACCCCAGGGGTAGAGGGGATGCCAGGGGCGGTGAGGAAAGCTGAACAGTTAGTAGCGGAGAACCCCAATTACCTTTTACCCCAGCAGTTTAGGAACCCGGCAAATCCAGAGATACACCGACTAACCACAGCCGAGGAGATCTGGAGGGATACCGATGGCAGGATTGATATTTTGGTCTCTGGGGTGGGAACTGGCGGGACAATTACTGGGGTAGCTGAGGTAATCAAGCCCAGGAGACCACAGTTTAAAGCCATTGCCGTTGAGCCGCTGGATTCTCCAGTGCTTTCTGGGGGAAGGCCAGGCTCCCATAAGATTCAGGGTATCGGGGCTGGCTTTGTCCCCAATGTTCTGAGGACGGACTTGATTGATGAAATTATTAAGGTCACCAATGAAGATGCGGGAATAATGGCCAGAAGATTAGCCAAAGAGGAAGGGATACTAGTTGGCATATCCTCAGGTGCGGCAGCATGGGCAGCATTAGAGGTAGCCAAAAGGCAGGAAAATGAAGGCAAGCTTATAGTAGTCGTCTTACCTGATACCGGGGAGCGCTACCTATCTACCTGGCTTTTTCAAGAGCTTTACCGACCTGCGCCGGGTATATAAAAAGAAGATGTCTGATGGTAGGCAAGCTGAAATCCAACAAAAGTCATTAAGAAAAGGAGATAGAAAGATGGGACGAATAAGCCGATACCTGGCAATAATGGTGCTGCTTTTGGGGGTAGTGGGTGTAGTTGTAGGGTCAGTATTCATTGCCCAGGCCGTTGAGAAGAACAATTGGATGCAGGAGGCGATGCGGGTAGAAAAGGTGACTCTCGGTCTTTCCGAGGAACAGATAGCGGAAGGCCAGATAATTGATTCCTTGGAGGAAGCACAAGTTGCCGGTGACACCATAAGAGAACATCGCCGAAATATAGCCCCTACCTACGAAGACCTGCTGGGCGGTGGGCGCTTTGACCCAACAAACCCCAAGCACTTGAGCTATGCACAGGCTCTGAACATGGAGAACTACTTGTACCTTGCCGTTCTAGGCTTTGGTGTTACCACTGTGATTATTGGCACCGGTGCTTTTATGATTATCACGGGGTTCGCTCTTGGCACCAGCGGGGTAGTGCTATTTGGGTTAGCCAGAAGAACATCCGAGTCAGTTTAGTCCTGGGAGGTGGGAGTAGTTCTACCGACTATGGGCGGCATAGAGGGAGGATGGTTAACTTGCTTAAGACCTTGGGAGAGGACATTCAAATGGTATTTGCCAAAGACCCTGCAGCCAGGAGTGTGCTGGAGGTAATTTTCTGCTATCCAGGGCTACATGCCTTGTGGGTTCATCGCTTGGCTCATTTTCTCTGGCGCCATAAGCTGCGATTTCTAGCTCGGCTCCTATCATACATCAATCGCTTCTTAACTGGTATCGAGATCCACCCCGGAGCCAAAATTGGCAGGCGTTTCTTTATAGACCACGGGGCAGGAGTGGTCATCGGGGAAACAGCCGAGATTGGGGATGATGTTCTACTGTATCAAGGAGTTGTTCTAGGGGGAACAACTCTAGAAAAGACGAAGCGTCACCCTACTGTCGGCAATAACGTGGTAATGGGAACCGGGGCGGTAGCTCTAGGCGCCATCACCATAGGCGATGGAGCCAGGATTGGCTCAGGCTCGGTGGTAGTAAAATCAGTTCCGCCTGGGGCTACGGTGGTGGGAATCCCAGGAAGAATCATAGAGGATCGCCATAAGCCGCTCTTGGACCTAGAGCATGGGAAGTTACCCGACCCAGTAGCCGAAGCTATAGGGCTTGTCTTAAGTGAGCAGGAAAAGTTGGGACAGCGTATGAAGAGGCTTGAGAGCTTAAGCGGACTAGCAGTCCCTAAAGATAAATTGAGGGACAGGAGGAGGGAAATTGCGAGGGAGTTTAGCCAAGGAGGGGGAATATGAGATTTGAAACTCTAGCCATTCACGCTGGGGAGAGGCCGGATGTAGCATTCGGTGCCGTCTCAGCACCCATTTACCAGACATCAACCTTTGTCTTTGAGGCTGTAGGCAAGACAAGAGGCTATGATTACTCGCGCACAGCAAACCCGACAAGAAAGGTTCTGGAGGATACCATTGCCCAGCTTGAGGGAGGGAAGGCAGGATTTGCCTTTGCCACCGGTATGGCAGCCGAAGCCACTGTCATCCACCTGCTTAAGACAGGCGACCACGTAATCTCAGGGGATGATGTCTATGGGGGCACCTATAGGCTGTTTCAGAATGTAATGCGGGACTTTGGGCTTGAGTTCACCTTCGTGAGACTGGACGATAGGGAGAGGATTGAGGAGGCAATAAAGCCTAATACCAGGATGCTGTGGCTGGAGACCCCGTCTAACCCACTACTGAATATAGTTGATATTGAGATGGCAGTTGATATTGCCAAGAAGCACAACCTGATGACAGTGATAGATAACACCTTTGCCACCCCCTATTTCTTAAGACCAATTGAGTATGGAGTTGACCTAGTTGTCCATTCCACCACCAAGTATCTCAACGGGCACTGTGATGTTGTTGGGGGTGCTGTGGTAACCACCACTGATGAACTGACCCAGAGGATTCAATTTCTGCTGAATGCCATGGGAACCTGTGCCTCCCCCTTTGATTGTTGGCTGGTGCTTCGAGGAATTGAGACTCTCCCGGTGCGGATGAAACAGCATGAGGAGAATGCCATCGCCGTGGCGAACTATCTTAAGGGACATCCTGCGGTAAAGAGGGTGTTCTATCCCGGGCTCGATTCTCATCCGGGGTATGAAATCGCCAAGAGGCAGATGAGGGGGTTCGGTGGGGTGGTCTCATTTGAATTAAGAGAGGGGATTGAGGCAGTCAATAGCTTTCTAAAAAGAATCAAGGTCTTTTCCCTGGCAGAGTCACTGGGAGGCGTTGCTTCCCTTGCCGAGCACCCAGCTACAATGAGCCATGCCTCAATGCCCAAGGATTATAGGGAAAAAGTGGGAATCACCGACGGAGTAATTCGGTTATCAGTAGGCCTAGAGAATATTGATGATTTAATTGAGGATTTGGGTCAGGCACTTAAACGCCCCTGAAGGAGGAAGAAGTGGGTTATGCCAGAGCTTTGCGTTGTCGAAAGTGCGGACAGGAGTATCCTCTGCAGCCTATCAACCTGTGTGATTTTTGTCTTAGCCCATTGGAGGTCAGCTATGACTACGAGGCTATGGCCAGTGCAGTAAGTCAGGACAGGATTACCCACGGGCCACTGAGTATGTGGCGCTATCGTGATATGCTGCCGGTGGAAAGCGAGGATGTGGATATTGGCACTGGCTTTACTCCCCTAGTCAAGGCCGATAACTTGGGGCGTGAACTAGGGCTAGACCAGCTGTATATTAAGAATGACTGCCTTAATCCAACATACTCGTTTAAGGATAGACCAGTATCAGTTGCGGTCACCAAGGCACGGGAGTTTGGATTTGATACCATAGCTTGCGCCTCAACAGGTAACCTTGCTGCCAGTGTAGCTGCCCACGCTGCCAAAGCGAAGATGAAGACTTATGTTTTCATCCCCTCTGATGTAGAACAGGGTAAGCTGGTGGGGATAGCAATCTATAACCCGGTTCTGGTGACTGTTAATGGAAGCTATGACGATGTCAACCGCCTCTGCGCCCGGCTGGTAGAAAGATATAACTGGGGTTTCATCAACATCAATCTTCGACCCTACTATGCAGAGGGGAGCAAGACCTTGGGCTATGAGGTGGCGGAGCAACTGGGGTGGAGTGCTCCTGACTGCGTTGTAGCCCCCGCTGCCTCCGGACTTCTCTTTACTCGAATATGGAAAGGTCTGGATGAGTTATCCATGCTTGGTTTAATTGAGCCAGTTAATACTCATATGTATCTCACTCAAGCTACCGGTAGCTCGCCCATCGTTAATGCCTTTCAGGCGGGCTCACTCCATGTGCACCCGGTAGAGCCAGACACCATTGCCAAGTCCATAGCCATCGGCAACCCGGCTGATGGCTACTATGCCTTGAGGGTGGTCAGGGAGTCGGGGGGTAGTGCCTGTGCCGTCACCGATGAAGAAGCCATTGCTGGAATGACGTTGCTGGCTCAAACTGAGGGTATCTTTGCTGAAGCGGCAGGCGGAGTAGTGATTGCTGGGCTCAAGAGGCTGGCAGCTTCAGGGGTAATTAAGAGAAACGAACTCACAGTGGCGTTTATCACTGGAGCGGGACCCAGGACACAGGAAATAGTGTCGGACCTCGTTCAGCCCTTTACTGTCCAGCCCAGCCTAGAATCATTTGAGGAGGTGCTCGGTGCGCAAGTTTGAGCCTATCATACTCCACCCGTGCTATACTAAACCCAAGAAAGATAAAAGGGGGCTAAGATGGTCAAGAGACGAGTAATGTTTACCTTTCCCCAAGAGCTAATCAAGGAGCCCATTATTTATACTCTCAGTCACCAATTCAAGGTAGTGACCAATATCCGCCGCGCTGATATATCCGAGAATAAGGGCTGGGTAGTGCTGGAGCTAGATGGGGAAGAGAAAGAAATTGAGCAGGGCATTGCCTGGGTGATAAGCAAAGGGGTAAGGGTAGACCCGGTTATTGGTGATATTGTGGAGGGATAAGAAATGAAACGGATATACCTTGATTATGCTGCCACCACACCGATGTATCCCGAGGTGGTGAAGGCGATGTTGCCCTATTTTACCGACGCCTTTGGCAACCCTTCAAGCCTCCATTCCTATGGACAGGAGTCAAAGGGAGCTATAGAGGAGGCAAGGGTTAAGATTGCTGACCTTATTGGCGCCCGGAGTGAGGAAATCGTCTTTACTAGTGGAGGCACTGAGGCAGATAACTTCGCCCTAAAGGGCGTAGCTTACGCCAACGAGCCTAAGGGAAACCACATCATTACTAGCTCCATCGAGCACCACGCAGTGATAGAGACGTGTAAGTTTTTGGAGAAAAGGGGATTCAGGGTAACCTACCTCCCTGTAGATGAGTATGGCTTGGTTGACCCCGGTAATGTCAAAAAGGCTATCAACGGTAAAACCATCCTCATTTCGGTGATGCACGCTAACAATGAAATGGGCACCATAGAGCCGATAGCCGAGATAGGTAGGATTGCCAGGGAAGCAGGAATCTATTTCCACACCGACGCTGCCCAGACAGTGGGGCACATCCCGGTAGATGTAAATGAGCTTGGGGTGGATTTACTCTCTATGTCAGCACACAAGCTCTATGGTCCCAAGGGGGTTGGAGCGTTATATATCAGAAAAGGGACAAAACTAATCCCCTTCATGCATGGTGGTGAGCAGGAGGGAAGGCGGCGGGCGAGCACTGAGAACGTTCCTGGGGTTGTGGGCTTTAGCAAAGCTGTAGAACTTGCCCAGCAGGAAATGAGCCAGGAGGCGAAACGGCTGGCTTATCTCCGTGACCAGTTCATTAAGGGTCTTCTGGAACGGATTGACCACACTCGATTAAACGGTCATCCCCTAATGAGGCTACCCAACAATGTCAATGTGAGTGTTGATTTCGTAGAAGGGGAATCAATGCTTCTAAATCTTGACCTGGAGGGCATTTGCGCTTCTACCGGCTCCGCTTGCAGCTCATCAAGCCTTGAGCCATCCCATGTACTCCTGGCAATGGGGCTTTCCCATGAACAGGCACATGGCTCCTTAAGATTTAGTCTAGGGAAGTGGACCACTGAGGAGGAGATAGGGCGAACTCTGGAGGTTCTGCCCCGAGTTGTAGCTAAGCTCAGAGCCATGTCACCGCTTTTGAAAAGCTACAGATAGGAGAGGAAGAGATGCGTGATGTATGGTCACTATATAGTGAGAAGGTGATGGAGCACTTTAAGAACCCGAGGAATGTGGGAGAAATAGAAAATCCCGATGGCATCGGACAT
>SDBU01005440.1_pt1 | contig 15255 bp, 16 predicted proteins | sample 2277071 | NCBI WGS metagenome assembly SDBU01 (sample SAMN10397929, study PRJNA504765) | marine sediment metagenome | isolation source: marine sediment core GS08_GC12, 126 cmbsf | place: Arctic Ocean: Gakkel Ridge, Loki's castle | collected 2008
GATTTCGCAATTTGTTCCATTTTCATATTTAAACCGGTTTGTCCGGATTGGTACAATAATTGTTGATCTAAAGCAGGATGAATATGACCGTTTCTGGAATTGAATAAATAATTGCAGCAATGTGAAAATGTGCCGTCGTTTAGATGGTTATGCGCTTGAATAAAAAATCTGTAAAGGAATTAGCGATGGCTCAGATAAAACTACTGCCCAATAAGCGGAGATTATGGTTCGTAATACTAATGCTAAAGTAGATTGAATTAAACAATAAAAATGGCCAAACATTCTCCAGATTTCTACCGCGAGGAAGTGTTCTCCCTAACCCGCTTGCCAACTCTGCCGGAGATCGCATCTGAAATACTCAAAATAACGCGGGACGACCGCTCATCAGTTCGACAGATGCTACCGATTCTTGAAAAGGATCCACCCTTGGCGCTGAGAGTGATTAAGACAGCCAATTCCGCATACTACGGTGTTCTGGAGAAAGTCGAATCATTGGGACGGGCGGTAGTAGTAATCGGAATGGAAGAATTAAGTTATATCGCACTCAGTTTCTCGGTGCTCAAGATGTTGAGTCCTGATGGGGAATCACGAGCAATCAATTGGGCAAAATTTTGGACGCATTCAGTAGCCTGTGGTCATATCGCCCGAGTAATTAATAAACGTTGGCGAGTCACTAAGGCGAGTGGCCTTTATGCCATGGGGTTAATGCATGATGTGGGGAAATTGATTCTGTTTCGATTGGATCCGGAATTGTTTAGGAAAACATTGAATCTGGTCAGATCGGAACAGTTGACCAGCCTGGAGGGAGAACAGGAAATTTTCGGTATCACACATCAGGATGTCGGAGGCTGGATTGCCGAGAAATGGAAAATACCCGATTCATTGCGATTTGCCCTTGCTGCTCATCACTCGCCGGAGGAAATCGAGCAACCGGAGTTGCGAGGATCTGTATCCATAATTCGTGTAGCAGACATTTTATGTAATTATCGTACCTTCCGTTTTGGAACTGGCTTTCTCACTGAAATTCCGGAGGACGAAAGTGCAATAAAGTTTATTAAGTCTCAAATGGGGGAAGAAAGCGACTTGGACAGTCTAACTATGATAATCGATGAAGAAATTGAAAATATCAAAGAATTAGCAAAATTAATGGAAAATTGATGGGAATTTATGATAAAAGCGACTTTTTCTTTTAAAGATATAAGGAGAATTCAATGATTGATAGTAAAGTTCTCTTGGTAGAAGATTCACATACTATGCGGAGAATCATAATGAATACCCTTAACCACTTAGGTATAACTGACGTGATTGAAATGGTATTAATTAGATACAAAACGATGTTTTTGGAATTATGAATGCGCTGCAGTTTCAGGATTTTACTAATTCCTGCGCAACAAGCGCTAAAAGTAAAAATGATTAATTATCATGAAGGCTTGATATTATAATGGATTCAAAGGAATATTTCGAATCGATTGATACTGAGGATAAGCTTCCTGAAAAAAGGAGGCGCATCCGTGGTCCGATCGTAAAAAATGATCTGATTCGTGTTTCTAAATCAGTTAAGGTTAAAATTGCGAAGAATCGCATTAGTTCGAATATGATCGATTATGTCCAACCGATTATGCAGGGTCGGGATATTGTCGGAATCACGCATACTTGTTCATGCGGGAAGTCTACCGAAATCATGTTTGAATTTGACAATTCCGAAGATATTTCAACTTTGCAGGAAGACGACTAATAAGGTGCGGGAGTTCTCAATTGGGCGTTATTGATATAATTCTGTCGGAAGATTTACTGCAAGCCTATCTGAGCATTTCCGATGGCAACCAACCTGCACGGGCGGAAATAATGCGGGCGATCGAAGAGACCGGCATTGTATTTGGTATTAATGACGTGGTTATCGATGACTTGGTGCAGCAAGGAGCATCAACTGAAAAGGTGCTTGTGGCTCAGGGGCTGCCGCCAGTAGCAGGTGAAGATGCTAAATTAATCTGGAATGTTGATATTCAGCATTCTTTACGGCCGGAAATATCGGATAGTGGTCAAGCTGATTTTAAAAAACTATCCTTGTATAACCCCGTTAACATAGACCAGGTTTTAGTGTCTAAATTACCGGCCACGGCAGGAACTCCGGGTCGTACGGTAACCGGGGAAGAATTGGTTATAACTGGTAAAGATATAGCATTACCAACCGGAACAAATACCTATTTGTCAGATGATAATCTAACTCTGTTGGCGGGGAAAGAGGGTCATGTATACTGGGAGGCCGGCAATCTAAAGGTTGATACTATTCTTGCTGTCGATAGCGATGTGGATTACCGTACGGGTAATATTCAATTTGATGGTTCCATTCTGATCTATGGTGATGTAAGAACCGGGTTCAGGGTAGAAGCTACCGGATCCATTTTTGTCGGAGGTACAGTAGAAGCTGCTACCATTTATTCGGAAAACGGAGATATTAATATTGCTGCCGGAATTCTTGGTCGCAGTAAAGCCAAGATTTTTGCCGGTAAAAATCTAGCCTGCTCATTTGCGCAGGATGCAACCATTGGCGTTCATGGTGATTTGACAGTCGATCGTTATCTTATTAATTGTAATATTTCAGCGGAAGGTAAGATCACTTTGGGATCCGATATTGGTTTGATACGTGGTGGAAAAATAACCACCGATGCATCGATTCACGCCAAGGAGATTGGCACGGAAAAGAATATTCCCACTGAAATCATTGTTGGCTCCCAACACAATCCTAAAGGAAGTACCGCGCAATGGGGACTTCATGAACAACGCAAACTTTTAGAAAGTAAATTACTTGCTAAGAATCAGCGACTTCAGTTTATTGAATTATTGAAAAGCCGGTTACCTAGTATGACCGAAGATCGAGCAGCGGAGTTGGAAATAACCACTGCCGAAGTGCAGGCGCTGAACCGGCAATTACAGATGCTGATTAAACAAGAATCACAGCTTCAAACTGACTGGGAACAGCAGCACCGGAATATGATGATACAGGTAAAAGGACAGTTACATCGTAATGTATACATCGAAATCGGAGGTGTGGCAATGAAAACCGATCGTGAATATTGTGGTGTAGAACTGTCGCGGTTGAGGGATGAAATTAGAATTAATAAACTTTTAACCTCATAAATGTAGAAATGGGAAACTGAAATGGATACTAAAAACGATTTCTCCATATTAGTTATTGATGACGAAGTAGATATTATTGAACCGCTTACAATCTTTTTAACAAATAAAGGATACACCATTAAGGGGTTTACCGATCCACGTAAGGCTTTAGAGGATCTGGAAGTGAATACCTACGATTTGATTTTCACTGATTTGAAAATGCCCCATGTTCAAGGTATGGATATCGTAAAAGCCGTTCGGAATCGAAAGGTGGATACAAAAATTGTGATATTTACTGGTTATGCATCGGTGGATTCATCGATTGAAGCCTTAAAATTGCGTGTTTATGATTTCATCCGCAAACCGTTTGTTCTTAGAGATATCGAGCGGACAGTTGAACATGCGCGCGACCAGTTAATATTGGAGCGGGAAAAAGCAGCCCTGAATAAATACATTGATCAGATGTATTCAAATATTTCCATCCTGTGTGATATCAGTACTATTCTGTATCAGGTTTCAGATGTTGATACTGCGCTGGATATGGTTTTATATACTATGACCGATAGTATCGGCGTCCGGAAAGCCGGGTTGTTTGTTAAAGATACGGTATTGGATAAATTCATCCTGCGTAAGACTAAAGGTTTGACATTGGAATTCAGTACGTCTTTCAGGTTTGGTTGCCATGATTTAATCAATCAGGTAGAGATTTCAACCAAAGAACCAACAATACTAACTAACCTGGATGATGGACTGTATGTCGGTGACCAATTAATTTCAGGTAGCTCAGAGTTGAAACAATGTAGTTTAATACCTGTGCAATTTCGTGATGATATTTGTGGATTTATCGGAATATTTGAAATGGATGACCCTAAGCCGTTAAGTGTGGATGATAAACTGAAGTTGGTTCGTATCCTGGCGACTCAGGTAGCACCGATTATGTATGCTTCTATCAAAGGTAATTCCGATAGTAATACATTGCGTTCCATTGATATGGCCAACATGGAAATGATTAATTCTAAAATGGTGGCTGCCAAGACGATGAATAGTGTCATCTCCTTTGGATTGTTGAAAATTAGTAACTTAAGTGGTTTTAATCAACCTGACACCTTGGAAAATTATTTAACTGGTCTGAAAAAGGAAGTGCAGATGGAGCTGGGTATCGGGTCTGATCATATTTGGTTAACAGTGGATACTCTTTTGCTGATTCTACCTGGAATTGATCAGGTTACAGCCGAGTTTACTTGTTTAAAGCTTATAAAGAAAATTGAAGTCTACAGCAAACAGTTTAATCCGGAAGATTCATTAATCATCAACCATGCTCTTGTGTTATATCCCAAAGAGGGTGAAACAGTTTCGGAAATTCTTTTACGGCTGTGGAATAAATCTCTCGTTGAGCGAAAAAAAATGGTTGCTTAAACTGATAACATGACTTGGTTATTGACAGTTCTAACTAGTAAATTAAAAATCTTGAATTTTGTTTTACAGATCAAAATATCTGTTTACCGTGATTGAAAACACTCTGGTTTAACTCGTTCTTAAAATGGGATTTCACATATGAAAAATCTCTTAATAGTTGATGACGATTATAGCCTGCGTACGGTTTTGCAGGAAGCATTAAGTAACAGTGGTTTTAACACCCTGGGCGCCAAGGATGGTAAAGTGGCTTTAAAAGTGATGGAAACGGAAAATGTTGATATGGTCATTTCAGATTTAATGATGCCAAATATGAACGGACTGGAATTACTGGGTGTTATTCGGGAAAAATATCCGGAGGTTGGTTTCCTTATCATCACCGCTTACGGAACAATCGAAAAAGCAGTGGAAGCGATGAAGAATGGAGCTTTTGACTTCATCACTAAGCCATTTTCCGTATCTCAGATAGAATCGCGTGCTAACCGTTTTTTTGAATTTATTTCATTAAAGAAGGAAAACATTTTTCTTAAACGTCAATTGTCGTATACCCAGAAATATAAAAAATTAATCGGTCAGGGTCAGGCGATGCAGAAAGTCTTCCACTTGATTGATGTTGTCGCTGGCAGCGATGCTACAGTATTCATCCATGGTGAAAGTGGTACCGGTAAAGAATTAGTTGCTCAAGCAATCCATGAAAACAGCAATCGCGCCAATAAACCCTTTATTAAAATTAACTGCTCGGCAATTCCGGAAACATTATTTGAGAGCTCATTGTTTGGTCATGAAAAAGGTGCTTTCACCAATGCTATTAAAATGCATAAAGGTTTCTTCGAAGAAGCCCACGACGGCACTTTATTATTGGATGAGATTAGTGAAATTCCAATTACAATGCAGGCCAAATTACTGCGGGTGTTGCAGGAAAATTCCATCAGACGTGTTGGTAGTAGCGCTGAAATTCCAGTGAATGTCAGAATAATTACCACTTCTAACCACAATATTAATAAATTAATCCCTGAAGAAAAATTTAGAGCGGATCTTTTCTTTCGTCTTAATGTTTTCCCGGTTGATGTCCCACCCCTCAGGGATCATCGCGAAGATATTCCCTTGCTGCTTGATCATTTTGTTACATTGTTTTGTCAGAAATATGGCCAGAAAAAGAAGACCGTCAGTAAGGAAGTCAGCCAGGATCTGATGTTGCACAAGTGGCAGGGAAATATACGGGAACTTGAGAACCTGGTTGAACGAGCTATTTTATTCTCAGGTGATAACGAGGTTTTAACCCGTGACCATTTCTCTTTTGAAACAGAGCCGGGTAAATCAGAGACAAACCACACTGAGAACTTAGCTCTGACCTCATTATCAGTTATGGAAAAAAAGATGATCCTGGTAGCTTTAAAAGAAACCAAGAATAACCGTACCCAGGCTGCAAAAATTCTTGAAATCAGCGTTCGGACTCTACGCAATAAATTAAATCAGTATAAAAGTGAGGGCGACACTGAATTAGCAGAATTTTATTGAGCTAATTACCACCTGAAGTTATCATATTTATCCTGCTCAAACGAGTTTGAGTTGAGCAGACGCTGTTGAATATTCGATGATATTAATTAATACCAGTACCAGTATGTTAATTCCACATTAAACTTGAGTGACATTCCATTTATCCATGTTGGTCTGTAGGTGACATATTTTCCAGCGAATATAATTCCGTGGAAATTATTTCCCCCTCTATAATTGCCCTTTTCGGTAATTAATCATTATTTTAAATAAATTGTTAAAGGTAGTAGAATTTATGTAAACGTTTAATATTATAACTAGTATGTATAGTAAAAGCTTTTTTGGGTTTAGTGTATTAATGTGATGGCACAGCAATTGAGATATGTTGGACAGTATGAATATCAAACTGTTTACAACTAAATATTCCCAGGTAATGAACAAAGCTCTGGATAGCTATTCCCGTCAGCATAAAGCTATTGCTGAAAATGTTGCCAATGCCAGTGATCCAAATTCTAAACGGGTAAATACTGATTTTTCCAGTACGCTGCAACAAACACAACAGGCGCGTTTAAGATCTTCCGATCCCAGACATTTCAAGTCTATCGACTCGCCTGAAACTAATAGTATTAACCAGGCGGGGTCGCGGGATGAGTCAATAGATTTGATGCGTGAGATGACGGATCTGGCTGAAATGCAGATTCGCTATGATTTTGTCAGTCGAACATTGAGTCGGTATTACAATGGCGTAAGCACGGCAATAACGGGCCGTCAGCGTTAGGGAGATTAATATGGCAATGGATGGAATATTTTCGGTTTTCCGATCAACATTGAATGGTCTTTCACATCAAATGAAAAGAATGAACAGTATTTCAGAGAATATCGCAAATGCCGGGCGTTCACCGGATTCCGAAAATAATGTATATCGGAAAAAAGTGGTAATAAATACCAGCCGAAATGGTAACCAACGAAACAGTTTTGCAGACCAATTCCGACTAAAGATACGCAGCACACGGGCTGGGCATATTGCCGGTAATTCCACCATGCGTTCAACACTGGGCCAGCAGCAGGCCGCCCAACCAAGCTTTAAAATGATCGAAATGGAAGACAGTAAATTAGTATATAATCCTACTCATCCACAGGCTGATAAAAATGGGTATGTACGTATGCCAAATATCAGTGTAATCGAAGAAATGATCGATCTGATCTCAGCCAGTCGGGCCTATGAAGCAAATATATCGGTCATGAATGCGGCTAAACAAATAGCAAAACGAGCGCTCAATATTTAGAGGTTAATATGAAAGTGATAAATGTAATTAACGACTATTCGAAGATCGACAGTCTGTTTCGAAATTCGGAACGTGTCAATAATCCAAATGAACCTGCACAGAGTAATGGCAATCGAACTGATGCTGTTAATACTAAGACCGACCACATGACTGTAGTAACGCGTGAGGTCCTCAGTCAAAATGAATTACAGACTCTGGCAGCGTTATTTGGTGCCAAGACCGGGTCTGACTATACCTTTTATGGTCACAGCGATGTCCATCAGAAGAATGCCGGACATATACTGGATATCAGAGGATAATGGAATGAATAATATCACTAAACTAACAACGCTAATTCAGCCCCAGCAGTTTAAACCGACAACTGTTAAAAATTCAGGTAAGGCTGAAACTGAGAAAACAGTAAACAAGACTTTCAAGGAAACGGTAATGGATTTTGTCAATGCTACTGACAGCGCCCAGAAAACCGCCGGTGCTAAAGTTGAATCGGTTATAATGGGTGATAGTGAAAATCTGCATGAAGCAATGGCTGCTATGGAAGAATCCCGTTTGAATTTTCAGTTAATGATGGAAATTCGCAATAAGCTGATGGAATCATTCAAAGAGATTCAACGGATGCCAGTTTAACCTGTTTAGGGTAAGGATCAACTACGATGAACAAGTTTTTCGAGCAGATAGGAAGGTTTTTACAAGGTTATTCCCTGGGCCAGCGGCTTGTCCTGATTTTTTCATTTATAGGATTACTGAGCGCAATTATTGCATTAGTACTCTGGGCTAATCGTCCCGAATTTGGCGTCCTCTATTCTAATTTAGACCCGACTAATGCCAGTAAGATTGTCACCGATTTACGAAATGAAAAGATAAAGTACCAATTACGCGATGGGGGCACTACTATTTATGTTCCGCGTGAAAACCTGTCTGAGTTGAAACTGAGGTTTATGGAAGCCGGATATGCCGGAGATATGATTAAGGGTTATGAGATCTTTGATGACTCGAAAATCGGCATGACCAGTTTCATGCAAAAATTGAATATGCGCCGGGCGCTTGAGGGTGAATTGATGCGGACGATCAACCAGTTCCCGGAAATCTTGCAAAGCCGTGTGCATCTGGTACTTCCCGAAGGCAAATTATTCGAGGATGAAGAGAGTGGATCGGCCTCAGTTGTATTATATCTGGAAAGAGGTGCTTTTCTTAATTCCAAGCAGGTGAAAGGAATTACGGCTCTGGTTGCCAATAGCGTTGACAAGATCAGTGCTGAAAATGTGGTTGTGGTTAATTCCGAAGGCAATCTACTAACCGATAATCAGCGTAAGAGTGGTGTATTAGGGAATGTTGGTAGTCAATATGACCTGCAGGCCGCTCTGGAAAATGAGTTGCAGAATAAAGTTACTGATATTTTAACTGGAATCGTAGGTATACAAAACTCTGTGGTAGAAGTAGCCGTGGAATTGAATTTTGAACAGATTGAACGCACTATCGAGGAATATGACCCTGAAAATGTTTCTGTCCTCAGTGAAGAGAGTCACAGTGAATCTTCAAAGGGTCGTGATTCCGTGGAATATTCCAAGGAAAATAAAGTAACCAATTATGAACTGAATAAAACGATTGAGCGCTACATAAGTAATACCGGCGGTCTCAAACGTCTTACTGTAGCAGTTCTGGTAAATGGACGCTACCGATCAGAGCAGAACGAGGATGATGGGGAAAATCAGATTTATATCCCGCGTTCGGCACGTGAATTGGAACAAATTGCAGCTTTGGTAAAAAATGCTGTCGGTTATGATGAGTCGCGCGGTGATCGGATCGAGGTTCAGAATATGGAATTTGAAAAAGTTCAATATGATACTGATCTAGCCTATTTTGCTACTATGAGTAAACAACAGATGTATGAGAAAATTATTTTGCGCAGCTTGGCAGGATTGGGATTACTGATAGCTTTTTTCTTAGCTCGTCGGCTAATGACGGGAGCCAGCAATGTCCTGTCAGCCACCGGCCTGGAACAGATTAGTTTACCTGATGGTGGTGCACCGCAATTGGCGAACCAGCCGGGAGCACGGCCGGCAATGATTCAAGCACCTAATCTGCCGGATATTTCGGAAGATATCTATATGAAAAAACTTAGTCCTGAAGCGCGCGCTAAACTTAAGGCGCATGATAAAATGATGACGGAAGTAGTTGACCATGCGAAAACCAATCCGGAGGATGCCTCCCGCTTGATTCGATCCTGGTTGACCGAGGACATCGTCACCAAACAGAAACAGACGGTTGTCAATGCCAATGTCGACCAATAATTTATCCGCTACTCAGAAAGCAGCCTTGATCCTGATTGCAATGGGTGTGGATTGCGCCGCGGAAGTCATGCGCAACCTATCGGATAAGGAAGTTGAAAGGATCACGGTGGAAATTGCCAAATCTAAAAATGTGACTTCCGATCATCTGGCCAAAGTCATCGAAGAATATTACGCCCTGCTTTCGGCCAATAAATATATTACTGAGGGTGGCATCGAATATGCCAAACAGGTTTTGGAAAATGCCTGGGGAGCCACGAAGGCAGAAGATATAATTAAACGTGTTGAAGCAGCCACGGAAATTAGCGCTTTCTATTTGTTACAAACAGTCGATGATAAACAATTGTTAAGCTTCTTGCAAAATGAACATCCCCAGACAGCGGCTCTTATTCTGGCCAATCTAAAGCCCAAGCAGTCTGCCAGTATACTGTCTGAATTGTCGGAAGAGGATCAACATGAAATCACTTATCGGCTGGCTACTATGGAAAAAACCTCCCAGGATTTAATCGAAGACATTGAGGATGTTCTTCGCGATCAGGTGGGTACTGTCTTTGGTGGTGATTTAAGTAGGGCCGGCGGGGTCGAATCAGCAGCAAACATATTAAATGCGGTCAGTCGTTCAGCCGAAAAAAGTATTCTTGGTTACCTGCGTGAGCGTGATCCTGAATTATCAGATGAAATCACCAGTCTCATGTTTCTTTTTGACGATATTACTGGTTTGGATGATAATGCGATTCAACGAATTGTAAAAGAAGTGGACTCTAAAACAATCGCCCTTGCTCTGAAAGCTGCTCAAAATGATCTAAAAGAGAAAATTTTCAAGAATATGAGTGAACGCGCCGCTGAAATGTTGCAAGATGAGCTACAGTTTTTGGGACCGGTTAGGGTTAAGGAAGTGGAAAATGCACAAAAACTGATATTGGACGTCGTCCGTGAGCTGGAAGAAGCAGGTGAGATCACTATCCTTAGCGGCGGAAAAGAAGAAATAATTGAATAACCTGATGAAAAAGATATCTATACAATTAAACCGTCCGGTAAAAGGTATTATCCACAACGACCAGGGAACCAGTTTGGCTGCTTTGACCAGATTAACCGGAATATTAACCGATTCAGCTCTAAGCCCGACCGGTACTTCCAATTTTCCAGCAGATATACCGGCGCAACTCTCCGGATTAACGGAAGTCCTTGAAAAAACTCGTAAGATGGCTTATCAGTCCGGATATGAAGAGGGGCTTGCGGCGGGGCTTGCGGAATCGGGTGTGGCTGTTGAAGTAATGCGACAAGAATTTGTGACCATGCTCAAATCATATGACGAACAGTACCACACAGAAATTGATAAGCTACAGGCACCATTTTTACAGCTTACGATTCAAATAGCAAAAAAAATTATCGGATCAGCAATAGCCGATGATGAGAATCATGAATCGTTTTTAGCTAACAAAATCAACAAAATTGTATCCGATTTCAGTGATCAACGCAATATAACAATAAGGATTAATCCAGCAAGCCTGGAACGACTGGAGGAAGAACAATTTTTAAAGAAATTGTTATTACCCGCCCACCTAAAAGTAAAAATCGTTGAGGATATCACAATTAAGTCGATTGGCTGTATTGTGGAGTCAGACGATTATATTGTGGATGCCAGCCTGAATCAGGTGCTTGAATTACTGTACCAGGAATTATTAGATCAAGGCTAAATATGGAAAGACTGACGCAAAGTTTCGATGCCTATATCGACCGTTTACCGGTGATGAACTCAATACGGGTAGATGGTCGGGTTTCTCAGGTGATTGGGTTGGTGATTGAAGCTACCGGCCCCCAGGCTACAATCGGTGATTTGTGTGAGGTTCATACCAATTCCGGTACGACAATTCTGGCGGAGATAGTTGGATTTAAGGGTAAAAATATTCTATTAATGCCGTTGTCGGAGATGATTGGAATATCACCTGGCAGCCGGGTTAGCCTGAGTCCACGTCCCTTATCGGTGCCGGTGGGACCGCAATTGTTAGGAAGAATTTTGGACGGTCTGGGTAATCCGATCGATGGAAAAGGACCAATTGAAACTAAGGAATATCAACCGGTTTTCAATATACCACCGGACCCGCTGACACGTAAGAGAATTACTGAACCGATGCCCACGGGGGTTCGGGCAATTGATGGCTTAGTCACAATTGGCAAGGGTCAAAGGATTGGAATATTTTCCGGTAGCGGTATTGGTAAAAGTGTATTGTTAGGGATGATCTCCCGTTATAGCGACGCTCCGGTTACGGTAATTGGCTTGATTGGTGAACGGGGCCGAGAAGTACGAGAATTCATCGAAAAGGATCTAGGCGAGGAAGGACTGCGGAAATCGGTTGTAATTGTAGCCACTTCCGACCAGGCTGCCATGATTCGTATCAAAGGTGCCTTAATTACTACCGCCATTGCCGAGTATTTCCGTGATACAGGGACGGATGTGATGTTATTAATGGACTCGCTCACTCGGGTGGCCATGGCTCAGAGAGAAATTGGCTTGGCCATTGGTGAACCACCCACTACCAAGGGTTATACACCATCGGTATTTGCTCTTTTACCACGCCTGTTGGAGCGAGCTGGAAATAGTACTCAAGGTAGTATTACCGGAATATACTCGGTGTTAGTTGAAAGTGACGATCTTGATGAACCGATCAGCGATGCCAGCCGATCGATTTTGGATGGGCATATTGTTTTATCACGCAAACTTGCCACCCTGGGACATTATCCGGCAATTGATGTAATGGCTAGCATCAGTCGTGTAAAAAATGATGTGATTGAAGATGATCATAAAAACTGGTCCAGGACATTTCAGGAATTGCTGGCTACCTACCGGGAATCGGAAGACCTGATCAATATTGGCGCTTACTCCCAGGGTAGTAATCCACGGGTTGATCTGGCAATAGAGCATATCGAGGATTTCAACCGGTTTCTGCGACAGGAGATACAACAAACCTCCCAATTTGATGATACACTGAATGACTTAAGTACCATCGTGAAAGATCTGTAATAATGGCAAAAGCATTTCACTTCAATTTACAGAAAGTACTGGACCTGCGTCAGTTGGCAGAAGACTTGCAAGCCGTTCACTTGCATAAGGCTCAGTCAACCCTGTTCTTCAATGAGCAACAGCTTGATTCTCTGGAGGATGACAAAACCGGTGTTTTGCAGGTCAAATCCAATCCTGGAAGTATTGCCTTATCACTACATCAATTAAAGGTATCCACCGACTATGTTTATCAGTTGAATCAGATGATTGACGGTCAGAAACAAAAGGTTGATCGTTCGCAAACGGAGGTTGGCGAACGTCGGACTGCTTGGCAGGAAGCCAGTAAAAGCAAGAAGATAGTAGAAAAACTGAAAGAAAAAGAACAACTTAGGCATAAAAAACAGATCAATAAAAAAATGCTGAAAGATGAAAGCGAAATTGCTTTACGGGTGGCACGGCAAGCACGTAATGAGGATCGGAAATGATAAAAAAAATAGTACTCCTGTTTTTTGGTATTCCGTTCTTTTTTGCGACGACGGCCGTTACCATCTTTGCGACAATGTTTTATTTCACCTTCGATCAGGCAAGTACCGAAGAAGTCCATCAGATAATATCCGAATCTCAAAATATTGCTCAGGAAGAATTGAAAGAATATGTGTCGCAATCGGAAAAATTACGCCTTGAGTTGGATCAGGCTATAAAGTCTATAAAGCGTGGTGAATTGGTCTCAGATAGTTTGAATTCAGAATTGACGTTTAGGACTCTGGAGGTTAGTACTCTTAAGAAATATCTGGAGGAATCCAATAAACAGGACTTGGCTGATAATCTGAAGAAAACCAGTATGAAGGAATTGGCAAAAACATTTGACACGATGAAACCTGCTGAATTCAAAGCGATATTGGCTAATGTAGATGATAATACTTTAATTGCATTATATAAAAATATGAGTAGTCGGAATCGGAAAAATATTTTCATTGCCCTGTCAAACGACCGAGCTGCTCATATCACCCAATTATTGGCAGGCTTTGTGGATTGAACACTATGAATACGATAATTGCAAAATTACTATCAGGGAAAAATGGTAAACCGACCGCGCTCGGTCAGATATCGCCAACTTCCGTTACACCTTTATTCCTGAAACAATTCTTTAACGCCTGGCTAAAGAATACTCAATCTCAATCGGGAAAATTATCCGGCGATATTAATAATCCGGTAAGTAAAATAAAATTTAAATCTTCTGCTAAAGAAAGTCAAAATAATAGCATAATACAATTCTCTGTTAATGGGGTTAAGCCTAAAAGCTCAACACTAAAAACAGGTAAAACCACATCCGCTTTAAATGTTAACAGTAAAAAATTGGCTGCGATAACTAAACAGCGTACTCAAATATTAACATCCGTAAAACCTGATCGTGAGCCTGAGAATATCAAGTTAAATAGCAAGATAGGGAAAACAACCCCCCAAAATTCTATGCCGAAAATGGTAGCCAATGGCGGAGAGAAAAAAGAATTACTCGGTAAAGTGGAAACTGGTGGTCACGAAGGTGTAGGCCAATCAGTTGAGTTGACTCGTAAAGTACCGATCAGCAAGGGAATAAAAACTAAAACCGCTCTTCAAGTTGGGACTAAGGCTATTCTCAATCCCAAAAATCAGAAGCTATCTAAGCCGACCGGTAAGGCTGAAACTTTATCAAATTCAATTGTAACTGTAATTAAAAAACCGGCTTTGACGACCCAGACAGGCAAGGCTCAAGTGGTTCTAACAAATTCAGGTATAGCCAACGGGAAAAGATCTGCTTCCCAAAACAGCCCCCTTATTCCTACAATAAACAAGCAGAATGTCCGGTTGGGCAATAAAGTAAAACAGCAGTCTTTGCCGGGGCAACCCAAGACTAATAGCCGGAGCAATATTATATCAGACGGGGCTCCCAAACTGGTTAACACACTCACGAGAAAATCTGAGGAGGCATTTTCTAAGCAGTCACTCCGACCCGAGGCTCCAATTGTTGGCTCAACTAAGCGTGGTGTTGCCAAGCAACAAATTCCGTCGGAACGTACGGAAACCATTAGAGTCAAACAGGGTGGTACTCAACCTGCTCAAGTTGGTGATAAGGTTGGTCGGCCAATATTGGCTGAGCAATCTAAGAATACCAGCCAAGGTAATATTATAGCAGACAGGACCCCCAAGCTGGTTAACACACTCACGAGAAAATCTGAGGAGGCATTTTCTAAGCAATCAATTCGATCTGAGATCCCAATTATTCAATCGGCTAAGCGTGGCGTTGTAAAGCAACAAATTCCATTAGAACGTGCGGAAACCATCAGTGATAAGCAGGACAACACTAAATCTGCTCAGGTTGGTGATAAGGTAAGGCAGCAAACCACGCCGGAACAACCCAAAGTCGTTGGCAAGGGAAATGATCCAGCAGTCCGGGCTCCCGAAAATGATAAGGCTTACCGGAAGAATTCCAGTTTGGCAGGTTCTAAGCAATCACAGCGGATAGAACCCCAAATTGATCAAACCACCCATCGCAATAGCGCCGTTAAGGGACAGACCCCCATATTACGGACGGGCGTTCAAGCAAACCCAACGGATCAGCGCAGTACGCCACCGGACATACCGCTGAATCAGGGCTTAAACCAGAAAAGTACCGTGGCCA
>SDBU01005441.1_pt1 | contig 15255 bp, 10 predicted proteins | sample 2277071 | NCBI WGS metagenome assembly SDBU01 (sample SAMN10397929, study PRJNA504765) | marine sediment metagenome | isolation source: marine sediment core GS08_GC12, 126 cmbsf | place: Arctic Ocean: Gakkel Ridge, Loki's castle | collected 2008
CTCATCGCTAACGCCCGCGTCACGCAGGTGTTCCTGGCGCTGAGGTGTTATCATGCGGAGCACGGGCGGCTGCCGGGCGCGCTGGACGAGCTGGCGCCCGAATACTTCGACTCAGTGCCGGTGGACCCGTTCACGGAGCAACCGTTCGGCTACGATCCACACGGTGAGCCGCCACGCGTCTGGTCGGTCGGCCCCGATCAGAAACGCGACGAAGCCGACGCCGAGCGCCCCGACGACGTCGCGGCCGAGCTGTCCTTTGCGGTGGGGCCCAGACAATGACACTGAGGGATGCAGGCAGCAGCATGAAGGCCGGGGGTGCGGACCTACACGTGGGCACGGCCGGGTGGTCCTATAAGGACTGGAACGGCGTCGTCTATCCCGAGCCCAGGCCGAGGGGATTCCGGCCGCCGACGTTCCTGGCGCAGTACTTCAACACCATCGAGGTGAACACCACCTTCTACCGTCCCCCGAATCCCGCCTTCTGCGAGCGCTGGGTCAGGGACGTGGCGGGGCGCGAGGACTTCCTCTACACGGCCAAGCTCTGGCAGCGCTTCACGCACCAGCGCGGCGAACGCTGGATGCAGAAGGACGTCCAGGTCTTCCGCGACGGCATCGCTCCGCTGGTCGAGGCGGGGAAGCTGGGCGCGCTGCTGGTGCAGTTTCCGTGGTCGTTCCGATACAACCCTCAGAGCGAGCGGTACGTTGCCGAGCTGGTGGAGGAGTTCTCGGACCTGCCGCTGGTGCTTGAGGTGCGCAGCAAGGGCTGGGTTCAGGACCGCGCCCTTCAGTTCATCGAGTCGCTCGGCATCGGGTTCTGCAACATAGACCAGCCGGCGTTCCGAGGCAACATCCCGCTGACTTCCTACGCGTTCGGTTCGCTCGGCTATCTGCGCCTCCACGGCCGCAACTACGCGGCCTGGTTCGACAAGGAGGCGGGACGCGACCAGCGCTACGACTACTTCTATAAGGAAAGCGAGCTGGACGAGATACAGGCGGCGCTGGAAGAGATCGCCGGGCGGGTCGAGCGCATGTTCGTCATCGCCAACAATCACTACCGGGGGCAGGCGGTGGCGACGGGCATTCAGCTCGTGAACCGCCTGACGGGGGAGGACTTCGGCTTCCCCGGCCAGGTGGGCGAGCTGTACGACCTGATCTGAGTAACCGGGCGCGCGACGGGGTGGAGAATTGCAAAGGCCGCGCCCGCCATCTATAATGCGATGGCAGCCGGCCTCCGTCATTCGTGGAAGGAGCGCAATGCCAGCAGCCGAGGGCCAGAAGCCCGACATCTCAGTGAATCTGTGCGGCATAGCTCTTTCCAATCCCACCGTTCTTGCGTCGGGTATCCTGGGCATCTCAAAGGAGATGCTCCAGCGCGTCGCCGAGTGCGGAGCCGGTGCCGCCACCATCAAGAGCGTCACGGTCGAGCCGCACGAGGGTCATCATAACCCGACGGTCATCGCCTACGAAGCGGGCATGCTCAACGCGGTCGGCTACTCCAATCCGGGTGTGGAGGAGGCGGCGCGCCAGTTTCAGCGAATCGGCGAGTTGCCGATCCCCATCTTCGCCAGCGTCGTGGGACGCGAAGCCGGGGAGTTCGCGGAGGCCGCTGCGAAGCTGATGCCGTGCGGTTTCGCAGCGCTGGAGATTCCGCTTTCCTGCCCGCATACGCCCGGTTATGGAACCCTGGCCGGGCAGAGCACACCGGAAGCCACCCAGCAAATCACCCGCGCCCTCCGGCCCCCGAGAAACGGACATTTCCAGACCAATTTGTTTACTCGGACAACCGAGCAGATTACCCGCGCCGTACGGGAGGTAACTGAGAGGCCGCTGTTCGTCAAACTCTCCCCGAACGTGCCGGCCATCGGGGAGCTGGCGTTGGCAGCGCTGGAGGGCGGAGCGGACGGCATCTCTGCGGTCAACACGCTCGGGCCGGGAATGATCATCAACGTCGAGGCGCGGGAGCCCGTTCTCGATTTCAAGATGGGCGGGGTCTCCGGGCCTGCGCTGCGCCCGATTGCCGTCCGCTGCGTATACGACGTGGCCCAGGCGTTGCGGAAGGCCGGCAAAGAGGCGCCCATCATCGGCATCGGGGGCGTGGCCTGTGGGCGCGACGCGCTGGAAATGATAATGGCCGGGGCCACCGCCGTCGGAGTCGGGACGGCCGTCTACCAGAGGGGCATCGAGGTGTTTGGTCGGATTGCTGCCGAACTGCTGGACCTCTGCCGACGCCTGGGGATCGAGTCCCTCGAGGAAGTCCGCGGGGCAGTGCTTGACTGAAAGGAGCAGGGGCGCATGCACGCTGCGCCGCACCACGGTGGTGCCTTCAGGCCGTCCTTGCCCGTCGTATTGACGGTCGCGGAAGTCAAGCGCGAAAACGACGAGATGACGACGGTATTCTTCCCGCTGCCGGACACGCAGCAGGCCGCCCGCGACGGGCTGGACTTGACTTCCTTCACGCCCGGCCAGTTCTTCATGGTATGGCTCCCCAGGGTGGACGAGAAGCCGTATGCGATCGCCTACCTGGACGAGGGCCGGTTCGGCATCACGGTGCAGAGGAGCGGGCCGTTCTCCACGCGGCTCTCCCGCCTGGAGCCGGGATCGAAGGCGGGGGTGCGGGGGCCATTCGGCCGGGGGTTCTGGAACGTCGAGGACTACGCGGCCTCGGGGCGCGTCGCGCTGGTCGGCGGGGGCTGCGGGATGGCGGTGCTGGCCCCGCTGGCACATAAGCTTCCGCGCGCCGCCATCGTTCAGGGGGCGCGTTCGGCGAATCTGCTGCTCTACGTGGATCGGTTCGAGGGCCAGGTCCTCTTCACGGACGACGGCTCGGCGGGGCGCCACGGTTTCCCAACGGAGTGGCTGGCAGAGCAGGTTGAGGGCGGCGCCCTGGACATGGTCTACACGTGCGGTCCGGAGGCGATGATGCACGCGGTGGTCTCCGTCTGCCGGGCGGCGGGGGTGGACTGCCAGGTCTCGATGGAACGCTACATGAAGTGCGGCATCGGGGTCTGCGGGCAGTGCGACTGCGACGGACGGCGGGTCTGCGCGGAGGGGCCGACCTTCGGTATCGAGGAGCTGTCCCAGATGCCGAGCTTTGGCCACGTGAAGCGCGACAAGACCGGGCGGCGGATTGATGTGGAAGGGGCGGAGCAGTGCCTGCGCCCGCCTGCCAGGGGGGGCTGAGACGTGTCAGGCCGGATCGCAGCCGAGCACGGGCGTCTCGCAAACGGCCGGGTGCCCCCCGCGCCGAACCGCCTACGTGTCTGGGTGGCGGTCTTGCTCGGGTCGCTCGTTACCTCCGGGGGCCTTGCTCTCGCACGCAGCCCGGACGCTGCGTTGAACGTGGTGGAGGCGACCGAGCTTACGGGCCTCTACCGTTGGCTGCTTGAGGCCTATGCGGCACATCCGAAGCTGTATGCCCTGGGCACCGTCTTGTTCCTTGTGACTTTTGGGTTGCTGGTAGGCCTGCTGGCGGAAGCCCTGCTGTCGCTGTTGGGGATCAAGACAGTGCGAGCGAAACGCACCGAGTGATCTCGCTGGTGAGCGCGCATGGACTCATTCAACATACTCCTGCCGTTTGTGGGCAACGAGTTCAACGTGCTGGCCCTGGTCGGCATCGGCTTCGCCGTCGGGGTGCTCGCGGGCTTCTTCGGGATGGGCGGGGGATGGGTCCTGACTCCGGCCCTCTACAGCCTGGGATTCCCGATGCAGTTCGCGATCGGCACGGGTCTGGCCGAGATTACCGCACATAGCGCCCTCGCTTCCGTCAAGCACCGCAGGATGGGCAATGTGGACTACACACTCGGGCTGACGGTCGGGGCCTTCATGACGGTCGGCGTGGAGGGGGGAAAGCGCGTCGTCAACCGGCTGGCCGCCAGGGGCATCGCCGGCCCGGTCGTCGGCTGGCTTTACGTGGTGTTCCTGCTCGCCCTGGGGTTGTACATGATAGGGAACCATTGTGTGGGGTTGCGGCGGTCTGTGGCGGGATCGGGTTCCGGCGGTTCCGGGGCTCGGGCAACGAGTGCGTCAGGCGAAGCGGCGTCGAAGTTCGCTTTCTTGACGATGCGGCCTACGGTCATGCTGCGAACGTGCGATGTTCAGATCTCCTTATGGGTCCTGGCGGGACTGGGTCTTGCGGTAGGATTCCTGGCGGGGGTCTTGGGCTGCGGCGGCGGGTTCGCGCTGGTGCCTGCTTTCGTCTATCTGATCGGCACTCCCACCGTTGTAGCCGTCGGGACCAGTCTGCTCTGCGTCATGATCTCGGGCGCGTATGGGGCTTTCGCCTACGGGGCGCAGGGCCACGTGGAGCTGATCGCCGTGGTCTGGATGCTCGTCGGCGGCATCATAGGCGCGCAGTTCGGCACGTCGGCGACCAGGCACGTGAGAGGATACGGCATCCGGCTGCTCTACGCCGTCATGCTGCTGCTGGCCGCGACGGGAGTGGCCATGAAACAGCTTGCGGTGATGCCGGACGGGGCAGGTGATTCCCGACTCGCCCCGGTTGTCATACTCGGCGGGGCGCTGGCGATGTCTTTCGTCATCATCGGGTTGATGATGGCGTCCATTGTGCGTGGTGGCAGGCAAAGCGAGACGGGGTGAACTATTCCGTTTGCCGCTGCGCCTGGCGCGCGGCCTCGTTCGTCGCCAGAAGTGCGTTGAGAAGCGCCTGGCAGAAGGCCGGGACGTCGTCGAAGTCCCTGGCGTAGAGCGGCTCGCCCAGGACAATGGTGAGACGAGTGCAGGGCTTCGGGATGACGAACTGGTCCCAACTGTTGGCGGTCCAGGCATGCTCCGCTGCCACGCCCACTGGATGGACCGGCAGGCCGGAGCGTCTGGCCAGCAGGCCGACGCCCGGCTGGACGGAGAACCTGGGTCCGCGCGGGCCGTCGGGGGTGACTGCGATGCTCCAGCCCTCTCGCATCCTGGCCATAAGGCCCCTGAGCATCTTGACGCTTCCGCGCGTGGTCGAGCCCCTCACGGATGCCAGCCCGACTCTGTCCATGATGTGTGCGACGTATTCGCCGTCCCTGTGCTCGCTTACGGGCACGCAGATGCGGTGGTGGTGGAAATGGCCCAGCACGGGGAGGATGTGCTGGTGCCAGAAGGCGGCGATCATCTGTCTAGAACCGTTGCGAACGCCGAGAGCCACGTCAGTCGGGTCTATGAGGTGAACGCGCCACGTGGCGTGAAGGGCGCGCGCCAACCCCGCCCCGAGGTACGCCGCCAGCGCCAAGTCGATCCTATGCTGAAGAATGGGCATCACGGTCTCCATACCGGTCCGGTCTGATGCCGGCCACAATCATCGGCGCCGCCAGGATGTGCGCCGGCGTGCATGAGGATAACCTCAGCCAGGTCAGGCTGTCAATCAGAGCGGCTTCCTGCGCTCTCCGGGGCACGCCGCATTGTGTGCGGGCGCCGCGGGCGCTAGAATGGTTGTGAGATGGCTCCCCTCTGAGCGGAGCGTGGACGGCCTGGGGAGGGATCGCTTCAGCAATGTCGCTGAAACGAGAACTGGGCGCGCTGGGCGTTTTCGCCGTAGCGGCCGGGGCGATGATCAGTTCCGGCCTGTTCGTCCTGCCAGCCATCGCGTTCGCCGAAGTCGGCCCGGGCGTGTTCCTGTGCTATCTGATGGCCAGCCTGCTGCTGTTGCCGGCCCTGTTGAGCAAAGCGGAGCTGATGACGGCCATGCCGAAGGCGGGGGGCGCCTACTATTTCATTGACCGCAGCTTCGGACCCGGTTTCGGCACGGTTGGCGGCATTGCTGCCTGGGCATCGCTGGCTTTCAAGAGCGCGTTTGCTCTCCTGGGTGTGGGCGCATTGGCCAAGTTCGCATGGCCGCAGATGTCGCCCTGGCAGATCAAGGGGGTGGCCTGCGGCTTCTGCGTGTTGTTTGCGGTTGTCAACCTCGTTGGCGTCAAACACGTCGGGCGGGCCCAGGTCGTGCTCGTAGCCGTCCTGCTGGGCGTGTTGGTCGCCTATTCGGCCGGGGGCCTCGGCCAGTTGGACACGGCGCGCTATGGTCCGCTGTTGCCGCGCGGCTGGCAGTCCCTGCTGGTCGGCACGGCGATGGTGTTCATCTCCTTTGGTGGCGTGACCAAGGTGGCGGCGCTTGCCGAGGAAGTCCGAGAACCCAAGAAGCATCTTCTGGTGGGCATGTTCGCTGCCTCGGCCGTGGTCGGTATCCTCTATGTCGTGGCGGTTTTCGTTACTGTCGGGCTGCTGCCTGCGTCGGTCCACGAGTGGTCGCTGGCACCCCTTTCGCAGGCTGCCGGGAGGGCCTGGGGTACGTTTGGCGCGGTTGTGTTGGGGCTGGCGGCGTTGTGCGCATTTCTGACCACGGGCAATGCCGGCATTATGGCGGCCTCTCGCACGATCATGGCGATGGGGCAGGACGATCTGCTGCCACGGCGACTGGGTTCGGTCAACCAGAGGTCCGGCACGCCCGTCTACGCCATCCTGTTGACGTCCGGCTTCATGCTCGCCGTGATGCTCGTGCTGGACCTGGAGTTATTCGTCAAGGCGGCGTCCGCGATGATGATCCTGCTGTTCGTGTTCGTGATGCTGTCGGTGATACTGATGCGCGAGAGCCGGATCCCGACGTACAGGCCGTCCTGGCGGAGCCCCTTCTACCCGTGGTTGCAGATCGGTGGCATCCTCTGCTATGCGTTCCTGCTGGTCGAACTGGGCACTGTCCCCCTGGCCATTTGTGGCCTTATCCTCGGCGCTGCTCTCGCCTGGTACGCTCTTTACGCCAGGATTCACGTGATGCGCGAGTCGGCGTTGATACGCGTCGCCGCTCGCCTGGCCGAGGCGGATTTTCAGGACCACGATCTGGAGGCCGAACTGTCGCGCGTCGCCCGAGAAGGTGATGTGATCCTTCAGGACAGATTCGACCGTCTGATCGAGCACTGCACGGTTCTGGATCTTCCCGGGGCTCTATCCCGGGATGAGCTTCTTCGCGCAGCGGCCGAGCAGCTTTCGCCTGGCATTGGCCGCCCGGCGGAGGAGGTGTGGACGCTTCTGTGCAAGCGTGAAGATCTGTCTTCCACTGTGATCAGGCCGGGCCTGGCCATTCCTCACTTGATCCTGGAAGGCCTGGATTCCTTCGGCGTCCTGTTGGTTCGGAGCCGCGAGGGGATCGTGTTCTCCGAGGACGAGCCGCCTGTTCATGCGGTCTTCGTGCTGGCGGCCTCGCCCGAGGATCGCAACTTCTACCTCAGGGCGCTCGTAGCCATTGCCGAGATAGCGCAGGACGAGGAGTTCGACCGGAAGTGGCTGGCCGCCGGCAGCACGGAGGCGCTTCGGGAAGTGGTGCTTGCTGCGGAACGCCGCAGGGATCACGCGCCCGCCGACGCATGATGTGTCGGGCTTGCTGTCCCTCGCCCGCGGCCTACTCGGCTTTGGCGTACCTCTGTGCACGACCGCGCAGATACCCCAGCCCGGCCAGCAGCAGCCAGGGCATGCTCAGGAGCACCACCGGTATGGCGTAGAGTGCCCCGCGCGGCCGGCCAAGAGTGCGCGCCGCCTGTTGGAGACCCGAATAAAGCACCAGGAGCAGATACGAGCCGGTCAGGGATCCCAACCAGCACCACTGGCGGATGATGGCAGGATGCGCCTCCTTGCCGAACAGTCCGGGCCACCAGTCGTCGCGGATAAGCAGCACGACCGCTGCGTAGGCGGCGACGTTCAGGATGGCTACGGGGCATTCCCAGTGCAGCACGGGAGCCTGCAGTGCCAGGAATCCTCCCCAGACCAGAAGCGCCATGCTGAGTATGACCGCGGCAGGCAAGCTGAGAGCCGCCAGCGGCAGCAGGAACAGTGAGATGAGGGCCGCCGCGAACACGCCGGCGTTCAACCAGCGAAGATCGTAGAGCCGGTCGAGCACGGCATCTGTGTATCCGTACGACCACGCCTCTCGCATCACGCCGCGCAGGCGCCGGTGGCGTTCCGGGACGTTGTAGGAGGCCACGGCGGCGTCGGTCAACACCACGGAGTAGCCGGCCTCGGCTATCTTGATTGAGATGTCTATCGCCTGCCCGGGGCTGGCCATGTGGCCGCCGCGGAAGTAATGGACGTCGGCCAGCAGGCTGGCGCGGTAGGCATCGCACAAGTGGCTGACGGCCCGCTGAGGGCTCAGCCCGGGTCTGGAGCTGCGCCTCTGTTGCGGATCAATGGACTCCAACAACTGCGCCGGCAGGCCCGACTCCGTCCGGTCCATTGCGAAGCACTGGCTGACCACCACGCCGACCTCGTCGCTGTCGAACGGCTCGACCATGCTCCGTATCCAGCCGTTGCCCACGGGGATGCAATGAGGCATCAGCAGTATCTTGACCTGTCCTTGGGCGGCCCGCATCCCGGTGTTGATCAACTGGTCCGTGGTGCACGGGTCCCTTTGCCTGATGATCCGCAGGTTCTTGGCCGCCTGGGGCAGCGGGGCCGCCTCCCGGGCCCGCGGGTCGCACACGACGATGATCTCCTTGTTCTCGAAGTCCTGTCGGGCCAGGCTTTCCAGGCATTGCCCGAGGGATCGGAAGTCGGTGCTGACGGGAATGACGACGGAGGCAAGCGGATCTTTCATCGGCCGTGCCGGGAACCGGGGTCTAATGTTTGTGGAGCATCATCGCAGGGCGATATTGTCTCAGGAAAGCCCCCCGTGTCAACTGCGGGCGCCTCTGGTAGGGCGGGCCGGCAGGGATCCAGGCGCGACGGAGAGCCCGGACTGACGGATGCCGGGTGCGGATGGTCGTCCGGGATTCTGTGGCTGCCGGTGCAGCGCGAGAGCGTGCCGCCTCCAGGCCGAGGCCGGCGGCCGCGCTCCGTCCTGCAAGGCCGCGAAGCGCTCTTGTGAGGCCCCTTGAGGTCGTCGCGGCGTATTGGCCTTCGGCTTGTCCGAGCCTCACCGATAGGCTAGAATGCTCATGACTAAGCGTCTCGGCTTTTGGGAAGGAATACACTCGGTGCTGTACGCGGTCCTGGCAGACATCCATGGAAATCTAGAAGCCCTGCGCGCCGTTCTGGGCGAAGTCGAACGTGCCGGCGCCGAGCGGTTGGTCTGTCTGGGCGACCTGGTCGGCTACGGGGCCGACCCCAGGAAGTGCGTGGATACCATGCGCGACCTGGAGGCCACCGTCGTTGCAGGGAACCACGACTGGGCCGCGGTGGATAAGCTCAGCACGGCCTATTTCAACGCCGACGCCCGGGATTCGATAAACTGGACCCGCAGCCGGCTCTCTCCCGCCCAGACGGAATACCTTGCCAACCTGGAGCTGGTGCACATGGCTGGCGGTGTTACGGCGGTCCACAGCAGCCCGTCCTTTCCCGAATACTTCGACTATCTGCAGACTGTCTACGACGTTCGACTTGCCTTCGATCATGTCAGGACCGACGTCTGTTTTGTCGGGCACTCGCACGTGCCCATCATGTTCGTGGACACCTCGCCCATCAACTACTTCCTTCGCTCGGAGTTCGAGATTCCTGTCGGTCACCGCGCCATCGTCAATGTCGGGAGCGTGGGCCAGCCGCGCGACCTCGACCCGCGCGCGTGCTACGTGCTCTACGACACCGACGACCGCGTCGTTCGCATGTACCGTCTGGATTACGACGTGCACGCTGCATCGGAGAAGATGATAGCGTGCGGCCTGCCCGCGACGAACGCAGCGCGCATCATGGTAGGCAGGTAGGGCCGGCCGGCAAGGCGGGGCGATTCAAGCCTTGGAGAGACGGCGCCTGACGACTTCTTCCATGACCTGACGCGGCGCCGCGCGGCCTGTCCAGAGTTCGAACTGAGCGGCCGCCTGATTGACGAACCAGTCCAGCCCCGACGCGACAACGGCTCCGGCCTCCTCCGCCTCCCGCAGCAACCGTGTGCGGATCGGGTTATAGACTGAGTCGAACACGGCCGTTCCTTCGCGCAGCATGCCGGTGGGGACGGGCGATTCGTCTACGTGCGGCCACATGCCCACTGACGTGGCATTGACAAGGACGTCGGGTGAGAGGGCTTCCATTTCGTCCAGGCCGCAGAACTCCACGTCGAGCTCGGCAGCCAGCCTCTCGGCCTTCCGGACGGTTCTGTTGGCGATGATGAGCCGGCGGGTCTTGCCCAGCAGTCCGTGGGCGATGGCGCGGGCAGCTCCTCCGGCGCCTATCAGGAGGACGGTCCGGCTTGCCAGCGGCTCCAGGCCGGCCCGCCTCACGGCGCTCTCGATCGCCGTCACAGCGGCGCTCACGTCCGTGTTGCAGCCCCGGCGACGCCCTCCATCAATGACGACCGTGTTGACGGCACCGATCGCGGCGGCCAGATCGTCCACTTCGTCCATCAGGTCCAGCATGGCTTCCTTGTGTGGGATCGTCACACTCAGGCCACGCAGGTCGTGGGGCTCGAAACCTGCCAGGAACGTCCCCGGGTCGCTCACCTTGAAGGGGAGGTAGACAGCGTCCATCCCCAGTGCCGCAAAAGCCGCGTTGTGGATCGCAGGGCTCATGCTGTGCGCCACCGGGTTGGCGATCACCCCGTAAACGGCCGTGCCGGGCTTCATCTCCCGGACGCGGTACATTCCGAGCATCTCTTCATAGGTGAGTTGGCCGGGGGCCGCTTCGCCGCCCTGGGCGCGGCTGGCGTAAGTGAGAAAGGCGCCGAATTTCGCTGCCAATATGCGGCTGGCCGCGCCTTCTTCGCCCATGCTCAGTGCGATGACGGGCGTGCGGGGGGCGTAACGCTCTATCAAGGTCAGCACCGGCGGCACTTCTGCGATGTCACTGGCGGTGACGGCCAGCTTTGCGACATCCGGGCTCGTGGCCAGAATCCGGCGCAGGATGCCTTCCAGGTCGGCGGGGGTGCCCTCGAAGTCGTGGTGCGACACGATCCTGGCACACTGGCCGGGCAGGTCGCCCAGCTCACCCACGGCATCGACCTCCACGTCTACGTAGTCTGCGCCCAGCGCGGCTGCCTGTCGCAGGACGGCCAGGCGCCGTCCCTCCGGTCCCTCGTAAGACCCGCCCTGCCGCACGGGCCGGTTGGTAACGATGATGGGCCTGTCCTTGCCGGAACAGACCCGCGCCAGGTCGAAGGACTCCATCAGGTCCAGGCGCACTTCGGCCACGTCCACCTCGGGTGGCAGCGTGTGCATCGCCGACAGCATCGAGTCCGTATCTTTCTCTACCAGTGAGACGCAGAGCTTAGTCACGTGTTCTTGCCTCCGGCTGCGGCCCGTGTCTGGCGTGCGATTGCGATTATACCGCCGTCTCCGCGCCGTTTCATCCTCGCCACCCCGGGTCATTCAATTGTCCCGTAGCGGATCAGATGGATGACCTGGTGGCGGCGGCCGGAAATACAACGGCCTTAACAGGGATGTACAGGACTTGCCCGCCGGCCGGCTGGTATACAGGATGACAGAAAGACGGCAAACTATGGGAGCGACAGCGACCGGCTTTCGCCAAGGTTGCCTCTGTCTTACTCGCAATCTTACTCTTTCTCTTACTCTTTCTCCCTCTCTCCTGCCCCACTTCCGGCTCCTCGAAGTCGCTTGCCACCGTCCCGACGTTATACCCGATGCGAGGACGCAGTGTGTCCGATGAGGGCGCTCGGGACCTCAGAAATCGCTCGAACCCCTTGCCCTGGCGACTGCGTCGGTCGTCCGCCCTGCCCAAGACATCCCACAACGTCTTGCCCTCCGCCTCACCCATCGTCCGATGCTTCCTTGCTTCAGTAGCCTCTACAAGGAATTGTCGGAACAATCCACCCACAATTGAATGGCCCCGCCCGCGGCCCCGCTCGCTTGAGTTCACTCGTGCAAAATGCTATCATCCCTCGGTTCCGTTCGAGTCTTTTTTGGCAGAGAAGCGATTGGGCCTTCCGGCCCCGGGCGTTCGATTTCTTTCGGGCGTCGTCGTTCCCCTCTTGTCTGCGGAGCGAGTGTCTGAGCCATGTCCGGTCGTACGAGCAAATGGGTGTTCTTCGTTGTGGTGCCGCTGCTGCTGGCCCTCTACTCCGGTTATCCGCCCGTAGGTGTGGCGGTTAAGACGATCCGGGTCACCACGAAAGTGGCGCGCTCTGCGGAAGAAGCCGCCGAGCACAACGTGAAGGTGGGTGAGCGTTACGACACGGATACGAAGGTCGTCAGGAAGCGGTTCCTGCCCCTTGCGTTGGGCCGGCGGGACGTCCGCACGGAGCTAGTGGAGCGGCGCGAGGACGGTACGATCGTCGAAGAGCGGACCACGACGGTGGAGGGCCGCATCAAGCTGGGGCTTGACGTCGCCGGTGGCACCGAACTCCTCTACAAACTGAAGCCCCAGAGAGGTGAGACCCTCGAGGGCAAGGTGGCGGACACCATCGAGATCCTCAAAAAGAGGATTGATCCGACCAACGTCAAGGAGCCCCGGATCCAGGCCCTGGAGAGTGACAGGATACTGATTCAGATCCCCCAGGCGACGCCGGCCGAGGTCGAGCGCGACAAGCGACGGCTGGAGAAGATGGGACGGCTGGAGTTCAAGCTGGCCGTGCCCCGGACCAGCGAGGAACCCAAGTTCCTGAGGCTCTATCAAGAAGCCGTAGGCGGCCAGACGCCCGAAGGGTACACCAGGATGCACCTGGACGGGGATCCGTCGAAGGAATTCTACCTGGTGAAGAAGGGGGAAGCGGAGATCACCGGCGAGCACCTCGCCGCGAGCGCACTGCGACGGGCCACGGACAATTACGGCCAGCCGGCTGTCGGGTTCGAGTTCGATAGCATCCGCGCGCGCAAGTTCGCCGAGATCACCGATACCAACCGCGGATGGCTGCTTGCCATCGTCCTGGACGACGTGCTCAGGAGTGCTCCCCGGATTGATGAGCGCATCCTGGGCCCCGGCATCATCAGGGGCAAGTTCACCGAGGAAGAGGTCAGCGACATGCTCAACATCCTGCGCTCGGGCAGTCTGCCCATGGACATCGAGCTGCTGCAGGAGAGCACTGTCGGGCCGCAGATAGGGCGGGACTCCATCCGGAGAGGCCTGAGGGCCCTGGCGATTGCCGGATTCCTGATCCTGGTCTTTATCGGTGCCTACTACCTCAGATGCGGCATGGTGGCGGACGCCGCGCTCGTTTTCAATCTCATCCTCCTGGTGGGGGTGCTGTCCATCCTGGGGGCCGCCCTGACGCTGCCCGGCATGGCGGGCATTCTGCTGACACTGGGCATAGCCGTTGATGCCAACGTCCTGATCTTCGAGCGCATACGCGAGGAGTCCGCCGCCGGCAAAGGGCTGCGACTGGCCCTGCGCAATGGCTACGAGCGCGCCTTCACCACCATTGTGGATGCGAACGTAACCACCCTGCTGACGGCCGTCATCCTCTACCTGGTGGGCACCGGCCCGGTCAGGGGATTCGCCGTTACCCTTTCGTTCGGCATCCTGCTGAGCATGTTCACGGCCCTTGTCGTGACGCGTCTGGCGTTCGAAACGATGATAGACAGGCAGTGGTTGCGAGAGTTCAAGATGCGTTCGCTGATAGACAAGCCCAAGATCGATTTCTCGCGCATCCGCAAGCCTGCTTACGTCCTCTCGGCGGTTGTGGTCGGCATCGGAATCCTGGCCCTTGTGGGCCGCGGCACGGAGCTTTACGACATTGACTTCACGGGCGGTTCCCTGGTGCACCTGTCCCTGGCCCGGCCGACGAAGGTGGCCGAGGTGCGTTCTCGTCTCGTCGAAGGCGGATTCCCCAGGGCCGAGGTGCAGGGCATTCGCACCGCCCGCGCCACCGAGGAGGGAGTGACCGACTTCGGCATCCGCATAAAGGGCGGCGGTCTCCAGAAGCTCAAGGACACGCTCCGCCCGCTGGTGCAGCAGCGGCTTCTGGCGGCTGGGATGATCGAGAAGGCCGATTCGGTCAAGGTGGCCCCCGACGGCCGCGGCCTGGAAGTCAGTCTGAAGGAGCCCGCCGAGGAAATGGACCTGCGCGCGGCTCTGAGCGAGGACGTCGAAGCCGGCGACCCCTATTCGCTGGGCGAGATCGGGACGGTCCTGCCGGACGAGGAGGTCCGTTCGAAGCGCGTGCTCGTGCGGCTGCAGAGCGTGCCCGGCTTCGTCGAGAGGCGCCAGTTGTGGGACAAGGTGCTGCGGACGCTCGCGTGGGCAGGCCTGGAGGGGCGCGACTACACGATCCAGGAGTGCGCCCTGGAGGCGGGCGAGACGCCCGAGCTGCGGCTGGTGCTTGACAGGCCGCTTCAGGTGGAACTGCTGGCCACAGAACTGGCCCGTCGTGAGTTCCCCCAGATCGAGCCGGTCTCAACGGGCAGCGACGGCACGGCTTTCGTCCTGCGCGCCGAAGGTCCGGTGCTGGAACAATTCCTGAAGGAATTCCCGGCCGGCGCCACGTTGCAAAGCGTCCCTGTGGCGGAAATAGACGACCTGACGATCACCGCCACCCTTACCAAGGAGTTCTCCGAACAGGACATCCGGCTGCATTTGGCGAAGCAGGAACTGTCCGACGTCTACGTCCTCCTGCTCGGAGCCCCGAGCAGCCATTTCCGGCTCAATCTGGGCTACGAACCCATACGATTGGAGATGGGGGGCCTTTTCGCCGATCTGGCCGAACGGGCTGCCGGCCTCTCTTTCCAGACTGTTGAGGAGCCCGTCGGGCCGGAAGGCAAGGCGCTGGTGAAGATGACGTTTGATCACCCGATGACGTTCGCGGACGTGCAGCATTACGTCGAGACGGCCGGCATCGGACCGTATGCGGCAGAGATGATCGTCGGCCGGGAGGATTACGGCGTGGAGATGATCGTGTCGGAACTCACGCTGTCCATGCCTGGCGAGCAGGTCGCTGAGATGCAGGAGCAGCTGACGGAGTCCTTCTCGGAGCCGCGCGCGGTGCAGAAGATCGTGAGCATCGGCTCCACCGTGGCAGAAGAGATGCAGGGCAGGGCGATGCTGGCGGTGGTGTTTGCTTCGGTGGTGATCGTTCTCTACGTGGCGGTGCGTTTCCACGCCTTCCGGTTCGGCGTCGCGGCCGTCATAGCCCTCGTCCACGACGTCCTCATCACGGCCGGTTTGCTGGCCCTGGCGGATTGGAGCGGCGTGATGGGCGACGTGAAGATCGGCCTGGCAACACTGGCGGCGTTCCTGACGATTCTCGGCTACAGCCTCAATGATACGATCGTAGTGTTCGATCGGATTCGCGAGAACATGGTCAAGATGGGCCGCAAAGTCTTCTGGCGGAGGTCCTTTAGCAGTTTCCCGCCTATGCCTTGGTTGCGCTTAGCTGAGCGCTTGTGTGAAGCGGTGGAT
>SDBU01005442.1_pt1 | contig 15255 bp, 13 predicted proteins | sample 2277071 | NCBI WGS metagenome assembly SDBU01 (sample SAMN10397929, study PRJNA504765) | marine sediment metagenome | isolation source: marine sediment core GS08_GC12, 126 cmbsf | place: Arctic Ocean: Gakkel Ridge, Loki's castle | collected 2008
GAAGTGTGTCATCAGATCGCCCATTTCCCTTCCTTTTTGATCTGATGTTAATACGCTTTCTGAAAATTTAATAGTCCCCCTCACGAGAATGCGATTGCCCTGCCAGAGCATGCTGTTGAAGGAACAGTTGACGTATATGAGTATACAGGTGGAATCGAAGATCAGGCTGAGAGGATCTGCTCTGATCTTATCCCTGCAGCACTTGGCAGACAAGATGGACGGGAGATAGGTGATATAGCCGTACTCTACATTGATAAGAATGATGGTGATGCTATTGCAAATGCAGCAAAGAACACGGGATATGACACCATAAGAATTGATCAGAACGCACCATATCGTAGAACTCCACTGACTCGCTGGCTCGAGGAATGCGCGGTTTGGTGTTCTGGGGGATGGAAATTGGGAGAGCCACGACTTTCGACGTTGATACACACTTGGATGGTCTTTAACAATCAATATGATTTATCAAGTTCTCAAGCAATTACTTATAAACGGGCTCTCGTCAGGTTTTTATGGAATCATCGTGAGCCAGTTCTAGAATTGAATTATTGGTTAGAACAGTTCACAATTGACTGCTTGGCACATACATTCCACGAGGAATGTGAGGCTCGAGACGAATATGATGCGTTGAGTGAGCTCAAAGGAGCATGTTCTGCAGGAAAATCTTTTGAAAATGCCAATATTGCTGCATTTGGGGGTCAGTATGGATCTCCCAATCATCTCAGTCTGATAACACTTCACAGTGCAAAAGGACGTGAATTTCAAGTTGTTTATTTAATGGGGATGGATCAAGGTCGAATACCCTGGGAATCAGATAGTGAAGCCACCAAGTCAGAAAAGCGTCGCCTTTTTTACGTAGGTTTAACCCGAGCTATGCACGAGGTTCATATTACTTATTCGGGCTGGTTTAATTACTTTGGGAACAAGAAGGAACTAGGACCGTCAGAATTCATTGCTGATCTGCTTGAGAGAATTCAATAAGTCGAGTAACTGAAATAGTATTAATACGAGATGCTGGTTATGAAAGAATTCGGCGGCAAATCGCTAGAATTATTCAGAAATCCACATAAACGAAAGCAGAGCGAGAAGAAAAACACTTCCCTCGATCGAAATTCCTTTTGCAATCATTAGTCAATTTAAATGAAGTTGTCAGGACAACAACTTGGCTGTTACTCCAGGGCACGCCATATTATTGGGAAGGGATGTTCCAGGCGGTCAGGGATTATTGACATTTTATAGGGCAGCGATCGCTTGAAGCTCAATTAGCAGACCGGGTTCGCTGAGGTGGTTTATTTCAACAATTGTGCTTGTTGGTAGGTTTTCTTTAAAAAACTCCATCCGAGATTCCACTATATTTTTAAATTCACGCATATCCGTCGTATAAACCGTAATTGAAACAATATCCTCGAGTGATCCCCCCGATGCCTCAAGCACAGTTCTGATATTTCGTATTGCCTGCCGTGTTTGTTCGGCCATATCGCCAAGACCGACCAGGGCGCCATTGGCATTACGCGATAATTGCCCGGAGACAAATATTAGAGTAGATGGATTATCTACTCTTACGAAATGATGGTAAATATTTGATCTCACATTGTGTAAGTTAGGGGGATCACCCCGTGTAATCTTTGTCATTATTGATTTCCTCCAAGTTTATCATCGGTTAGATAAGCTGAAATTAGCTGGTGTGATTGTTGTTGTTTGCCTTGGATCAAGCGAGTTCCATCACTTGAAACATAGGGAAAACATCATAATAGCAAATACCATAACATCCTATATAATTCATACACAAGAAAACATTTCGTATACTTGAATTATTCACTTGATTCTCAGCTTGAACGCTGTTGAAGGATAATGATACATTCTCCAGGTGAGATGAGCAACGGTTCTAGAGAGCCTAGTCCAAGCCTTGTTAAATCGGCTGCACGTGCCCTAGATATCCTTACCTTGCTTTCAGAGCAACCCGAAGGATTATCTATGACTGAGATGAGTAAAATCCTAGAAATCCCCATCTCAAGTATTCATGCATTGATTGGTACCCTGTCACAGATGAGTTTCGTTTTACGCGATTTGAATAGTTATTGCTATCGACTGGGGCCGAAAATTTTACAAATAGCCAGTTCCTACCGAGCTCAAGTTGACCTTATTACTCTTTCAGATCCTGTAATGGATCGCATCCGACAGATAGTTGGCGAGACCATTAGCCTGACTGTTTTACAGGGTCAGATGATCATGTTTGTCCACAAGAAACCTGCTGAGGGTGTAGTTAAAGTTGTCAATCCAATAGGCACTCGTTTGCATTCCCATGCCACTGGTTCTGGAAAGGTGATGTTGTCATACTTGGATGATGAGGAATTGGATAGTATTTACCCAGAAGATGATTTGCCCACCATGACCCCCACAACAATTACCACTAAAGCATCTTTACGTAGGTCTTTATCGAAGATACGAAAGCAAAACTACGCGTATGACAATGAAGAATCAGCATTAGGGGTCTGGGCTGTTGCTAGTTGTATTCGTGATGATACAGGTCGACCAATTGCGGCATTAAGTATTGTCGGGCCCACCTCAAAAATTGCGTCAAAAGATGTCACTACGTGGTACCAACTAGTGAGAAATGGGGCAGCTGAGATAAGCTCTTCATTGGTTTATTTTGAGGTATAGCTCGAATATCGGTAAAGGATTTATTTCTCATGTCGTGTATCGGATCGATGCGCTGCATGCCTAAGCGCACAATATTATCCTGAGATTTCTACAAGATCACCGTTTTAACAAGTACAAAATCATGGTCAGACAATATTGCCGGAGATTATGAATGATGCCCGATGACTTTGATGTGATCTCCACAGATGTCTTAATTATTGGCGGTGGTGGAGCCGGCATGCGAGCAGCGATTGCTGCTGCGAAATCTGGCGTAGATGTCACCCTAATAACAAAAGGACAGGCGGCTCGTAGTGGTGCCACTCCTATGGCTTGTCCTTCATATCAAGCTGCGTTTGCAATGGAAGATCCACGGGATAACCCAGAAACAGCTTTTGAGGATACTTGTTATGAGGGACGCTATTTGGGTGATGAAAACCTGATTAAAGCACTTACCAGCGAAGCTACTGAACGAGCCATTGAAATGTTAGATTTCGGCGTTAAATTCCGAAGAAAAGACGATGGTACTTTCCTCCAGGTTGTCCATCCTGGGCACTCATACGAACGCAACCTTGTGATAGTTGGCAATGGATATGCTATGGCAGCTGGTCTCAGGCGGGAAATGCTAAAACATGAAAATGTTCGCCTACTCGAAGATGTCGTGTCGACGCGGCTACTTAATGATGGCACTCGTATCGCAGGAGCCATTGCTCTCGACATGCGCAGTGGTCGACCACTAGTTATCCGCGCTGTTGCGATCATCTTGGCAACCGGAGGGTATCCCGAGCTCTGGCGCTGGACTGATACGGAACCGGGACTCACTGGCGAAGGTGTCTACCAAGCATACGAGGTAGGAGCAGACTTAGTAGATATGGAAATGATGCTCTTCTACCCGACAGGTCTCTGTTACCCCCCTGAAGTAGAGGGTACTTTGGTTCAATACGAAGGTCTATTAACCGAAAAATACTGTGCCGGTGTCATGCTCAATGGGAATGGTGATCCGTTTCTACCACCAACTGAGAGACTCCCTGTGCGTGATGTGATGATGAAGCTCATGTTCCGTGAAATTGAAGCAGGTCGTGCTACACCATACGGCGGAGTTTATATCGACTTAAGGAAATCGCCCCGAACTCCAGAAGAAATTCGCGAAATACTTACTCAATTAGATTCCCTTCCTTATAACCAATTAAATGACCTCGGAATAAATGTCCTTGAAGAACCCATTGAAGTCATGCCAGTCACACACTATACGCTCGGTGGCGTACGAATTAATGAGTGGGCAGAGACAACCGTCCAAGGACTCTATGCTGCAGGAGAAGTCTCTGGGAATATACACGGTGCGAATCGCACATCAGGCAATGCGTTGGCTGAGACCCAGGTTTTTGGGGCACGTGCAGGATCGCGTGCGGCCGAATATGTAGCTCAGATGGACCTTGCGATCCTCGATAGGAATGAAATTGGGGCAGAAATACTGCGTCAAAACTCCTTCTTTGCTGAGAAAGAACTTGGATTACGGCCTATCGAAGTTAAACGGAAAATAAAAACCATCATGCATTCTCACCTTCATTACCAGAGAAGTGCGGCTGGCATTCAGACAGCTCTTGACGAATTGCACCAAATTCGGCACGACGACCTTCCTCGCCTCAAGGTTGTATCAGGTTTACATGGTTACAACTACGAGTGGGAAGAAGCCATTGAGGTTGTACATATGCAGGCATTATCCGAGCTGGTTGCATCTGCAGCTTTATCACGAGAAGAGAGCCGTGGTCATCACTGGCGTACAGATTTTCCTGAGATGCGATTGGAATGGGAAAAACACACCATCCTCCGTCGCGCCGAAGATGGATGTGAAGTTTCTGATGCTCCCGTCGTAAGAATCGTAGATCGAACAAAGAATCGTCGTGCACCAGATCCCGCTCTGGTCAACGCTGGTGCGCTTGAAGGCTACACCCAAGGAGAGTAGTCTGAGATGTCGCATATCCTACATCCCCTCACCGATGAGCTTGATCAACAATCTGAGTTTGCTCAAGTTACGCTCGACATTGTCCGCACTGGCTTAGCTGATGGTGAAGATTCCATTTTGCAGAGATACATCTTGGAATACAGGCGGCGTTTGAGCATCTTTTCAGCCTTGCGTGAAATATATGAGCTACATGACCCTACACTTGCATTCCGTAACCAGCAGTGTGGTCGTGGGATCTGTGGTACTTGTCGAATGCGAGTGGATCTCGATCGTCTGAGCTGGGAAAATAAAAGTGTTAAAAGCTGCACGATCCCCTTAGAGCCTGGAGATCAGGTAGTTATTCGCCCGGCATATGAAAGACGAGTTGTTCGAGACCTCGTCGTGAATTTCTGAAACCCATATTATGCATTGCGAGAGTGTTCTTGGGATCCCCTGGCCGGATCTTTGGTACACATATCTGAATACTTATTACGGGGGTCGTTCATCCTTATGTTAGAGAGTCGTTTTCATGGTTTGGGTGGGCAAGGGGTTGTACTGACCACTCACCTTCTAGGCAGTGCTGCACTCAAAGCTGGAAAGTGGGCACACTCTTTTCCTTTTTTCACTACAGCCATGCGTGGGGGCATGGTGACCGCATATGCTCGGATCGCAAAGTTTGCGATTGATGAGCGCTGTTTTATCTACACTCCTGATGTATTGATCCTTTTCCACGAAAACCTGTTACAAGTGGACGATGTAGTCAATGGAATCAAGCCAGACGGGAACATCATTGTGAACACCGACAAGAATATTCTGGAACGACCTGCTGGATTTGAAGGAAACATATTCCTTGTGGATGCCCGAAAAATTGCCGAAATCACTCTTGGAAGACCCGTGTTTAGTACAGTGATGGCTGGCGCGTTCATTAATGTCCAGGATATGGTAACCATTGACCTGCTGTGTGATGCCATTGATGAAAATTTTACTGGAAAGCTGGCTTCCGTAAATCGAGAAGCTGCCGAACAGGGACATGTCAATACATCAAAGATGATACGGAGCACTTCATGAAAGTCGAATTCTGGGAAGATGAACGCCCAAAAGCTCCTTACCTTCGCTTGGAAGATGAGCGGATGTATATGACTGAGATTAACACCTATCGCTTTGGTTTACCTCAGATTGAGGCTGAATTGTGCACCGATTGCAGCCTTTGTTGGATCTATTGTCCCGAAGGTGCGATCACGCGCACACCCGACGGTTTAATCATTGATTATCAGGATTGTCGCGGTTGTGGTCTTTGTGCACACGAATGTCCACGTCATGCCATTTCTTTGGTGGAGGACGACGATGTCTAGGGAATATCTATCGGGCTGCCAGGCTGCTGCACTTGGAGCAAGTTTGTCCAGAATTGATGTTGTAGCGGCTTACCCTATTACCCCCCAAACATCGATTGTTGAGAGCCTGGCTGCGAGTATCGCAAATGGTGATCTAGATGCAAATATGGTCCATGTTGAAGGAGAACATAGCGCCATGTCGGTTTGTGTGGGTGCAGCAGCGGTAGGAGCGAGAGCCTTCACGGCAACTTGTGGGCAAGGATTAGCATATATGCAAGAGCCTGTTTTTTGGGCTGCGGGTTTACGCTTACCAATTGTTATGGCTGTCACCAACCGCTCGCTACTTGGACCGAATACCATATTCTGCGATCACCAGGATTCTCTTTCCCAGAGAGATTCAGGATGGATCCAACTTTACGCTGAGAGCTGCCAGGAAGTATTGGACAGCATTATCCTCGCTTACATGGTGGCGGAGAATTCGGATGTTCTCCTGCCCGTCATGGTGTGTCTCGATGGATTCTATCTTTCTCATCTCTACGAAGCAGTCGAGGTTCCTAGCGCAGCTGATGTCGATACGATATTGGCAAAAGGCGCCGTTAAGTACCCTATCCTAGATCCCCACGAGCCTAATTTGCTCAATGTGCTGGTCCCACCCGACTATTACACTGAGTTTGAATTTGATAAGCATGTGAGCATGGTGAATTCCATTGGAATACTTGAGCGGGCTTTTACTTCTTTTGCAGATCAATTTGACAGGGCTTATTCCAACCTCGAGACCTATGAACTGGACGGGGCAGAAGTTGTGGTTATAGCGATGGGCTCAATGACCGGGACGATCCGATCCGTTATCAAGAAAATGCGGGAGGAGGGAAAACCCGTTGGGATGGTTAAGGTACGGACCTTTCGACCTTTCCCAGACAAAGAGTTGGCGAAGCTCCTCGAGGGGGTAAAAGCTGTAGGTGTCATGGACCGTAATATCTCCTTTGGATCCAGCGGAGTGCTATTTCAAGAAACTCTACGCGCCCTTTACCCGGGGCACGAGAGGCCACTTGTTCTGGATTTCATCACTGGACTCGGAGGGAGAGATGTGGGCGTCGACACGGTACGACGGGTATTTGATGAGCTTTACAAAAGTATGAAATCCGGGGAAGTGAAGGACGATGTGATCTGGGTCGATGCGGATCGAAAGATACTCCACTCCTGGGGCTTGGAGGTCAATAGTGACAGTCAATCTTAAGTCTCTAACTGACGAAGAGTTTATCTTGCCAGGACGCTCAGGCTGTTCTGGTTGTGCGGGCGTAATCGTCGCCAGAATGGCGCTTAAAGTACTCGGAAAACATACGATCATGGTAAGTTCTACAGGATGTGTAATCTCAAATTTCAGTCACGCGGGGGCACCGAAAGTTCCTTTTATGCACAGTTTGTTCCCGGGAGCAGGTTCTTTGATCGCTGGCATCGATGCGGGACTTCTGGCACTAGGTAAGCGAGAGGGCATTAATCTCTTTGTTCTAGCAGGGGACGGCGGCACAGCCGATATCGGTTTACAGGCTCTTTCAGGAGCAATGGAGAGAGGTCATAAATTCCTCTATATTTGCTACGATAACGAAGGCTACATGAATACAGGAGGTCAGCGTTCAGGGACAACCCCCTATGGTTCCAGAACGGCCACGACACCGGTAGGACAAAGCTCAAAAGGTGTTTCGCGCTCGAATCAAACCCGGAAAGACCTTGTTCAAATCGTGGCTGCACACGGAATACCTTACGTTGCTACAGGATCACTCGCTTATCCTCAGGACCTGTTACGTAAAATCCAAAGAGGATCAGAAGCCTCGGGGCCTGCGTATATTCATGTTCTTACCCCGTGCAACTACCGTTGGGGTTTCCCCGAAGATCAATCCATCGAAATCGCCCGTCTGGCGGTCAAGACACATGTATTCCCACTCTTGGAAATCGAGGACGGCTGGCACTACAGCATTGCGATGAAAAGCCGGCCCAAACTAGGTGTGCGCGAATACATTTCAACCCAGAGCAGATTTCGTCACCTAGGCGATGACGAGATAAGGACTATCCAGGATGATGTAGATCACAATTGGATGCGTCTCACCAATCTAGAAAAAATATCCGGAGATAACGGGACCTAGTGTTAACCAGTGCAGAGCTAGAGCGTTTGGAGAACGCTATCAACCCTCGGGTTGTGGCAATCATAGGCGCTACCAGTGAGACAAATCGAGTGGGCTATTCCATCTTGGAAAGTCTCCTCCTGGGAGGCTTTCCGGGAGAGGTGATACCCGTTCATCCGCGTCACGAGAACATACTTGGTCAAAGAGTATACGCATCTTTAGATGATGCCACGGTTGATCCCGATCTTGCTATTATTGCCCTTAATGAGCATGCAACGATAAAAATACTCGATGCCTGTGGTCGCCATAATGTCAAAGGAGTAGTCTGTGTCGCAGGTGGTTATAAAGAGATGGGCCAGGAGGGGGAGGGCCTGCAGGAGGAGCTAAAGGAAGCCGCAGCACGCAACAATATTCTTTTATTCGGCCCGAATACTCTGGGACTTATTAACGCCCAGGCTCGTCTCAACGCAACATTTTGGCCACTCGTTCTAGATCATTACGGATCGATCTCGGTGATAAGCCAAAGTGGGGGCGTTGGCCAGATGATTGGCTTCGAGCTCAATGAGGAAGGTGTGTCATTCAATAAATGGTTCGCGATTGGAAATCGGGCTGGGTTGGATTTTGATGATTATCTACAGGCTCTTGCACGAGATCCGGGCACGGACGTGATCGCTGTTTTTATGGAAGGGACGGAGAAAGCGCGCGCTTTTGTGGAGCTCGCTGCCGAAGTAGTTCCAAATAAACCGGTCATCATATTGAAAGCTGGTAGAAATGAGGTAGCTCAACAATCTGCGCTCACACATACAGGATCGATGGCGGGGTCATACAATGTCTATCATGACATCTTCGATCAGTTCGGCTTGATTTCTGTAAGTAGTGTGCCCGAGATGGTTAGCGTCAGCAAAGCACTCTCGATCGCTTCTTTGCCGGCAGGTGACCGTGTCGCTATACTAACCCCCACTGCGGGTCCCAGCATCCTCCTGGTCGATTTGCTCCTCGATCAAGGCTGCCATTTGGCTCAATTTGGTGACGATACAATACGCGACCTCGCAAACAATTTTGCGAACGTTCCCGTTGTCCTAAAGAACCCGCTCGATGCTTCCGCAGTAGGGTATTCAGCTGAAGGCTACCTAACGCTTGCAGAACGGATCCTCCAAGATCCCGGGGTCGATCTTCTACTTGCTTTGAGCATAGATCATAAAAATCGAATATTTCCAGCAGAACTACTAGTGCAACTCTCCAAAAAATATTCCAAGCCTGTGGTGGTCTATTTCATCGGCCCTCTAGATGGTTTGCTCCGATACCGTGAAATTTGCCATGCCGGCGGTGTGCCGTTCTATCACACGGCCGAAGAAGCGGCATGGGGAACGGCAGGATTAATAAATCGCCACCGAATACTTGACAGGGGGGATTACCGTCGTGGTTAGGAGCGTCTTCCCTGACACTGCGCAAGATCTCGAAGTTGTCCTCGAGTCGGATGCGAAGCGAATGCTTTCGGATCATCGTATCCCGACCACTATGTTTCATGTAGCCTCTGACGTCGGGGAGGCGATTCGTTGCGCCGAGAAACTCGGTTATCCAGTTGTTTTGAAACCTCTTTCCCCCAAAGTCGTACATAAATCTGATGTGGGCGGAGTGATGCTTAATCTGTTGGATGCAGATCAAGTTCACCACGCCTTCGGGGAAATCATGGCCAGTGTAAAACATTTAGATCCTGATGCTCGCGTGATTATTCAAGAAATGGTTGACCCGGGACTTGAGTTCATCATTGGTATGACTACGGACCCACATTTCGGGGCGATTCTTCTTTCAGGGGTTGGCGGAATATTCACAGAGTTGTTGGAGGACATATCTTTCGGGCTAATTCCACTAAAACAAGAACATGCCTGGCGGATGCTCCGATCCCTGCGAGGCTACTCGGTCATTGAGGGATACCGTGGTCAGGCGGGAATAAATGTAGAAGCCTTGCTCGATATTATGCTGGGCGTATCCCGTCTGGTAGAGGAAAATCCGCAGATCGTTGAGCTTGACCTCAATCCTGTGATAGTGCATGAGCATTCCGCCACAGTTGTCGACGCCCGGATGGTTGTAAATCGAGGACATGCTTCCGATCCAGAACCCGTAGCAACAGGTGCGTAACCGTCCCTGTAAAAGGCCAAAGCGATCTGATGAGTGAGATACTAGATTCTTGGGAAGACTCCGGTCTCTGTACAGGATGCCGTGCCTGTGTACTCATCTGCTCCTTTCACCATTTGGGGTATTTCGCCCCTGCTGAGGCAAGCATACAGGTGCAACGAAATAATGCAGATGGCTCAATTATTGTGGAGGTGTATGAAAATTGTGATCTGTGCATTTACGAAGTATCCCCGCGATGTCTCGAATTTTGTTCACGAGATTGCCTCGCCGTGAATCATGCCGGCTACCCTTCCAAACCGCAAAGGATAGCTTGACCCATGGAAAGTATCTCTCTCGGACGATTCGGATGGGTAGGTAAAGTCCTTCGAGTCAATCTCTCTGATTCTGCCATCGCCGTTCATTCAACCAGCCAGTATCTTGATGGACTGATCGGTGGCAGAGGAGTCGGCCAAAAAATCCTCTTTGATGAGCTAGATCCTCACGTCGACGCGTTCGACGCAGACAATATAGTTGTCCTTGGAGCTGGTCCGCTGGTAGGAACAATGGCACCGGCTTCTGCTCGGATGAGCGTAGAAACGAAAAACCCACTCACTGGCGGACTTTGTTCATCCAATTTCGGGGGTCACCTGGCTCCGGAAATGAAATTTGCTGGCTTTGATTCGGTGGTCATTGAGGGTGCCGCTCAAGATACCCGCATTTTGGTAATTCAAGATGGGGAAGGCAGGATTGAGAGTACCCCTAAGTTGCGTGGATTGACAACCTGGGAGGCTGAGGAAGCGATTCACGACTTGCTGGGGAGCACCGAGTGGCGCGTCGCTGCGATTGGACCAGCCGGTGAGAACCGAGTCCGTGGCGCTTGTATCATCGGTGAGCGGGGCCGCGCAGGGGGTCGAGGAGGAAGCGGGGCAGTTCTTGGATCGAAAAATCTAAAAGCTATCGCTATACGGGGCACAGGTTCGGTCAATGTGGCACACAGCGAGCTTTTCATGAAAAAGGTTGAAGAGTGCTGGACCAAGGTTGATCATTCAAACCAGGTGGCACGATTTCGCGAGGGGGGAACCCATTTAGTATCAGGCGCCGGGGGGAGCCATGGGCAGCGCTCACAGGCAGTTCGGAATTACCAGGATGAGCATTGGCCATGGGAAAAATCCCAAAAAATTCAAGAGCCTATCTTTAGAAGAGATTTTGAAGTCAGACGGTTATCCTGCTTCAACTGTCCTATCTATTGCAGTCATTTCTACCGTGTAACAGAAGGTCTTTATGCTGGTGTTGCTTGTGAGGGATTACAAACCAACACCGTCCGGGCTTTTGGCTCCAATCTCGACATTGACCTCCCTGAAGCTATTTTGGCTGCTCAGGCAGCAACCAGCCAATTGGGAATCGATGTGGACATGGCTACTGCGAGCATAGCATGGGCGTTTGAACTCTTTGAGAAAGGGATTCTAACAACCGAAGACACAGAGGGTCTTGAGCTCCAGTGGGGAAATCATGAGGCAGTCATGAAGTTGCTGAATCAAATCGCTCACAGGCGAGGATTCGGCGAGTTGCTAGCGGATGGCGTTAAACGAGCCTCAAAAAAACTGGGGCGAGGCTCAGCTCAATATGCGATGCATGTAAAAGGCGCAGATCTAAACGAGCAAGGGATGCGCTGGAACAAGGCGTGGGCTTTTGGAATTGTAACAAGCAGCAGGGGAGGTGGGCATCTGGATGGGGCACCCCAGACCGGATTCTGGGGAATCTCCCCTGAAGAAAGCCAGGCGAGATTCGGTGTGCCCACTGCAGGAGAGCCACTCCTATACGAGGAAAATGCCCCTGTTGTAGTCTGGTATGAAAATTACAAAGCGGCTATTGATTCATTGGGGATGTGCTACTTCACAAGCTATTGGGAAGATCTTGAGTTACTAGGACCTGAAGATTATGCTGAGTTATTCTCTTTGGCAACCGGTATCGATATGACGTGTGATGACCTCCAATTCGCTGGCCGTAGAATTCAAAATGTGGCCAAGGCGTTTAACACACTCCATGCAGGCTTTGGTCGTAAGGATGATTTTCCGCCACGAAGACTTATGGAAGAACCTGCCCGATCAGGAGCTTTCAAAGGAGAAGTGATCGACGCGGAACAATGGGCGCATATGCTCGATGCATATTACCGGGTTCATGGATGGGATAAAGATACCGGATTGCAATCTCGGGAAACATTGAGATCTATCAATCTTGAATCGGTTGCTGATAAACTCGATCGGTATAACTTCCTGAAATAGTCTCCATAATTTCCTACCAGTTTCTTATTATAAAGAAACATCGATGCATTATTGGAGGGGTAACGTGCAATATACAAACCTCGGTCGGACTGGACTTAAAGTGTCCCGAATCTGTCTGGGAGCGATGAGCTTTGGAACACCCGAATGGAGGGATTGGGTCCTCTCAGAGGATGAAAGCCGCCCTATAATCCGTGAGGCGCTTGAGCTGGGGATAAACTTCTTCGATACTGCTGATATGTACTCTCAAGGGCTGAGCGAGGAAGTACTCGGGCGAGCATTTCGAGATTTCACTCGTCGTGAAGAAGTAGTCATCGCCTCCAAGGCGTTTTATCCTACTGGAGAAGGGCATAATGAGCGTGGGCTCTCAAGAGTTCATCTTTTCCATGCAATTGAAGGATCATTGGAACGGTTGGGTACAGATTATATCGATCTATATCAGATTCATCGCTGGGACTCCGAAACACCAATCGAGGAAACGCTCGAGGCACTTCATGACATTGTGAAATCAGGGATGGTTCGATACATAGGGGCATCCAGTATGCATGCATGGCAATTCGCCAAGTCCCTCTACCTGGCGGATCTTAATGGCTGGACGCGGTTTGTCGCTATGCAAAACCACTACAATCTTCTGTACCGGGAGGAAGAACGCGAGATGATGCCACTTTGTCTAGAGGAGGGCATCGCAGTCATTCCCTGGAGTCCCTTGGCTAGAGGAATCCTTACTGGCAATCGTGGAAAAGATGGGCTTAGGCATACGATCCGCGCAAAAAGTGATGGATTCACGGATGATTTATATCAGGATGAGAGCGATTTTGATATCGTGGAACGAGTCTTAGTTAATGCAAAGCAGAGAAGCGTTTCGCCAGCCCAAATCTCCCTCGCATGGCTTCTTCAAAAACCTGGCGTCACAGCACCAATCATCGGTACAACCAGCATGAGCCATCTACATGATGCGGTGTCCTCCCTTGAAATTTCCCTTTCAGAGAACGAGTGCAAATTACTGGAAGAACTTTATCGCCCTCACCCCGTTAGGGGGCATACATAGCCAAAATATGAAGATAGTCCGGGCGTACCTTGGGTAATCAAGAGTATTGTCGCCGGTATCTCCATTATTTACGAATAACTCCCATCGATCTCGCAGTAAATGGGGAATGGGTTAAGGGGTAGTTTGCTCGATACCCCTGTCTACCAATTGCACAAACAATTCGTTATCAAGGCTCCCGCCGCTAATCACGATCACAGTTTTTTTTCCAAGACCGTTTACCCGGTTCCTTAGAAGCATTGACGCCCCAACGGCAGCTGCGCCCTCAACAACTAATCTCTGACGGAACAGCATAAAAATCAAAGCTTCCCCTATCTCATCCTCTGAGGCTAATAACACTTCATCTGCAAGATCTTTGACCAGGGAAAACGTATATCCATTTTCTAGGCCGATACCCCCCTCCAAGGATCGAGCGATGGTTTTCCTCTCTTCAACATCAACAGGTCTGCCGGCAGATATACTCGCCACCATGGATGGCGTGTGCTCGGCTGATACACCTATAACGCGAATTTCTGGCTTGGCCGCTTTTAGAGCTAAGGCAATCCCAGAGAGTAAACCGCCTCCAGCAAGTGGCACAATCAGCGTATCAATTTCAGGTAAATCCTCTAATAGTTCGAGGCCAATTGTGCCTTGTCCGGCAATAACGAAGGGATCATCAAACGGGTGAATCATTGCCAAGCTCTGTTCCTTAACTAGGAGTCTTGCATGTAATCCAGCTTGATCCTGATCCTCCCCGTGCGTAATCACTTCTGCATCAAATTGCTTAATCGCCTTAATTCTCTCTGAGGATACCTTTTCAGAGACACAAATAACGGCTCTAATATTAAGCATTTTAGCAACGTATGCTACAGCAAGCCCGTGATTGCCTGTTGAGTACGCAACGACACCCCGCTCGCGTTGTTCAGGTGAAAGGTTAATCAGGCGATTTGCTGCCCCACGAACTTTATAAGATCCAGTGTGTTGAAATGACTCAAGTTTTAGGTAAACATCCGATCCGGTAATGCCGGTGAGAGGAATGGATTGAACCAGCGGAGTGCGTATACAGATCGATGCGATATTTTGTTGTGCAAAGTAAATTTCCTTCAAGTATTGCATGCGTAATCCCTTCAGATGATGTCCATTTGTGTTAGGAGCAATTGAAAAGCGAACCGTTTTCGCTTCAAAAGTGAACTCTAAATCCTTCCAACGGCAGATCAACTGAATGAGCAAGGGCATCTTGGAACCAAATTCTGACCTGCATGATATTCCTGCCAGGATCAGGGACAAGATGCACGTCAACCTCCTGCCGAAGGGGAACATTGGCGACACGGATCTCGTGATTGAAGAGTGAAATGCGCCCATAGCCGTTAGTGATCCGTGTTTCACGCAGGCAGAAGATGTCATCCGGTGATGAATAGGGCTTCGGAACAGAGAAGGGACGAAAGAGCGAGTTTCCGCTAGAGAGGGCACGGGCAAAACGCAGCGCTGGGATTTCCCCGGTCGTAGAGTGTACTTGGTGCTGGTTACCCCTGTGCCGGGATAGGTATAGCGATCGACCTCTCCCTCAAGAACGGCTCTGACCTCCCCGAGTTCTGTGATCTTCTCCAGGGCGCAAGTGCGAACGATGCGATCCTGCATCCAGCGGTAAGGCCGCTCAACCTTGCCCTTAGCCTGCGGCGAGAGAGCAAAGATGACGTCCACGCCCAGTCGGCGCATCATCTTGCCCCACTGGGTATCGACATCGTCTGTTTGCAGCACATGCTTGCGCCAGAAGCTGTCCCTTCCTTGGACAAATCGGAACACGCGC
>SDBU01005443.1_pt1 | contig 15254 bp, 17 predicted proteins | sample 2277071 | NCBI WGS metagenome assembly SDBU01 (sample SAMN10397929, study PRJNA504765) | marine sediment metagenome | isolation source: marine sediment core GS08_GC12, 126 cmbsf | place: Arctic Ocean: Gakkel Ridge, Loki's castle | collected 2008
GACACGAGCACAACCGGAAACTGAGGGAGCTTGACAAGATTAATTCATCTAGCTAAAGTGTCCATTATCAGGTTGTGCCATAAACGCTGACGACGTACATCCCCGATGCCAGTTCGTTAGCCAGTATTTATTCACTAGCCAAAGATCATGGACTTACTCCAAACTTCTTCGGGATCCGTAAAGATACCAAACCCAGTCAAAAAATACGAGACAGACTATTAGTTATGTGGGATTTCTGGACGCTTGGACCGCAACCATACCAAGTGGAAGAAGCTGAAGCATGGATAAAAACCGAATTAAAAAGAAGATTCCACAATATGACTGTCGAAATATTTAAAACCTTTTCTCACCCTTCTCAATCAAATGCCACAGATAAACTTATTAACTTAGGGTGGAAAGTGTGGGAAGAACCAAGTGGTATGGATGAGGAGTTAATTGATCATACTCGAAGTGATGCCGGTCAGGATCATAAAGCTACTATACTTGTTCTTATTACTCGAGATGAGCAATTTATAGACCTTATTGATGAGATGCACAAGAAGGGAGTACGTGTCTTTTTAATTGCGCCACACGACGCGGATGATGACTTAATTGAAGAAGTTGGCCGTAAACGCTGGATAGAGTGGGAATTCAACAATTCTTATCTAAATATTCTAAACTATCCTATTCCACGATAGAAAAGAGATTAAGCTAATACTGAGTAATACTGACAGATGACTAAAAATATTGATATACTAAAAGTTAAGCAGTTTGTTAAGCAAAATTGAGGCTAAAATCAGGGATTTTGTTAAGCAAACTGCTGAGTATACTGAAAAGCGAAAAGGAGGATAGTAAAAAATGGGTCGAAACAGCTTTAAAAATGGTGAGCCGCACAGGAATCGAACCTGTAACCTGCTGATTAAGAGTCAGCTGCTCTGCCAGTTGAGCTAGCGGCCCATACGTCTATCAGACAAGCTTTATTCTAGCATTCCACTATGTTCAGAGGCAAGCGGGCCTCTTCAGTTGAAATCAGCAGCAAATCGGTTACTTTTCCCAGGTCTTTATCTCCTCATATTGTACGCGCGACTTGATCTCCCACCCGCCTTCCTTCCAGGTCTCATTCATCTCGGCCCTGGCAGCAACGATTTCGGGGCTCTTCTCATATGCCTGATATTCAGGCAGGCTTTCAAATTCGTAAATCGCCAGATAGGTCGGGAACTCGCCGGTTTTATTCAGTATTTTATAGCGAGTTATCTTGGTCATTCCCTTATACTTGAACAGCAGCGGGATGTGCACTTCGTCATACCATTTGTTGAATGCCTCTTCAACCTCCGGCTGGCATTCTGTGGCCACTATGTTGATTACTTTTGCCATGATAACGTCCTCCTTACATTTATTATTTAGACGACTTCAATACCGGAGAAAAATCTATTGGCGATAAAACCAGCAATCGGCGGAAAAAAGAAGACGCAGGCGAGGCGGATAAAGGTGAATTTCCAACCTAACAGGCCTACTTCCATGGGTAACCGGGTAAACGCTAGCAATGACCAGGCGGTTAATAGCGCTACCATGGTGCCGATGCTGGCTCCCGTACGCAATAGTCCCGCCACGATAGGCATGCTAACGAAGGGCCCACCGGGCAGAATACCACCAATGGCGGAACCAATCAGAATACCCCGGAAACCGGATTCCATACCGACCCATCGAGATATTATTTCATGAGGAACCAGGACCTGCACCATGCCCGCTACGATAAAGGCCAGAATGAGCAAGGGAGTAATCTGGAGCAATAGGTTACCGGCTGATTTCAAACCGACGAAGTGTTCCCCGCCCCCTCGCTGATAACCGATATAGAGAAGGGCGATGGCAATCACCCCCATAATGATCGTTGGGATAAGCATTGGAGGACGCCTCCTTTTTCGATTCAAGCGGTTACTTCCATTCACGTTCCATGCCTCGATCAGTGTGAAATGGTAACTACCAGTATAGCTATAAGGGGAAGGATTTGGCAAACGGCGGGGAACTAGCCCGTATCCTGTCTTCCGGGGAACTGCCGGTTGAACTTGTCCTGGAGGGCCTTGATTTCCTGCTGTTTTTGGAACTCCTCTTCGCTGAGGGGTTCACAGGAGGTGAGCTTGTCTTTTTCGAGGGTGATAGTGAAGAGTTCGCGGCATTTCCAGCACTTGTAAGGGCCCTTGTAATTGGACTCAACCAGCGACAGGCTGCCCTCCGTCTGGCAGGCAGGGCATTTGATTTTCACTAACATATTCCTATCTTACACCTTTTTGGCTGATTGGTTAAGCCTTTCTCAACAGGAGGCAGATATTTCTGGAAAAATATTTTATCGGGAAGCGGTAGTCATGTTCGGGGAAGGATTGAATCACCTCCAGACCGGCTTCATTCACCAGACTTTCCAGTTCAAAATAGGTGAACAGGTAATAATAACGATAAAGGGTCTTCTCTCTGGTACGCCATGGCACCGCAACCTCCCTGCCTTTAAACCAGAACCTTGGCTGCCAGCGATTCCAGACAGTTATAAAGGCTTCACCACCGGGTTTCAGCACCCTTTTGAGCTCCCGCAGCGCGGACAGCTTATCAGCTTTACCCTTGACATGGTGATAGGTAGCCACCGAAACGGCAAAGTCAAACGTGTTATCACAATATGGCAGGGAACGGACATCGGCAGCGGTCAGGTGTACCCTGAATTCGTATTTATTTGAGTATTTACGGGCAAATCTGAGCATCTCTGTGGACAAATCCGCACCGTGCAGTTCAAAAACAGGTTTGAAGGGCAGGAAGTCGGGGCCGTGGGCACAGCCCAGGTTGAGCAGCCTGCCTTCATCCCACCGCGCCGCTAAAGCCTCCAGTTCACGTCGAAATATTGAGTGGTGCCTGAAGTTATACCAGCTCGGCGCAATCTGGTCAAATACTTCCTTAATTGTTGCCATAAGCACAAATCTGATAAACTGAAATTGATACTATATTATAACAGGGCGAAGATGAAAAAACTTGCCAGGACAATATCCGGGGTGACGCCGGTGGCGGTGATGACTCGGCCCATCAAGTGCCCGGGACAGTGCCTGTACTGCCCGACTTTCACCAATACGCCGCGCAGCTATACGCCGGAATCGCCGGCCGTCTTGCGGGCCAGGCGGTACGATTACGACCCCCGCCAGCAGGTGGAAGTGAGGTTGAGAGTACTGGGGGAGATGGGCCATCCCACCGACAAAGTGGAACTGATAGTCATGGGCGGGACTTTTCTGGCGCAAACGCCGGACTACCAGTATGAGTTCATCAAGGGGTGCTATGATGCCCTGAATGAGAGGGAGTCAGCGACGCTGGAAGAGGCGAAGCGTTTTAATGAGACGGCCAGGCACCGCTGTACCGGGCTGTGTATCGAAACGAGGCCCGACTGGTGCCGCCAGGAAGAGGTGGAGCGCATGCTCGAGTTTGGCGCCACGCGGGTGGAGCTCGGCGTGCAGACCCTCAGCGATGATATTTACCGTCTGGTCCGGAGGGGACATCAGGTGGAGGACGTAATTAGTGCCACCTCGCGGCTCAAGGAGCATGGCTTCAAGGTGTACTATCACTGGATGCCCGGACTGCCCGGCTCAAGCCCTGAGGAAGACCTTGAGCTATCCAAAAAGCTATTCGATGATGCCAGTTTCCGACCGGATGGATTGAAACTGTACCCGACCATGGTGGTGGAGGGAACCGAGCTGGAGAAGTGGCACCAGGAAGGGAAGTATAACCCCTATGATTTCGATACCATGGTCAACCTTCTCGTAGACATAAAGGCGGTGGTGCCCAGGTATGTCAGGATTTCCCGGGTGTTGCGTGACATACCGCCGCAATTCATAACTGGTGGCCCCAGAAACTCCCTGCGCGGTCTGCTAAGGGAGCGGTTGCAGGCGCGAGGACTGGAGTGCCAGTGCATCCGCTGTCGTGAATACGGACACCGGGCGAGGGATGGCTGGGATATCGGAGAACCTCAAATGGTGCGACTTGATTACGAGGCATCTGGCGGCAGGGAGATATTCCTCTCTTTCGAGGATGAAAGGGAGACGCTTTTCGGCCTGCTGCGACTGCGGATTCAGGATAAACCGGTACCGGTTTTGGCACAGAAACAGAAAGGTAACCTGGCCATAATCAGGGAGCTGCACACCTTTGGCCCTGAGGTTCCGTTAGCCGAGCAGCGACTGGATGCTGCGCAACATAAGGGCATCGGCAGGGCGCTCCTGCGGGAAGCGGAGCGAATTGCTGCCGATGAGTTTCAAGCCAGGCAGGTTCTGGTGCTGAGTGGGGTCGGTGCCCGGGAATACTATCGCAACGAGTCCGGCTATCGCTCACTGGGCGATTATATGGTCAAAGAGCTGAAAGCTGAAGTCTGACCTCAAGCAAAAGCTGCTTTTATCTTCCTTTATTATTAACTTCGCTCGCGTTGGCCGAACTGATATTTCGGAGTGTTTCCGGTTGAGGATTTGATAGCTGCTCCTGGATTCTTTCCTGAACCTGCTCGGCGGACTGGTTGTCGGTTTCGTACTGAATCCTCTCCCAGATTCGACTCTGTATCCTCTCCAGCACCTCAGCCTGTGTCTGTTCCAGCCCCGTAACATTCTCTGCTATATCACCGAGTGCCGCCTGGTTCCTGAGGCGCTCTATGACCTGTTCGCGGTTTTGCAGCGAATTAGCCATGGCGTTTTCAATGGCCTCTCTGGCTGGCTCTGGCACTTTATCGTGAATCTGGGCCATGACTTTCAGGTGTACCGAGGTGGCTCTGGCCACAAGCTCATCCACCGTGGTGGTATTATCACTGAGGCCTCTGGCGATTTCCGATATCTCCTCGCCAAACCGGCGCAGCTTTTCTGAATCTTCAAGGGCATTTGCCACTTCATCAGTGGCGTTTTCACTCGCCTTTTCCAGGGCTCTTTGCAGACGGTCCTGTATGCTGTCCAGGTTAATCTCGGTGGCTCTTTCCGGCTGGTGTTCGGCGAGAGCACGCAACGCTTGTTGCTGCCCGTTGAGCGACCTTTCCCGGGCACGGTCAAGTGCTTCTCCGCCCTCTTCCGGGACTTGGTCTCGGACTCTGTCCCGGACCCTGTCAAGGACGGCCAGGTGTTTTTGTGTTGCTAGGGCTACCCTTTCCGATATATTGGCCGATGCATTTTGCTGGACTGCCGCCTGCAGCCTTTCCTGAACCATGACCATGAACCCCTCATAGCCGGCAGCCGCCTGCTCCATCTTCTGGAGCTTGTTTTTCAGCGCCATGGCGTTGGCTTCGGCCAGCCGCTCTTCGGCATACTCGAGGGCTTTCTGCGCTTTGGCCTCATCACCGAAGGTGAACATAAGGCCGAGTTTCTTACCGAATGTGTCAAAGAAGTAGAACGGGCTGTCCGGAGTGATGCCGGGGTCGGGCAATTCTTCTTCCTGAGCATAGGCGGTACCGCCCAGCAGAAGTGAAGTTACCAGAATAATGCTGACTATAGACATCCTGACTTTGTTCATTTCCAGTGTAAACCTCCCGTTAAAAATGAATCTACATGTATATAAACGGAAAAACGACCGAGAGGTTACTGCTTTTTCAGAAAAATTTACCACAGGTTAAGGATATTACTTATCCCGTTCCAGTTGCCTCAGTCTGGCATCGCTGATGCCAAAGTGGTGAGCGATTTCATGTTTCACCACTCGCTGTATTTCGTGCTGGATTCGGGTCTCACCGCGGTATCGGGCTTCAATCGGTTTCTGGAAAATGGTGATCTTGTCCGGCGGCACCATGCCGTAAGAGCGACTTCGCCTCGTCAGGGGCACACCCTCATAGAGCCCCAGCAGCGTTTCGCTGCGCTTCAGCCCGGCATCAGCCAGTTGACCGGATGTCGGTTCGTCCTGCACCACGACGTCAATATTGTCCATGCGTTCGCGGAACTCATCGGGCAGGTCAGCAATAGCCTTGGCCACGAGCCACTCAAACCGTTCTCTCTCCATGACTTATTCTTTCCGGTGTTCCTTTTTCCAGAGCCACCAGACAAACCAGAGCAGTATACCGTAGGCATTAAGCGCGGCGAAAAGGTAAAGGGAGGCGATAACCAGGCTCCAGGGTAGCTCGGACTGGGGCGACGGCAGAAAGCGCGTGAAGTGGATAATGCCACCAATTAGGCAACCGGCCGCCATGACAGCGATGCCAATCCAGAGGGGGAGGCTGCTCAGCGTTTTAATATTAGGCTTGAGGGCCAGATAAAGAAGGAATGCATACAAACCGATAAGTCCGATAATGAGCAGAACTGACATCGTCAGGCCGCCGGCTGAGAAGTTGACGGCCAGTTCCCAGGCAATGCGGATAATTGCCGCCATGAAAACAGGCGTTATCGTGACCAGAGACCATATCCTAAGCGTCCGGAGTTTCATCTTTGCGAATTCAAAACGTCCTGCTTCTTATTGGCGCCCTGCGGATTTGCGCCATTTGTCGTGGCTCTCCCAGAGGTTGCCGAGATCAACAAATTTATAGGGGCGCTTGCTGAGGGCTGACTCGTCAATCTCTATCCCGAGCCCGGGCCTGGTCGGTAACTCGATGTAATTATTGTCTGTTATCACCGGGAACGGGTCTTTTATCACCTCTGCATAGTACGGAATGTCGATGGAGAAAAACTCGTGGATGAGGAAGTTCGGCGTGGCCGCTTCCATCTGTATGCTGGCGGCGGTGAGCACCGGGCCACTGGCGCTGTGGGGGGCGACACTCACATAGTAAGCATGGGCCATGTCAGCTATCTTTTTCGTTTCCAGGATACCACCCTCGTGGCTGATGTCCGGGTTGATAATCGTTGCCGCCCGCTTCTCGAACAGGTCGCGAAAGCCCCAGCGGGTGTAAATGCGCTCGCCGGCAACGACCGGTATATTGATTGACCGGGCGACCCGGGCCAGGTCATCCACGCTGGCATCGGTGGGTATGGGCTCTTCCCACCAGTAGATGCGGTACGGTTCCACGGCTTTTGCCAGACGGATGGAGTTGTCCGGGCTGAGTCGGCCATGAACATCTATCATCAGCTCAACGTCATCCCCGACCGCCTCCCTGACCAGCCGGATTGCCTCCACAGTTCGATTGAACTGCGCCGTATCGATAAAGGTGTCCATTCCCTGCATGGGGTCGAATTTCAACGCCCTGGCGCCTTTGTCCACCATGTCTCTGGCCAGCCGTGCATAGTCATCAAACGATTTGGCCCCGAACCACCAGCCGTTGTGGTACATCTTGAGTCGGGAACGGCAGGCGCCACCGAGCAGGGTATAAATGGGCACGTTAAGGCTTTTACCCAGGATGTCCCACATGGCTATCTCAAGACCGCTGATGGCGCTGTATATCACGAATGACGGCTTCCAGTAACTGTTCCGCAGCAGGGTGCTGACGTGGAGTTCTATCTGGCGCGGGTCTTTACCGATAAGGTAATTCTCACCGATGGTATGAACATGGGCCTGTGTCGCGAGTTCGGAAGACTGGGTGGTGGCCTCGCCCCAGCCCTCGATGCCTTCGTCCGTCTCCAGTTTGACCAGCAACCAGTTGAAGTGCCCATGATAAAGATAGGTTTTGACCCCGGTAACTTTCATAGGTCTCCTTTCCTGGAATCTGCTCTATTTTAACTTATTTTCAGCAGAGACCGCAGTTCTTCGGCCTTGCTTTCGCTGAGGGTGCCTTTGGCGATGCCAATAGGTATGGTCTTGAGTCCCAGCTCTCTGTAGAGAGGCAGTATATCAGGAGCGTACTTCTCCAGCGCAACGAGGTGGCTTTGTATTGTCTTGACGTCGCCCCGGGCGATAGGTCCGGTAAGACAGCCGGGAAAGCCGATGCTGGCGATGTTGTTTACCGCACCCTGCAGGAGCGGGAGGTACGCTTTGGCTGCCTCTGCTTTGGACTTGCCGAAATTCTGCCAGAGGTCGGTGGCTATATCAACCAGGGTACAAAAGTAATTGCAGGCGATGCAGGCGGCGGCGTGGTAGAGAGCTTTATCCTCGGAGGTGAGATAAACCAGGTCGCCGTTCAGTGCCCTGGCTATTTCGGTGAGCGTCGTTTTCAAAGGCTCTTCGGATTCAATGGCGAAGGTGGAACCGGGCAGGTTGGCGATGGCCTGTTCCCTCCCGGCGAAGGTCTGGCAGGGATGAATGGCACCCACCATGGCGCCCTGCTCTCTGGCGGTTTCCAGTGAGTGTACCGTGCTGGCGCCGCTGCAATGGACGGCTGATTGTCCGGTGCGCCACTTGATTCCGTCGGCCACTTTGGGAATAATATCATCCGGAGTGGTGATAAAAACCATATCGGCACTGTCAGCCAGGTCCTGCGCCTTTTCATATATCTGGCACCCGGATACGTCACTGGCAAACCGCTGCGCGGCTTCCCTGACGACATCAAAGATGCCGATGATTTGATAGTCGCGCTTCGACAGGTTTACTGCAAATGCAGTGCCCACCGGTCCAGCCCCAATAAAGCCGAGCTTTGGCACGTCTCTTACCTCCTTATCAGCTTAGTTCGGTAACCACTGCCTCCCTTCGGCCAATATTATTTGACGGTAGCGAAGTTTGTCAAGGCAAAAGCAAACCTGGCATAGCTGAGTAATACCCCAGTGTTGTTTTGACAGTCTGGAACAGATTCTGTTAGAATGTGGCGGATTTTGGCTGAAATAACAGAATAGACAGGAGGTAACTGGATTGAAAAACCCTCTAAAGGAGAAGCTGAAGAGGGGGGAGGCGGTAATTGGCACGTTCATAGAGATTGGACATCCGGATGTGACGGAGTGGCTTTCGCGGTTGGGGTTTGACTGGCTGCTGCTCGACAACGAGCATGCGCCGACAGGTTACGAGACACTGCAGCGTATGATGCAGTCAATGAACGGAAGCGGCTGTGTACCTATCGTGCGGCCGCAGTGGAATGACCCGGTGGTGATGAAACGGGTGCTGGACATTGGCGCCTATGGCGTGCTCATCCCGTGGGTGAACTCAAAAGAGGAAGCGGAGAATGCGGTGAGGTACTGCAAATACCCGCCCCAGGGTATACGGGGGTATGGCCCGAGACGCGCCGGCATGTTCGACCCGGACTACTTCAAGACGGCCAACGATGAGCTTCTTATCACCATCCAGATAGAAACGCAGCAGGCGCTTGATAACCTCGATGAGATACTCTCGGTGCCTGGCATAGATGCCTGCTACATCGGTCCGTGGGACCTCTCGGTAAGCCTTGGCTTTGGCGTGCCACCCGATTGGAACGCCCCGCGTTACCAGGCAGCCTTTGACCGGGTTCTGGAAGTCTCGGCCAAACATGGCAAACCGGCCGGTATGTTCTGCATCTCGGATACTATTGAGTGGGCCCTGGAAAAAGGGTTCACATTCAATACCGTTGAGGCGGATGATTTTCTCCTTATCCGCAGTGCTCGAATGGCTTTGGAAAAAGCCCGAGAAGCGGCCAAGAAGGCCAGGAAATAGACGGGGAAGCAGATGAAGATAACCAGCGTCAAAACCTATGTGCTGGAAGGACTGCTTGGCGACCAGGCATTTGGCTGGTCGCTATGGGTGACCGATAGGCGCCAGACTGCCCTGTGCGTGATTACCACCGATGAGGGAATTGAAGGGGTGGGGGAAGCGTTTTTCGTCGGTGGGCCGTCAAGTATAACCGCCGCGATGATACAGGATGGTTACGCCCCTTTGCTCATCGGGGCAGACCCTTTTCAGAGCAGTGTTATATGGGATTTCCTCTACAACCGGACCAGAGACCAGGGGCAGAAAGGCCTGCCCATCTCCGCCCTCAGCGCTATTGATATTGCTCTCTGGGATATCAAGGGGAAAGCGCTGGGCGTACCCGTCAACAAGCTGCTGGGCGGAGCCTATCGCCATCGGGCACGCGTCTACGCTACCGGTCTCTATGAGCCACAGCATGTGCCCAATATAAAAGAGGCGCTGGTGGCAGAGGCACTTGGCTATAAGAAGGCCGGCTTCTCGGCGATGAAGCTCAAGGTAGGCTATGGCATTGAAACCGACATGGAATACGTGCGGGCGGTAAGGGAGGCCATCGGCAATGAAGTGATGTTGATGGTTGATGCCAACCATGCCTACAATGCGGCCGAGGCGATCCGGCTGGCCCGCAGGATGGAAGCCTATAATGTTTACTGGCTGGAGGAGCCGGTACCACCGGAGGACATTGATGGTTACGTGGAGGTGAAACAGAAGTCCAATATCCTCATCGCCGGCGGCGAGTGTGAATATACCCGGTTCGGCTTTCGTGAGCTGATTACCCGGCGTGCCGTGGACGTCCTGCAGCCCGACCTTTGTGCCACCGGAGGCTTCACCGAGATGATGCGGATTCTGGCACTGGCCAGTGCCTGGAACGTGCCGGTTATTCCACACGTCTGGGGGACAAATGTGGGCCTGGCGGCGGCCCTGCAACTATTTGCCGTCCTGCCTAACTTCCCCGAACGCCGCTTCCCGGCGGAGCCACTTTTCGAGTATGATCGCTCCCCGCATCCCTTCCGTGACAAGGTGACACATGAGCAGTTTGTTATGAAGGAAGGTTATCTTGATATTCCGGAGCGGGCCGGACTTGGAGTGACACTGGACATGGATTACGTTCGGGAGCATGCTGTCAGCTAGAATCATTTAATGGCGATTCGGCAATTGAGTATATGTCATAACGGTTCATTCTTCCCGTATTTCATAAAAAGGCATTAAAAAAATTTTAAAAATATTTAGATATAAGTAGTGCAAAATTGATTTTTTTATGTTATATTATGGATTACTGAACTGATATAAAGTGTTGGTGCCTGAAATGTCAGCCTGGTTGGTAACCAGGGGAGCTGATATAAAGGAGGGCTTAATTGGTGAAGGAAGCTGATATCCAGTTAAAATGCCGTCAGTGTGGCAATGGATTCATCCTGACCAAGGCTGAGCAGGAGTTCTACGATTTAAAGGGTTTCAACCTGCCCTCCCGTTGCAAGGAATGCCGCGCCAGCAAACCGGCCAAAGTTCAGCCTCTTGCCTGCTCTCAGTGTGGTGCGGAACTGGACAAAGGAGCATCCATTTACTGTAACAATTGCCTGCAAACCGCGCATTTCGAGCTGGAGAAAGAAAACAAGCAAGCCAAAATGGCCATCAGCGCTGCCCGCAGCAAACTGGAAGCGAGCGAAGCCAAGAAAGCGGAACTGGCCGAGTTGCTCCGGCAGAAAGAGCAACAACTGGTCGAGCTGGAACAGAAGGTCGAAAGCCTGACCGAAGACATCGATGAAGCGCAGCAGTTTTACGCCGCTTCGGGCTGGCTGCAGCCGGTACTAAACGACATCGGGAAACGACTTGAGGAACTGGAGCGCGCCCAGGTCGATATAACACAGAAAGTGCTCCGGACTATCCAGACTATGCAAGCGCGTTATGATGATCTCGGCGTTGTAGACGTAATCAAGCGCAATATAAGGCAGAGTATCAAGGAGGAAGCCTGACCGGCAAAATATACGAATAGTTTTGCAGCTTAAACTCAAAAGCAGGGTGAGAGAGAAGAAACCCTGTTTTTTTATTTTAGCACGCGGCGAGTATAGTACTTGAGAAGATTTTAGTGAGCCCCGTTTCGCGGCGTGGGGTTCGTGGGGTATTTAATAAGGAGTAGCTGCAACCCGGTCAGTGACGGTATTCTCTGGTTCGTATGTTTACCTAGTTACTTTTAGTTACCCATACTGTTAGGTGATCAACCTTAGTTATGACCACTTCGTCCCCGGGTTCCGCCTGGCAGTCCTCTGGTATCGCCATCCAGAGTTCACCCTCAATGAGGACTGTCCCCTTGGGATTCAGGGCTGTCTTTACTTCGGCAGTCCTGCCTATCAAATCTTCCCTACCAGCAGATACCTGGCGGCGGTGGGCTCGAATTACCAAAACAATTGTGATGACAAGGAAAGCAGCAATAGCAATGGCAATTATGACAATTAGCCACGGATCTATTTGAAACAAATTCGCGTAGTCTATGTACGGAAACGTAAAATTAGCGTTGTCAAACAAGGAGGCGAAAAAATCGGCCAATTTTTCTAGCATGTTATCCCTCTGGTGCAGGCGCAGTATCTGACACTATAACACATCACTCTTATCTTTTCAATACGGGAACCGACCTGTGAAAACGTGGGGTGCTGCTGGCTTGAGTCCCGTTTCGCGGTGTGGGGAGCGTGGGGGAAAGTCTGGCTCCCCGACTAGGACTCGAACCTAGAACCTAGCGGTTAACAGCCGCTCGCTCTACCATTGAGCTATCGGGGAACACCGGCAAAAACCACATTTATTATCAGCATTCAGACGGGCAAAGTCAAGCTGATTACTCCTGATTGCCGAACGACCATATGGCGAGCAGGACCATCACCGCCCCGAACCCGGCCAAGATAGCGATTTCATTCCAGAGCGTCAGAGTGTGCCCGAACAGGCTGATGCGGTAAGTCGCGTCCGGACTCGCGCCGAGCACCACCTGGCGGATGGGGGCAATGCCGTAGGTGGCCGGATTGACCTTCACCAGCACGTTCATCCATTGCGGCAAGCCTTGCAAAGGGAAAAATGCCCCGGAAAGAAATATCATGGGGAACATCAGCATCTGCATCGTGGCCTGAAACGCCTCCATGGAACGGATTCGGGTGGCCAGCAGGACGCCAAACGAGCCAAAAGAGGCGGCCAGCAGGAACATGAGTGGCAGGAGCGCCAGCACCGTCCCGATGGAAAGGGAAACGCCAATGAGCGGGGCAAACGCCAGTATCAGTATTCCCTGAAGCGAGGCAATGGTGGCTGACCCCAGTGTTTTGCCGATAGCGACGGCAGCGCGACTGATAGGTGCCACCAGCACTTCCTTTAGAAAACCAAACTCACGGTCCCAGACCACGGAAATCCCGGACATGAACGATGTCATCAGCACCGTCATGCCGATAATGCCGGGATAGATGAACTGGGTGAAGTCGAAGCCACCGTCCAGGACGCCCATTCTGGCGCTGAGCCCGCTGCCGAAGACAAAGAGGAACAGGAGCGGAAAGGTAAGCGACCCGATTAATCGCAACCGGTCGTGCCAGAAGCGCAATAAATCACGATACCAGATGGTATAGACACCACGCAGTTGATTCATAATATCCTCCTAGCGCCGCGAACGGCGTCCGTGCTGGCGAACCATCGCCTTGAATGTGTCGCTGACGTCCTCTTCACGTATCTCCCTTCCCGTGAGCTTGAGAAAAACGTCATCGAGGCTCGGGCGGCGCATGCTCACACTGACTATCAGGGTGCTGAATTCGCGCAGGAGAACAGGGAGAAACTCCTCACCGTTGGCGACCTCAAAGCAGAGTCCATCACCGTCACGTCTGGCTTCAATTTGATAGCGGCGGCTGATTTCCGCCATCGCCTTGTCATTATCATCGGTCTTCAGCGATACGATGTCCTTGCCCACCATTTTCTTGAGTTTTGCCGGTGTGTCCATGGCGATGAGCTTTCCGTAGTCAATAACGGCAATGCGGTCAGCATTCTCTGCCTCATCCATGTAGTGTGTGGTAAGGAAGATGGTCGTTGCTTCCTGCCGACGCAGCTCGAGGATATACTCCCACATACGATTCCTGGTCTGCGGGTCGAGTCCGAGCGTCGGCTCGTCGAGGAAGAGAACACGGGGATGGTGCAGCAGTCCTCGCGCCAGCTCCAGGCGCCGTTTCATCCCTCCGGAAAAGGTCTGTACCTTGTTATGGCGCTTGTCCCACAGTTCCATCATTTTGAGAAACTGCTCGATACGCTGCTCGCGGACTGAGGCGGGTACGCTGTAAACAAGGGCATGAAAACGCAGGTTCTGCAGGGCACTGAGCCTTTCATCGAGGCTGGGGTCCTGAAATACCAGACCTATCATTTGACGTACCTGGCTCTGCCGGTGTACCACGTCCAGGCCGGCAATGCTGGCCCGACCTGAAGTCGGTTTGGTCAGCGTGCAGAGGATATTGATGGTGGTGGTCTTTCCCGCCCCATTCGGCCCCAGAAAGCCAAAGATTTCCCCCGGTTTTACCGTGAAGCTGACATTGTTCACCGCCGCCAGGTCGCCATACTTTTTCGTCAGATTTTCTACTTCAATGATATATTCACTCATACTTCACCAGAAAAATACCGTAATTTGAGGGTCATCCGCCATGCGAGCTGATAATCCGCCAGGGTAATGTCCTTACTATTGTATCATTCCCGGCCTGTCATTGTTTAGCGGCACTAAATACGGTAATATGAAATAAATAGCTTCCCTGGAGGAGATTTGGTATAAATGAGAGTGAGATACCGGAGCTACCCGACTGATGGGCTCAACGTCATCTTGATACTGGTTATTATCAATTTCGTGATTTTCTTCGCTACTCTTATTCGGCCTGAATTCATTTATTTACTCGGCTTTCAGCCAGCGGCGTTCTTTTCCCGTCCCTGGACGGTAGTCACTGCCATGTTTGTCCACGCCGGGTTCTGGCATATCTTTGCCAATATGCTGACCCTCTACTTCTTTGGCAGCTATTTCTCCAGACTGGTCGGGCGCGACAAGTTCCTTTTCGTCTACTTTGCTGGTGGTATAGTGGGTAATCTCCTGTTCTGGGCGTTGGCCTCACCTTTCGCGGTGGCCGTGGGCGCTTCCGGCGCCGTGTTCGCCCTGGCCGGCGGCCTGGTGATGATGCGGCCAAAGCTGCCGGTAATCATTTTCCCCATACCCCTCCCCATTCCTCTCTGGGTGGCGGTAATCGGTGGTTTCCTGATTCTCGCGCCCTGGGTTGCCTGGCAGGCCCACCTGGGAGGGCTCATCGTGGGCTTGATAGCTGGCTACATTTCCCGCAGAAGGGAAGGGTATTCTTTCTTCTAGTCCACTGGCAGTTTCAGCTTGACTTTAACCTGCGCTGTTCTTTATAATAATTAGCTGGTTGGTTCAAAATCGACCAGGCCACTGCCCGAGTGGCGCAATGGCAGCGCAACCGACTTGTAATCGGTAGGCTAGTGGGTTCGAATCCCCTCTCGGGCTTAGCGAGACGAGGTTGCGGAGGGGTGCCGGAGTGGTTAATCGGAGCAGTCTGTAAAACTGCCGCCCTAAGGGCTACACAGGTTCGAATCCTGTCCCCTCCACCAGGGCAGCTTGTTTTTGATAAGTTCATTTGCGTTCTGGATAAGAACGTGATGATGGTTGACTTTTCATAAACATTACCTTAAAATTAGCTTTGTAATTATGCCCACATAGCTCAGTTCGGTAGAGCACGTTCTTGGTAAGAACGGGGTCACCAGTTCGAATCTGGTTGTGGGCTCGG
>SDBU01005444.1_pt1 | contig 15253 bp, 14 predicted proteins | sample 2277071 | NCBI WGS metagenome assembly SDBU01 (sample SAMN10397929, study PRJNA504765) | marine sediment metagenome | isolation source: marine sediment core GS08_GC12, 126 cmbsf | place: Arctic Ocean: Gakkel Ridge, Loki's castle | collected 2008
GTGTAGAGCCGCGTCGGATAATTGAGGCTACTGCCGACGGCTTTCTTACCAGCCAGGCAATCTAAAAAAGCCTGAACCGGGCTACCCTGTGTCGGTTTGTATTTTGAAAGAAGGCGGTTATGAAATAGGGACCGCAGGAATGCTGGTGAATTCGGTGTTAAGGGAATTTGTGGAATAAGATAGACTTTCTAATATAAAAAGGAGGCGGCCATGAAATTCGGGATTGCTTTGGGAAATAGTAGCGAGGGCTTGTCCTATCCAATTCCATTTGCCTCACCAAAGCAACTGGTTGGTCTGGTGAAAAAGGCGGAAGACCTTGGCTACGACTCAGTAATGGCAAATGACCATTTTAATATTCCGAAGTATGTTGCTGAGAGGGAAAGAGTTCCGCCTAATTTCTATGAATCGATTGTAACTTTATCAGCCGCTGCCAGCATAACCAACCGGATAAAGTTGGTCACTGGGGTGGTGCCATTGCCGTATCGAGACCCGGTTCTTCTGGCTAAGCAGGCCAGTACCCTTGACCAGATTTCAGGCGGAAGGTTTATTCTGGGAGTCGGCCTTGGGGCTTATCGGGAGGAGTTTATTTCTGTCCACCCCGAGTGGAAAGATAAATCCAGAGGGGCAATTGTGGATGAATCTCTGGAATGTTTGAAAAAGCTTTTCACTGAGGACACTGTCAGCTTTTCCGGGGAGTTTTTTCAGTTTGAAAACCTTAAAGTGTATCCGAAACCGCTTCAAAAACCATTTCCCATTTATCCTGGAGGAAACTCGGAAGCAGTGATGGTGCGTGTGGCAAAGTATGGCACTGGATGGCTTCCGGCCTGCTTGTCACCTGAGGCGATTAAAGCAAGACTTGCCCGCTTGGCTTCCTATCTTGAAAAAGAGGGGCGTAGCCTGAGTGAGATTGATGTTGCTCCCCAGGTTTTTGTTAGCATCGGTCGGAATAAAGAGGAAGCAACCGGAACATTTCGGAAGTCGGGCCGTTACAAACACCTGGTTTCCCTCAAGTCTTCGACGCTTAAGGGAGATAGTATTGAAGCACTAGATGATTTCAATCTGATTGGGAATGGCGATGATATTGTGAAGAAGGTAAAGGAGTATGAGGAAGCTGGAGTAACCCATCTGGTTGGGTTGAATTTCGCGGTTAACACTTTTGAAGAGTATGAAGCGCAGATGAAGATATTTGCCGAGACCGTTCTGCCGGCTTTTAAAGCATAGCCGCCTAATTCTTTCTCAGGTGCTCAAAAATTGACCAATTTTAGGTGTAATTTCCTGAGATGGCTATGTTGACAAAGGGTAGGAGAAATGATAGCTTATTAGCAAGAGAAAGTTCTTAGGTGGTAATTATTCCGGGCTTCGGGAACTGTTACCTCTAGGATATGCTATCCAAAGTTACTGATAACGCGTATAGTAAGATGCGACTTGGAGAACCAAAACAGGGGTTGTTTAGCTAAAGTAATAGAGATATGAGTAATGAAGATTGGGATTGTTGGCGCCACAGGTAGCTTTGGGCAAGGATTGGCATTTCGGTGGGTGAGAAACCACCAAATATACATTGGTTCTAGGTCACGGGAAAAAGGAGAGCAAAGGGCAAAGGATTATCAACTTGAGTTAAAAAATTATGGCATAGATGCGAAAATTGAAGGCACCAGTAATCGTGATGCGGTTGCAATTGGGGAAGTTATTGTTCTTTCAGTCAAGTTTGAACACTTGATGCCATTAATTGAAGACGCTTTTGATGAATTTCGCAACAAAATTGTCATATCCCCGATTGTTTCTTTGAAAAAAGAACAATGTTTTCAATATGTACCTCCTCCAGAGGGGAGTGCTGCCCTGCTTCTTCAAAGAGTGCTTCCGAATTCTGCTGTCATTTCAGCGCTTCATACTATTCCGGCTGATAGATTACAGAGACCTGACCTCATTCTAGAAGGTGATGTTCCTGTTTGTGGAGATAATCGTGAGGCAAAGGAAACTGTGATAGCTCTAGTCAGGGAAATTGAGCAACTGAACCCGATTGACGCTGGTCCACTGGAAGTCTCTAAACTGGTTGAGCCGATTGTTCCATTGATTTTGAATATCAAGAAATACGGCTTAAAGCAAAACGCAAGCATCAAATTTGTTTAATAGCAGAGCTGAATTTATCCTGAGGCTCATCATATGATTTTTACGGTAAGTATCTGCAACGGATTCCCAATTGATGAAACGCTGGAAGCCATAGAACTACTGGATAGGTCAGGTGTCCACTGCGTGTTGTTTGAAGATGAGGCAAATTACCTCAATGTATATACCCTGTTAGCTCTGGTGGCAAAGCAGACCAAAAACATTCTAATTGGTACCGGGGTTACCAATCCGTTAACCAGACACCCGGTCGTTACCGCATCCGCAATTGCCAGCATTGACCAAATCTCTTCAGGTAGGGCAGTACTGGGACTAGGTGCCGGTGGCACGTCTCACATGGTGTCATTAGGCATTGATGTTCGACATCCAGTTGGAAACTTGAGAATCGTTATCCCTATTCTACAAAGGCTATTAAGTGGAGAGACAGTAACGACCTCTGATGGGACTTACCCTATGCGGGACATTAGCCTTGGGATTTTGCCAAAGCGGAAAATCCCTATATATATTGCGGGGAGGGGACCTCGCATCCTTGAAACCGGGGGACTCCTTGCTGATGGTGTCATTGCTGGAGCCGGACTTTTTACTCCCAAAGCCATGGAATACGCAAGAAAGAATATACAACGCGGCGCTGAGATGGCCGGAAGGGACCATAAGGAAATAGATGTTGTTGCCTGGGCGTACACCTCGGTAGCCGAAGACGGTGAAAAGGCAATCAGTGCCATAGCTAGGTTTGCCTATATAACGGTACACTCTGCGCCGATCGAAGTCTGGCAGCCGACAGGTATGGATATCTCATTTGTCGAGAAGATAAAGAGGGAACCTATTCCAGAGTCAAACCAGATAGCAAGTTTGATTCCCCCCAGCGTTATCAATCAGATGGGCTTGGTCGGTACCCCCGCTGATTGTCGTAAGAAGATCCGAGAAATGGAAGAAGCCGGTATAGACCACATAGGAATGGTTCTTTTTCCAGTAGCGGAGCTTGGTTTGAAAAGGAGCGCAGAAATGCTGGTGAATTCGGTGTTAAAGGAATTTATGGAATAAGAAAAGTGACTGATTTTTATGGTGAAGGAGGGAGTTATGAGGTAAGTACAGCAGAAATGCTGGTAAGTTTAGTGTTAAGCGAATTTATGGACTAGGAAAAATCTTCAATGTAGAAAGGAGATAGTCATGAAATTTGGAATTGGTTTATCAACCGGTTATGAAGGCCTAATCTATCCAGTGCCATTTGCTACACCAAAGCAACTGGTTGAACTGGTGAAAAAGGCGGAAGACCTTGGCTATGACTCAGTATATCCAAACGACCATTTTACCATTCAAAAGTACGTTGCTGAGAGGGTAAAAGCTGTACCAAACTACTATGAACCCCTTATAACTTTAGCGGCTGCCGCCAGTATAACCAAGCGGATACAATTGATAACCGGGATAGTGGTATTGCCGTATCGCGAGCCGGTTCTCCTGGCCAAGCAGGTTGCTACCCTTGACCAGATTTCGGGTGGGAGGTTCATTCTAGGAGTGGGCACTGGGGCTTACCGGGAAGAGTTTATTGGCGTCCGCCCCGAATGGAAAGATATACCCAGGGCAAAAATTATAGAGGAATCTTTGCAGTGTCTGAAGAAGCTTTTCACTGAGGACACTGCCAGCTTTTCGGGGGAGTTTTTCCAGTTTGAAAACCTTAAAGTGTATCCGAAGCCGATTCAAAAACCATTTCCCATTTATTCTGGAGGAAACGCGGAAGGAGTGATGGTGCGTGCGGCAAAGTATTGTGCGGGGTGGGCACCCGCTGGCATGTCACCTGAGGCGATTAAGGCAAAGCTTGTCCGCTTGGCTTCCTATCTTGAAAAAGAGGGGCGTAGCCTGAGCGGGTTTGAGGTTGCTATGCAGACTTTTGTTAGCATCGGTCGGAATAAAGAGGAAGCAACCAAAACCCTTGAGAATTCAGGGCTTTATCACCACATAGTCTCTCTCAAGGCTTCGACGTTTAAGGGAGATGATATTACTACATTAGATGATTTCAATCTGATTGGGAATGGCGATGATATTGTGAAGAAGGTAAAGGAGTATGAGGAGGCTGGAGTAACCCATCTGATCGGGTTGAATTTCGCTGTTAATACTGTTGAAGAGTTTGAGGAGCAGATGAAGATGTTTGCCGAGACTGTTATTCCGACTTTTAAAAAATAGCGGAAGAAAAGTAAGCCCGACAGGTTAAGGTAGGCTAGCGCCGGGAACCTTATGCTTTTGGAGAAAGGGCAAAGCGGAGCGCTATCAGAATGTGCTGGGTGTTCAGAATACGGGAATCCTGGATTTAGTGGGGTGTTTGCTTTAGACGCTGCTCTCGATTGCCTAAACAGGGTCGGGAGTAAGTTTATTGAACGGAATAATTTGAAACTGACTCATATGCTTGGCGAACGGTGGCATGAAAAAAAGCAGATTCTATACGCTTGAAAACAACTCAGCGATGATGAGCCAATATGAATTTGCTCTAAGAACTGAAAATGACAATTGAGTTAGAGACTTAAGAAATGGAGGGACATAATTTGAATACAAAACGTGCACTTAAAATAATGGACAAGTATCAACTTGATGCATTGATAGCGAGCAAACCGGTAAACCTGAAATACCTGTGTAATTATCAAAGTACTTCTCATCAATATATCTCTGGGACTGAGGTCTATGCAGTTTTCCCCAATAAACCCGGTGCGAAACCGACGCTTATTTTGCCTGTCTCTGGAATGGAAGTGGCTGTTGACCTTTTGCCTTATGCGGATGAATTGGTGCCATACGGACGGTTCATTTTCTATGCCACGCCCGGGAAAAAATTGAGCGAAAGATATGAATGGATAAAGAAATCAGCTATTGATAGCACGCCAATTCCGACGGTTCTGGAAGCCGTTGCCTCTGTTTTGAAAAAGCTCGGTCTGGATACTAAAAAGATCGGGCTTGATGAAGGCAATTTTACGCCCAAGCTCTATCAAAAATTTGTAAATAATATGCCGAATGCTGAGTTTGTGGACGCTTATGATATTTTTCGTGAAATTAGAATGGTAAAAACACCTGAAGAAGTAGAAATCATGGAGCAGGCAGTCAGGATACAGGAGAAGGCTCTCAAAAATTCGTTGGCATTGGCAGCTGAGGGCGTGTCTGAAAAAGATTTCCTGGATGTTTTTCAAAGGACGATATTTGAAAGCGGAGCAATTCCCATTTTTAACGCTCTCTATTTTGGAGAAGAGAGCATCGGTGATCAAAGACCGCCGTCCCCTGACAAGCGGCTTACTGCTGGCACCATGATACGATACGATGTAGGATGTATATATAAGGGATACTTTTCTGATATCGCCCGAACGGCTTTTTTCGGGGAGCCAACAGATAAACACAAGCAGCGCTATCAGGCAATCCTGGAAGCTCATGAAGCCGCCCTGAATATCATAAAGCCTGGCACCAAAGCGTCAGAATTGTTTAATGTCGCCGTTGAGGCGGCCAGGAAGAGAATTCCAGAATACAATCGAACCCATGTTGGCCATGGTATAGGTCTCGAATTGTATGAGCCCCCCTCCCTCATTCCAACTTCAGATGTAATCCTGGAAGAGGGGACGGTCTTCAATCTCGAACCACCCTATTATGAACTCGGGTTGGGGGGATTTCAGGTGGAGGACACCTTGGTGGTGACGGATAAGGGTTTTCGTTCTTTAATGACCCTGGAAAGAGGGCTGATGAGAGCCTGAAGTGATGGTTCTCCTTGGTAAAATCAAGCAGGTTCGTTGAGTAGACGAAACCGGTGAGTTTATTGGCAGAGTAGTTCAACGGAGGTGGCTATGTATGCCGCTCGACAATTGCTCCACACTGTGGAAGATTCAAATTCCTGCCTTAATCAAGGCGATTTGCTTAACCTGATTAAGAATCGTCGGTCGGTGCGTAAGTATCAAAAAATGAAGCCGAGCTTGTCTGAAATCGACAGGATTATCAATTGTGCCATTTATGCACCTTCGGCGCATAATGCACAGCCCTGGCGTTTCACCATCGTTAGTGATGAAAAGAAAAAAAGGGAATTGGCTGAGCAGATGGCGGTGAGATTTCAGCAAGACCTCAAAAAGGATAGCCTTCCTAAGGCCGTCATAGGAAAGAAAATTCAGCGGTCAGTCCGTTTATTTTCTGATGCGCCCGTCGTTATCATTGCCTGTATCGACATGACGAGAATGGACAAATATCCGGATTTGGCACGGCAGCAGGCAGAAATGATTATGGCAACACAATCACTGGCGGCTGCCATTCAGAACCTCCTGCTGGCAGCAAAGGCGGTTGGTCTTGGAGGGTGCTGGTACTGCGCGCCTCTTTTTTGCCCTGAACTGGTGAAAACCGTGTTGTCTCTTCCTGACGCTCATATTCCGCAGGCTTTGATAACCCTGGGGAACCCCGCCGAGAATCCACCAGTACCGCCGAGGTTTCAACTCGATGAAATCAGATTCATATTATAAGGGAAACATTACAATAATTTCAGGTGGTGTCGGTGGCGCTAAGCTAGCTCGCGGCTTCACCAGGGCATTTTCTGAGCGGCAGATAAGCGTCATTACCAATACGGCAGATGATACGGAATTTTATGGTCTTCATATATCACCTGACCTGGATACCATGATGTACACACTGGCAGGCTTATCGGCTCCGGAAAGGGGCTGGGGAATAAAAGATGATTCATTCCAGAGCCTTTGCCAATTAGAAAAATACGGTGAGGCCACATGGTTTAAGTTGGGGGATAAGGATATTGCAACACACATCCTGAGGACAAAAATGCTCAGGGAGGGGAAAACGCTGACGCAGGTAACATCATATCTGTCCAGGAAGCTTGGCGTTCAGGCTAATATTCTCCCAATGACAAATCAAATGGTGGAGACTTTTATCAAGACAGATAACCGGACGCTTCCTTTCCAGGAGTATTTTATATTGAAGCAGAAAAAAGTTCACATAAATCAGGTCATTTTTAGAGGTATTAGAAAAGCACACGGTACGAATGAAGTAGCCGAAGACATTAACAATGCCGACCTGATAGTTTTCGCTCCTTCCAATCCGATAGTAAGTATTCTTCCCATACTGAGCATTCCCGGAATAAGACAGTCAATCACCGTTTCACCTGCCCTGAAGGTGGCAGTTTCACCATTCATAGGTAAGGAAGCCATATCCGGACCGGCTAAAGAATTAATGGAGTCCAAAGGGTTTGAGGGGTCATCCACTGGCGTGGCTCATTTTTATTCAAAATTGATTGACATCCTTTTTATCAATTATCTGGACAAGGCAGAAAAAGAGCCGATAGAGCAGACAGGAATAACCGTTGTCATGACTGAAACCCTTATGAAAGACATTGATGATAGTGTCCAATTGGCGCGGAAGATATATGAAACTCCGCGGAGAGGATGAACGCCTTGAGTATTCTGGCTATATTGCCGGTGAAGAATCTAAGCCAATCCAAGTCCAGGTTGTCACACGAGATGAATCAGCGGCAGCGAGAGTTGCTAACGTTTAATTTGCTCAAAAAGACTCTTGGGATTCTGAAATCATCCAAATGTATTGATGATATTTTGATGGTAAGCCGGGATGTGAGGATTTGTTCAATGGCGGAAATGGAGAAAGCGCTGTTTCTTCAAGAGCGGGGAACAGGTTTGAATCAGGCCCTGGAACAGGCTACTAGGTGGGCGCTCGAACAGCATTTTTCGGCCATTCTGATTCTGCCTCTGGACATTCCTTTTCTGACCAAAGAGGATATCGATTCGATTATTGAGATGGGGAATGAAAAGAGAGAAATCGTTATCATTACGCCTGACCAGGAAATGAAAGGAACTAATGCCCTTTTTGTTAAACCACCTGGCATTCTACAATATCAATTTGGATTGGAAAGTTTTCATTACCACTGGCAACAGACCCGAGATAGGCATATTGAAAATAAAATTTATTACTCTCCCCGGATGAGTTTTGATGTGGATTCTCCCTCCCAGTACCGTTCGATGGTTCAAGCCGGTATGCCGGAGTTTAACTTATGCCAAAGACCATAGGAAAAGTATTAATTATCCCTTTATTAAACATGCCTCTAATACAGGGAGGAGATGACCTGGTTGGTATCATAATTAAATCATTGAGTGATTCCGGCGAGGAGTTGCAAAACAAAGATATTCTGGTGCTTTCTCATAAAATAGTCTCTAAATCAGAGGGGAATATGGTAGATTTAAATGAGGTTATCCCTTCAGAGGAGGCACTGGAGTTAGCCCAGGAGGTGGGGAAAGACCCCAGGATAGTGCATCTTATCCTGAAAGAGTCAAAGCGAGTTGTAAGAAAGCATTACGGAGTTCTTATTGTGGAACACAAAAGTGGATGGGTTTGTGCCGATGCCGGCGTGGATTTTTCTAATGTCTCTGGGGATTGTGTCGCCTTGCTTCCCCAAGACCCGGATATGACGGCGGCGGTTATTCAGAATCGCATTCGGGAATGTCTCAAGGTCGAAATTGCCGTATTGATTAGTGATTCTCAAGGGCGACCTTTCCGTAATGGGGCCATTGGGGTTGCGTTGGGATATGCCGGGATGCCGGGGTTGGTCAGTAAGGTAGGGTATGAGGACCTGTATCACTATAGGCTGCGGCGCACGCAGGTGGCATTTGCTGACCAAGTGGCTTCATCTGCCCTTATGGTGATGGGAGAAGCAAACGAAGGAGTGCCGGCAGTTATATTGAGGGGGCTTGATTTCCCATCAGGGACTGGAATGGCAAAAGACCTCATCCGTTCGGGGGAAGAGGATTTGTTTCGTTAGGCAGAAGGTTTTTATATTATGAACAATGTGGTAACCTATTCTCCCTCAACAACTATTGCCCTTACCCATAGCTGTGCGAACCGATGTTTGTATTGTGGCTTTAGAGAAGATGGAGACGGTCTCCTCAGGTTCGAAGAAATACAAGCCATAGCCAAATATGCCCGAAACGCCGGGATGCCAGAGATTTTATTGATGTCGGGTGAAAACGCTGACCAGGTTCCGTCTGTCAAAAGCGCCTTACAATCATTGGGTTTGGCTTCTATGGTTCAGTGGATAAAAAAGGTATGTGACTATCTCCTGGGATTGAATCTACTACCTCATATCAACATAGGGCTACTGGATTATACGAGTCTGAAGGAGCTAAGAGGAGTCTCCGTGTCAATGGGGTTGATGGTGGAGGGGGATTATGGGAATCTGGGTTCAACGGTTCACCCGCAAAAAAACTTTTCAATGCGCATTCAAAATCTTGAGTGGGCCGGACAGTTGAAGATTCCATTTACTACTGGGATACTAATGGGGTTAGGCGAGAGCCAAAAGGACCGTATCAGGTCAATTCAGGCAATTATCAGTTGCAGCCAGACCTATGACCATGTGCAGGAGATAATTCTGCAAAATTATGTCCCAAATCGTAACTCACGCATCCCTGCCCAGGAGATATCTAAGGAGGAACTAAAAGAGGTAATTGATCTTTGCCAGGAGGAGATTCCGGATGTAGCTCTTCAAATCCCTCCAAATTTGAATTCGAACTGGCCTGATTTGTTAGCCCTCGGCTTCAACGATTTAGGAGGTATCAGCAATGGAACCGACCTCATAAATCCTGAAAGCCCCTGGCCTCCCATCGGAAAAATGAAGAAAATTCTGAAGGAGAAAAAATATAACTTAAGAAAAAGGCTTCCCATCTATCCGAAGTATTATCGGCGAGGATGGTATTCGGAGAGGGTGGGCTTGGTCATTGAAAGATGGATACAGAGTGACGATGAATATCAATACTATACTCAATGAAGTAGCTAAAGGTAAAGAACTTACTTCCGATGAGCTTCTATTTCTGATGGAAGCCGAGAATCACGGGGATGAAGTAATAGAGCTCGCCGATAACTTGAACCGTGAGGTTAATCATGATGTGGTAACATTTGTTCATAATCGAAACATTAATTATACGAATATCTGTAGGAATAGATGTCTCTTTTGTGCTTTCAGACGAAACAGTACGGATGCCGACAGTTTCGTATTATCTGTGGAAGAGATGTTAGGGAAAATTGCTTCTGCGCCAGGAATTACCGAGGTGTGCATTCAAGGAGGACTACTACCCGGACTGAGTTTTTCTTTTATCTTGGAGAGGCTACAGGCAATCAAAGCAACTTACCCTGATATTCACATCCATGCTTGTAGCCCTACCGAGATTGAGTATTTTTCACACATATCAGGAAGCTCGATAAGTTCGGTTATCAGTAAGCTTATGGAATGTGGGCTTGGTTCCATTCCGGGAACAGCGGCCGAAATTCTGGATGATAAGGTGCGACAAGTGATATGCCCGGAAAAAATGATGGCATCGGAGTGGGTTGATATCATCATGGCTGCCCACCGTCTGGGTTTAAGGTCCACCGCCACAATTCTTTTTGGCCATGTCGAAACTACTGGTCAAATCGTGAGGCATATGGAAATCATCCGGGAAATCCAGAAAAAAACCGGGGGGTTTACCGAATTCATTCCCCTTATTTTCATCCCATATGACACTGCCCTCGGTAAGAAGTTCGGAATAAGCGATATCCTTTCTTTCGACAAGGTTTTTAAATTCTATGCACTCAGTCGGGTTTATTTCAACGGACTGATATCTAATATTCAGTCAAGCTGGCCCAAACTCGGATTAGAAAATGCCGTTAAATGCCTCTCTGCCGGTGTGAACGATCTTGGTGGCACCCTTTACGAAGAGAACATCACGAGAAATGCCGGCGGAAATTTTGGTCAAAGAGTTAGCATTGAGGAATTCAGGGAGCACGTAATTGAGATTGGGAAAACTCCTCGATTAAGAGATACGCTTTACAACCTTTTGCCAGATTATACTTAAGCTCCATTTTGATACGGTAGAAAAACGGCTATTCCGAGAGGCATGGCGAGACCGGGCGGGTAAGACGGAATTTAGTTGTGGCTGCCTCAGCATCTCTTAGATTGGGGGTGGTAGGTGATGCTTGGAGCGTGTTGACGATGCGCAGTAATATGTTTAAAATTAACTAAAGAATTATAGTAACGTATTGATTGGAGGTACGTGTATGCAGATTTACGACAGTATTTTACAGGCTATTGGTAACACGCCAATGGTTAGGCTGAATAGGGTAACAAGGGGTGTTGAACCCAGTATTTTGGTTAAATGTGAGTTTCTAAACCCCAGCGGCAGTTTGAAAGATAGGATTGCCCTGAGAATGATTGAGGAAGCGGAAAAGGCGGGGAAGCTCAAAAAGGGGGGTATAGTTACTGAATCGAGTACTGGTAATACGGCAGCGGCTTTGTCTTTTGTATGCGCCGCAAAAGGATATAAAGCGATAATGCATATGCCCAAGGGATGGGCTACAGAGGATCGTTGTCGCATACTCAAAGCCTATGGTGCCGAACTGATAGAAGTGGAAATTGGCGAAGAAATAGAGAAGGAATTAGCCGGGACGAGTGTGCACGGAGGAATTGTTGAGGTCATACCAAGGAAAAAAGCCCTTGAGATGGAGCAGAGTAATCCAAATGTATGGTGGGCGCGACAGGCTTTAAACCCGGATAATACTAATGCCCACCGGGACACTACCGCCAAAGAGATTATTGAACAAACAGACGGCAAAATAGATGTTCTTATAGCGGCGGTTGGTACTGGAGGCACACTTTTAGGGGTTGCTCAAGCATTGAAGAAATTAAATTCAGCAATAAAGATTTATGCGGTTGAACCCGCAAGCTCATCAATGCTTGAGATGGGTCCAGAGATACGTAAATATATGGACAAATATGAGATACCGGGAGTTGGTGGATTGCTTGTTCAGGAGATAGAGCAAAGCGGTATAGTGGATGAGCTTTTTCTGGTTAGTGATAAAGATGCTATAGAAATGGCTCATCGCCTGTGCGAGGAGGAGGGGTTGTTCTGCGGGATGTCATCAGGGGCTAACGTTCATGTAGCATTACAAGTTGCCAAAGAATATGGAAGCGATAAAAATATTGTGACTATATTGCCGGATAATCGCTACCGGTATTTTGCTGTCGAACATTTTACAACCTAGATTGTAAACCGGGGAATCACGGTCTTTATAACCCGTTTTTAGTCCTGAAGCGGAACAAGGGGAACCCGGAGCGATTGCGAACTCTAGTGGAATACCCTAACCAGCAGCATAAAGAAAGGTCTCCGGGCAGTTCGGTAACCGTAAATGTTGACGCAACGCGGGGCATTGGAACAAGCTAGACCTGGTTTTTACTTGGTAGTTTGCTAAGATAATCTTTAATCTCAGCGACTGACACGACGCTGGCATACTTAGCATTCATATCAAAAAGATTAACCTTGTGGCTGACCTCCCCGCGGTCGAAAGTGCACTCTTCAATAACATTTACATTAAAGCCATACGTAGCCGCATCAACAACGCTGGCTCGCACACAGCCACTGGTAACACCACCGCAGCAGAGCAGGGTATCTATCTTGAGAGGGGTAAGGATATTTATTAGTGGTGTGCTTAGGAAAATACTGGGACCAAGCTTGCGAATAATGATGTCACTTTCTTGAGGGGCAATCTCATGAACGATTTCATTGCCAATCTTGCTTTTCATACTCTCCCCCGAGCGAGGATTCCTTTTTGCCCATTCCACAGGCACAGACCGCTCGGCAACGCTGTAAATTATGGGAATTTGTTTTTCTCGAACTATAGGCAGCAAAGACGCAATTTGATGAATAGCTTTCCACCCGTTTTCACCACAACTTAGTGGAAAGCGTTCAATCGACTTCAAAATTGGCTCAGGCTTATCGCCAACAAAATTATAGGTTACGTCGATTATAGCTAATGCCATATTACTGCCGTAACTGGCTTTTCTACCACCGTAACCACACTTTTGATATATCTCCTTATCCGACTCGGTGATTACATCATCCCAAATGGCCATTGACTTGCCTCCTAAATTGACCACTTGTATGGTATGGTAATTTAGTAGCACTGTCAAGCCACTGCGACCTGCCCAATATATCGGTAAAAATAGCATTCTTGCGTATTCTATGTCTTCGCCCCTAAATGTCGTAAACCTTATCACGGGGTAACCACCGGATTGAATGCCAATGGCGGGGCCCGTAGTTGAAAATGATTTTGCCACAAATCTTATGATACATAACCATTGCTTGACAAGGAGGCGGAGCAAAGGTATAGTTTTTCTCAGTGCCCTGAAAAACAATTTTAATTTTGGCAAAGGAGGAGCAAGATGGCCATAAATGGAGGAGACGTACTTTTGGAGGTCTTTAAGAGCTACGGTGTCGAGTATATCTTTTCCTCTCCAGGCTCGGAATGGGCGTCGGTTTGGGAGAATTTGGCCAAACGTTATGACCAGGGTGACAAGAGCCTGAAATACATTAACTGTCGGCATGAAAGTCTGGCCGTTTCTGCGGCCTTTGGCTACGCTAAAGCCACAGGGCGCCTGCCGGCGGTTCTGTTGCATGCTGCGGTAGGGCCTCTCAACGGTGCTTTGCCTATACGGGCGGCCTATCGGGCTCGGGTTCCCATGATTATTTGTACTGGAGATACCTCGGGCTATGGCGAGGATGGCAAAGGCGCTCCCTGGTATTGGATGGGCAATCTATCCGATATTGGCGGGAACGATACCCCGGTTAACACTTATGTGAAGTGGAGTAATGCCGTCACCTCAAAAGAGACTCTGATGAGCTCAGTTTATCGGGGTTGTGGAATAGCTCAGGCGCATATCAAAGGACCCGTTTTCCTGTCCATCCCTTTGGAGTTTCTATTTGATTCACAGCCACAAGTAAGAATTCCACCGTCATCTTCGGTAGCGGCACTACCTGAGCCGCGCCCCCGTGACTTAGAAGAGGTAGCTAACCATCTTTTAGAGAGTAAACAGCCGATTATTCTTACTGAGCATGCTGGGGAGAATGCGGAAGCGGGCTCCAAGCTGGTTGAGCTAGCCGAGCTTCTGAGTATCCCGGTCTTCGAGTGTCTCGAACCCCGTTTCGCTAACTTTCCCAAGAATCACCCCCTCCACATGGGCTACGATGCCGTTGAGGCGCTCCAGAAAGCGGATACTATCTTTATCGTTGGTGCTACCACCCCTTGGCACCCCTGCTCGGCTTTCCCCCAAAATGGGGCCAAGGTAATACTCTTGGATGAAGACCCTCTGAAGGAGCGGCTGCCTTACTGGGGCTACCGGATTGATTTATCGGTCACCGCTGACATAGGGCAGGGGTTAACCGCTTTAGTAGATATTATTCGGGCTCGCCTTCACCAATCAGACCACCCTGGTACTCACTACCAGGAAAGGTTTGAGCGATGGCAGACCAAACACGCACAGATAGTGGAACAATTGAAAACAGAAGCACTTGCCGGGCAGGGAAACAAGCCCATTTCCCCCAAGTGGTTCCTGTATACGCTCAACAAGATATTACCCAGCAACTCCATGGTCCTGCAAGAAACCATAACTCACCGCAATTTCATTCACCGATATGTAGCTCAGCCTAATGCTTATTTTAGAGTTATTGGTGGACTGGGAATCGGCCTGGGAATAGCCGCCGGGGCGAAACTGGGCTACCCGGATAGGCCAGTGATTTTCTTAATCGGTGATGGTACTTTTAATTATAATCCGGTACTGGCTGGGCTAGGACTTTGTCAGGAGTACCACTTGCCTATCCTTACCATTATACTGAATAATGGTAGCTACGCCGCCATGAAATTTGCCCATCAGAGGTACTATCCTCAAGGGTGGGCAGTTAGCCACAATACATACTTCGGCGTAGACATCACTCCTCAGCCGGACTATATCAAAGTGGCAGAAGCCTTCGATGCTTATGCTGAGAGGGTGGAAGAGCCGGGCGATATAGAGCCAGCCCTAAATAGGGCATTGGAACAAATAGCGACAGGCAGAGCCGCTCTGCTTGATGTGATACTGGAAATCCCCCCTCCAATGCTCCCTAAAAGTCCCTAGAAGGCTATGACAGGAGAAGATAACCTCCTCCCACATTGGCGCAAGCTATTACCTCGGCTGGCATAACTCATCTTCTGACTGGGTTACGGCGCAGTTTACTAGCTGCCAATGGGCTAAAGCTTGTGAGAGCTTTAGTCTCAATGTTACAATATACCTACAATACGGAGGAAGGCATGCCATTAGATGCCATAG
>SDBU01005445.1_pt1 | contig 15252 bp, 12 predicted proteins | sample 2277071 | NCBI WGS metagenome assembly SDBU01 (sample SAMN10397929, study PRJNA504765) | marine sediment metagenome | isolation source: marine sediment core GS08_GC12, 126 cmbsf | place: Arctic Ocean: Gakkel Ridge, Loki's castle | collected 2008
GGTCTCATGCGTGCAGTTGAGGCGCACCTTGTTGTCCAGGCAATACTGGAACACGGGCGCACCGGGCCGGTTCAGCTCGACGCCGCACATGACGCCGCGTCCGCGCAGTTCCTGGATTATGGAGTACTTCTCCGCCATCTGACGGAGACGATCGAAGATGTGTTCGGAGGTCCGGCGGCATACTTCGATGAGGTCCTCATCCTCGATGACCCTGAAGGTGGCCAGCGCGGCGGCACAGGCCAGCGGATTACCTCCGAAGGTCGAGGCATGCGTCCCTGGCGCCAGGCTCTGGGCGACTTCCGGCTTTGCCACCATCGCCCCTATGGCGACCCCGCCGCCGAGCGCCTTGGCCAGCACCATGATGTCCGGCTCTATCCCGTAGTGCTGATAGCCGAACCAGCGTCCCGTCCGCCCGATGCCCGTCTGGACCTCGTCCGCAATGAGGAGCAGCCCCTCCTGGTCGCAGAATGCGCGCAGCCCGGCGAAGAACTCGTCGGTCGCCACGTTGATGCCTCCCTCGCCCTGGATGGGTTCGAGCATGACGGCGCAGGTCTCGTCGTCGGTGGCGTTCTTGACTGCGTCCAGGTCGTTGAAGTCCACGTGGCTGAATCCCGGCAGCAGGGGCAGATACCCCTTGTGATATTTGTCCTGACCTGTGGCGGTGATGGCCCCCATGGTCCTGCCGTGGAACGAATCGCGCATGGTGATGATCTTGTATCGGCCGTCCTTCTCCTTGTGCAGCCTCGCCAGCTTGATGGCGGCCTCGACGGCTTCGGCGCCGCTGTTGCAGAAGAAGCACTTCCCACCGAACGAGTGCTGGCTGATCTTCTGCGCCAGCAGCCCCTGCGGCTCGGTGTAGAACGTGTTGTCCACGTGGATCAGCATGGCGGCCTGCCGCTGCAGCGCCGTCACCACCCGGGGATGGCAGTGGCCGATCGTGCTGGTGCCCCAGCCCGGCATCAGGTCAATGTAGCGGTTGCCTTCGGTGTCCCAGATGTGGGAACCTTCGGCGCGGATGAAGGCGATGGGTATCCGCGAGTAGTTGGCGATCACGCAGTCGTCGAACAGACTCTTGATCTCATCAAAGCTCATCTGTGTCATCGTTCTGTGCCCATTGCCAGAGGACGCTCACTCGAACAGCGCCTGCACGAACTGCTCCGGGTCGAAAGCCGTCAGGTCTTCGGCGCGTTCGCCCACCCCGACGAACTTGACCGGTATGTCAATCTGATCCCTCATGCCGAAGACGATGCCGCCCTTGGCCGTGCCGTCAAGCTTCGCCAGGATCATGCCGGTCAGGTTGATGCTCTCGCTGAACCTGATGGCCTGGCTGATGGCGTTCTGCCCCGTCGTGGCGTCCAGGACCATGAGGGTTTCGTGTGGGGCGCCCGGTATCTTCTTGGCCACGACGCGGCTGACTTTCTGGAGTTCCATCATCAGATTCGTCCGCGTGTGCAGCCTGCCGGCGGTATCGATGATGAGCGTGTCGTAGCCCTGGGCCAGCGCCTTGTCGGCGGCGTCGAAGGCCACGGCGGCCGGATCGGCGCTTTCGTTCTTGACGATGTCGGCGCCCACCCGGTCTGCCCAGATCTCAAGCTGCTCGACAGCGGCGGCCCGGAACGTGTCGCTTGCGGCCAGCAGGACCCGTCGGCCGTCTGCGACGAACATGTGCGCCAGCTTGGCGATGCTGGTCGTCTTGCCTGAACCGTTGACACCGGCCACCATAATGACGCCCGGGCCCTCCTCGGGCAGGTGGAGTAGGGTGTCCCACTGTGCCAGTTCTTCCGTCATGCGCGCTTTGAGGAAGTCCAGGACCTCATCCGGCTTCTTGATCTCTGCGCTCTTGTAAGCCTGGCGCAGGGCGGCGCAGAGGCGGCCGACGGCCGCCGGGCCGATGTCGGCCAGGTAAAGCTGCTCCTCGATATCCTCCAGCAACTCTTCGTCCAGAGAGCGTCCGATCGAAAGGACGCTGCGCAGGCCGCCGGTTACCTTCGATCGGGTCTTCTTCAGCCCACCGTGCAGCTTCCGGAAAAGCCCGGCCTTGTCCGGCGGCGTCTCCGCTGCCGGCTCCTGCGGAGCGCCCTGAGGGCCTTCCTCGGCCTTGCTTTTCTTGCGGAACCACTGGAATGGCGACATCAATGAGGGCCTTCCGTTCGCGTGAGTTGATCGGATTGGATTGCCATTATACGCCGCATGTGCACTCAGACGAGGAGACCGGCTCTCCGCCTCAATTCGTGCAGCTCCACAAACGACACGCTTTCGTGACCGATGCGGATGTTGGGTTTGGCGGCGCCGTGGAAATCACTGCCTCCGGTCACTGCCAGGTCGAACCGCCGTGCCATTGCCAGGAGCCGCTCCTTGTCGCGTGGTGTGTGCGCCGGGCAGTAGACCTCCAGAGCGTCCAACCCATCTCGGACCAGCTCTTCGATGTATTCCTCAATCCCCGGCGTCAGACTGGGATGGCACAGCACAGCGCACCCTCGCGCGGTCCTGACCAGCTCGATGGCTTCGGCCGGCGTCATCTTTTCTTTGAGCACGTAGGCGGGGCAGCCTTCGCCGATGTACCGGCCGAACACCTCGGCCACGTCCCGGCAGTAGCCCCGTTCTATCATTTCCTGGGCCACGTGCACACGGCCCACGGCGGCATCGGGCCCGCGCTGCAGCACCTGTTCGCTTTCTATCTCGATGCCCATCTCGCGGAGCTTGCCAGTGATCTCTTTGACGCGTTCGACCCTCGCTGAGCGCAGTCCGCGGAGTCTTTCTGTGAGATCCGGGTTGTCGCAGTCCACGAAGAGTCCGGCGATGTGCAGTTCGGTTTCTGGCCTGCCGGCCAGCCGCGCGTAGCTGGTGAGTTCCACTCCCGGCACGAGTTCTATTCCGACCGCTTCGGCCGCGAGGCGCGCGGCGGCCACGCCCTCAACGGAGTCGTGGTCCGTCAGCGCCAGCCCGCTCAGTCCCGCCCCGGCGGCCATAGCCGGTAGCTCGGCGGGCGCAAAGGAGCCGTCCGACGCCGTCGAGTGCACGTGCAGATCGGCCCGAGCCTGCGGATCGGGCGTCTGGGTCGCAGGTGCCCCGTGGGCGGCAGGCGCGCTCTGAGCCGGCTCCTGCAAGTCTTCCGAGGGAGGGCTTTTCACGTGTGCAGTGTAGACCCGATCCAGTATGCCGTTCACGAAGGTCGGCGAGTTCTCCGTGCTGTACTTCTTGGCCAGCTCGATGGCCTCGTTGAGGGCGACCTTTGGGGGAGTCTGCGGCCTGAAAAGCAGTTCAAAGGTCCCCAGGCGCAGTATGTTCCGGTCGCTGATGGCCATGCGCTCCAACTCCCAGTGTTCCGCCGTGCGGCGGATTATGTCGTCCAGCGTCTCCTTGTGTTCGATGCAGCCTTCTATCAGCTCCATAGCGAGGTCGGCGGCTTCGGTGCTGGCGTTCTCCCTGCAGAACGTCCGCAGCTCGTTCAGCGAACACGCTTCGAGCACGTCGTACTGGTAGAGGGCTTGGAGAGCCAGTTCCCGTGCCTGTGTTTCGATCCTGACCACGTTGCATCGCTCTGAGCAACAGAAACAGGGCGGCCGACGGCAGTTGCAGACGACGATTCACGCGGGCCTTAGAATGCCTAACAGAACTAACCGCAGAGATCGCAGAGGACGCGGAGAAAGCGAGCAAACGGGTCTGCAACAGCTTCTCTCGGCTCTGCGCTCTCTGCGTCCTCGGCGGTGAATCCGTGTTGTTAGGGGCTCTTCGGAAGTGCCGGCTCCGGCAAGCTCGGCGACGCCCGCCGGCGTACGAGTGACGGCGCCGTGCAGGAGCCACGCTAACCGGTGGAGAATCCTTCGAGGAGGTTGGCCATCTCAACGGCGGCCAGCGCAGCCTCAGCGCCTCGGTTGCCCGCACGCGCCCCCGATCTGTCCACGGCCTGTTCGATTGTGTCTGTGGTGATTACACCGAATACGGTGGGCACTCCGGTTTCCAGGCCGACGCGCGAGACGCCCCTGACTGCCTCCGAGGCAACCAGGTCGAAATGCGGCGTCTGACCTCGCACCACCGCCCCCAGACACACCACAGCGTGGAACTTGCCGGTCTCGGCGACCTTCTTGGCAACCAACGCCAGTTCGAGTGCGCCGGGCACGCGGAAGACCTCGACGTCCTCCGCGGCCGCGCCGTGCCTCAACAGGCAGTCTTCGGCCCCGCCGAGCAGCCTGCTGGAGAAGAACTCGTTGTAGCGGCTCACAATCAGCGCAAAGCGCTTGCCGCTGGCGTTTAGATGGCCTTCGTGTGTTCTTTTCGCCATTTCGCCCTCGTCCGGGAAAGCTCGCAGCGGGACCTTTTCGGCCCCGTCTCCGGGGACTATAATAACGTGATAATATAAGTTATAGATAGGGTTTATGCAAACGTCTTCACCTGAGAGGGTTCGCGCGTGGACGACGCCGGACACACGCTGCGTGGCAAGGTCAAGGCCCTGCGCCGGCTCGTGCGCCTGGCGATGGCGACGGTCGGCATCGGCAGGTTGCTCTGCGCTGTCGCGGCGCTGGTGCTGATTGACTACGCGTTGGACAGGGCGTTCCGGCTTCCCCGTGGCACGCGCCTCGTCCTGCTCTGCGTCGGGGGCGCCGGGATGGTCTGGCAGTTGGCCAGGCAACTGCTGGCGCCGCTGGTGCGCGTTCTGCCGGACCAGGCTCTTGCCCTGGAGATGGAGCACCGGTGGCGCGGGCCCGCCGACCTGCTTGCCAGCGCACTGCATTTCACAAGCGCCCCGGCAGGTGGGCGGGCCTCCGCATCGCTGGAATCGGCCACGGTCCTCCAGGCGCAAAGGCTGGTGGAAGGCCTGGCTCCGGCGCACCTGATCGCCTGGCCGCGTGTAAGGAGATGGTTTCTTCTCGGTGGCATTGCTGCCGCCGTGCTGGCCGCCCTGGCGGCACAAGGGCCCGCGTCGGCCGCGCTTTGGTTCCGTCGCAATGTTGTGCTTGCCCGCGTTGACTGGCCGCGCAGGACGCAGTTGGTGCTTCTGGAACTGCCGCCCTTCGTGCCGCGTGGGGAGGATGTCGAGATCCGCGTGAAGGCGCTTGGAGTGGTCCCGCGCGCGGCCCGTCTGGAGGTGCGAGGGGTGACAAGCCGGGCCTCGCAGACGCTCCAGATGGAACGCACGGGCGAGGCGGTCTTCTCGGCCAAGCTGGTCGGCGTGGCGGAGACGATGGCGTTCACGGTGAAGGCGGGGGATGGGATGCTCGATGAGCAGCGGCTGGAGGTCGTGGACCGCCCGGCGGTCTCTGCTGCCCGGATGATTGTCACTCCGCCGGACTACATCGCCCGGACCCTCGCCGCCATCGTGCGCGAGGGAGGGATGGAACTCGCGTGGAACGCCCCGGCATTCGAAATCCCCAGAGGCAGCCGGGTGGAAGTGGTCCTGGAGGCGACCAAACCGCTTTCCTCCGCCTGGTGCCGCCTGGATGGGGCCGACCCGATAGAGGCCCGGCGCAGAAGGGCGGATTCGGTGAGCTTCGCCCTGGCTGTGGACCGGGATCTGACCTGCGAGTTCGGGCTGGTGGATACCTACGGAATCGAGAGCCGGGAGCCGCTGCGGGTCGAACTGCGGGCCATACCTGACGAGCCGCCGGAGGTGCGCGTGGCCGCCACGGGTGTCGGCGGGATGCTGGTGCCCGAGGCGCGTGTCCCGCTGGTCGTGCGCGCCCGCGACGATCACGGTCTGGAGTCGGTCTGGCTCAACCGGTGGCACCAGGGTGCGGACGGCCGCACGGAGTACGCGCCCGTCCGGCTCCTGGAGGGACAGGGGCAGGCGGGGTTCGACGGCTCCTACGTGGAGGATCTGCGCGAGAGGGCGCTCCCGCCGGGCGGCCGGTTCGTAGTGTCCGTTGGCGCGCGCGACAACTGTCCGCCACAGGTTGACCCCGGGCCCAACAGCGCCACCAGCGCGCCGCTCAGCTTCCGGCTGGTGACGGTTCAGGAGTTGCTGTGGGCGCTGCTGTTGCGGCAGGAGGACCTGCGCCGGGACCTGGAGCAGCAGATTCAGCGTCAGAAGGACATAAGGGAGGGCCTGGCGGGCCGTGTCGGTGGCGATGGCGAGCTTGACGACCTTGAGAGGATGCAGAGGGCGCTGGCGGGCGTGCTTGGCCTTACGGGCGACGGCTATCGCGCCGTGCTCGACCAGATGCTCAATAACCGCACCGTCTCGCAGTCGAACTACGAGTTGCGCATTGCGGGCATTGTCCATCCGTTGGCGGCCCTGGCGGGCGCCGATGGTGCAGTGGTCCGGGCGGCCGATGCCCTGGCGCAGGTCCGCCGCCTCGAGCCGCCGGCAGAGAGTGGGGGTCCGGGCCTCGCCCAGCCGGTCCGCCTCATGGACGAGGCGGTCGCCGAAATGGAGGAAGTGCGCAGCCAGATGATGCTCCTCGAAAGTTACGCGGCTCTACTTGCCTCCGTGCAGGAAATGGCGGACCAGCAGCGTGAGCTTCTGCGGCGCACCCAGGAGGAGCAGCGCCGCATGTTCGATGCGTTCTGGGGAGAGTGATGAGGGAACGGCCGGTCATTCTGGCTCTTGTGGCAGCGCTGGCCCTTGTGCCCGCGCTGGCGTCGGGCATCGAACCACTCGCCCTCGATCAGTCAAGACTGAAGCAGCGACTGAGCGAGGTGGAGCAGCGGATGCTGGAGATGGCGGCCCTGCTCGAGCCCGCGCAGCCTCAGAAGGCCGAGCAACTGCGCCAGGCGTTCAAGCTGAGCAGGGACCGACTCATCGTCCCCAGGATGGAGGAGATACAGTCGCTGCTCGACCGCGAGCGCTATGGCGAGGCCGTCGAGCTTCAGGAGCAGGTTCTGGCGGACCTCGACCGGCTTGCCGTTTCGTTGAGTTCAGTGGAGTGGGCCGGGGAGCTGAGTCGGCTGCGCCATGCCCTGGAGCGGTTGGAAGACGTGGCGTCGCGGCAGGCTGAGGCCGCGCGGCGCACGGAGGAGTTGTCCCGGCTGACGGCCGGATCGGCGGAGGCGCGTCTGGAGGCGGCGCAGGACCAGAGCGGCATTCGTCGGGATGCAGCAGGGCTGCGTGCCGACCTGGGCGCGGCGCCGGGGGCGGAGCATCTGGCCGGCGCCCTGGGCTTCATGGACGAGGCGGGGCGGGCATTGAAGGACGGGGCGGATGCGGACGCCCTGGCCGCGCAGCTGGAGGCGTATGGCCGTTTGCAGGCCGCTCAAGCGGCGCTCCGGAGCGCCATCCGGCGCCTGGATGCCCAACGCCGCGCCGAGATCCGCTTCAAGGTGCGCGAGACGCTGCGGCAGATGCACGTAGAGCAGCAGGCGATCCTGGCCGAGACGGATCGCATAGACGGTCTCAGGGGGGACGTTGCGGCGCCCGCCGAGCACCGTCCGGCGACTGTGCCGCGAGCCGAACTGCTGAACATCGCCGCGCTGGCCAAGCGCGAGCAGGGGCTGCTGGACATGGTGGACCAGGCCATGGCTCTCGTTGCAGAGGACGCCACACCCCTGGCGTTGCCGAGAGCGCTCACTGCCGTCAGGGAAGATATCGCCTCGTGCGCCGGGCTCCTGCAAGCGGGCCGCACCGGCAGGTTCGTGCGGGGACTGCAGGAAGATATTATTGCGACGTTGGCGGACCTCATCGAAGCGCTCACCAGCGACAAGGCCCGGCAGCCTCTGCCACCCGACCGGCCTCCGGCTGGGGAGAAGCGCGAACGCAGGCCAACTGTGCCGGTCGACGTGGTTGCGGAGCTGAAAGTGATTCGGGCCATGCAGCTTTCGGTCAGTCGGCAGACTGCCAGGTTGGACGGCCTTCGGCAGGAAGCACCGGGTCTGACCGATGAGCTGAGTGGCGGCATGCGCAGGGCGGCCGACCGGCAGGGGGCGGTCAAGAGGATGGTCGGCGATCTCCAACGCGCGTTGCAGCGCTCGAGGGAAGAATGAGAATCCCCTTGCCAAGGCGGGACGGCGGCGCCCCGGCAGCACTGGTGCCTTGGGGCGTGATGCTGTTGTGCTGTCTGCTCGCCACAGGGCGGGCCGCGCGGCCGGCCAGCCCTCTGGACCAGTTGCAGGCGTCAACCGGCAGGGCGGAAGGCCTGCTGAGAGGCGGCGAGACGGGGGCAGAAGTGCAGCGCCTGCACGGGGACATCGTCGCCCAGTTGGATGCGTTGATCGCGTTGGAGGAAGAGAACGCTGGCTTCATGTTGGGCGCGAAACCGGGGGAGAAGGACCCGAAGGCGCTCAAGCCCGGCAGCACGACGGCGGCACCGGAGAAGCCGGCGGAGGAGTCCATCTTGCCCGATGGGGGATGGGCCTACGGCCGCATGCGGTTGCCGGTCGAGCTGGAAGGCGGCTGGTTGCCGGGGCTTCCCGCCACCCAGCGCAAGGCAATCGCCGACGCTTTCCGCACTGGCCGCCTGCCGCTGCGGTACCGCGAGGTGCTGCGGGAATACAACAGACGCCTGGCGGAAGGCTCGACCGGAGGGGGGTGAGGCGAGCCGCCCGGCTACTGGGCTTCGTCGCCGTTCTCGGGAGGCGTCAGCTTGCGCGGCGTGATCTCGAGGGGTTCGATGGTGGTGATGTCCTCGCCTGCCGTGACTCCCAGGTCCTTGAACTTGCGCGCCGCCGGGAACACCCGGTGCTCCATGGAGCCGACTGACCTGTTGTAAGCCTCGTTGGCTCTCGCCAGGCCCCTGCCCATGTCGGAGATATGGTCGGCGAGCGTTCTGAGTCGCTCGTACAGGTTCTTGCCCAGGTCGCTGATTGCGCGGGCATTGCGCGCCAGTTTCTCCTGTCGCCAGCCGTACGCGACCGCGTGCAGCAGCGCGATCAGGGTGGTTGGTGTGGCCAGGATGACGCGGTTCCTCATGCCGTCTTCGATGAGGTCCCGGTCATGTTCAACAGCCGCGCCGAAGAATGACTCGCCCGGGATGAACATGACGACGAACTCCGGCGCCTCCTCGAACTGCTCCCAGTAGGATTTCTCTGCCAGCTTCTTCATGTGATCGCGCGTCTGGCGTGCGTGGCGCTTCAGGTCGCGCTGCCGCTCTTCGTCGGACTCGGCGGACAGTGACTGGAGGTAGGCGTCGAGCGACACCTTGGCGTCCACGACGATTTCACGGTGCGCGGGCAGGTGGACGATCATGTCGGGACGCAGCCGCCCCGCGTCGGTCTCCACGGAAACCTGCTCCGTGAAGTCGCAGTGTTCGGACATGCCGGCCAGTTCGGCCACGCGATGCAGGCTCATCTCGCCCCAGCGGCCGCGCACCTGCGGGTTGCGCAGCGCCGTGCCCAGGTGGCGGGTCTCTTTCTCCAGTCGCTGGTGGCTTACCGTCAACGTCTTGAGATGCTCTTCGAGGCCGCCATAAGCCTTCTGGCGGCTCTGCTCCAGGGCCTGGATCTGTTCGTCGTAACGCTTGAGCGATTCGCTCAGCGGCTTGACAAGCCCGTCTACGGCCTCTTTGCGTTTATCCAGGTCGCCCCTTGCTTCGGCAAGGGCGGCTTCGAGGGTCTTCTTGGCGAGTTCCAGAAACGCCTGGTTGTTGCTCTTCAGGGCATCGTCCGACAGGGCTTTGAATGTGTCGGTCAGTGTTGATTTCGCTTCATCGAGGAGCTTCTTCTGTTCGTCCAGATTCTTGGTGGCCTCGGCGAGCCGGGTTTGCGCTTCGACCTTCGCTGCGCCCTCGGCATCCAGTGTCAGCCGCAGGGCGCCGAAGTCCGTCTCCGCCTTCTCTATCTGGCCGCGAAGCTCCGTAACGGTGCCCTTGGCCACCGCCACCTGCGAGAGGAACTTGCTTTTGGACCAGATCGAGGCGAGGTACCACGTAACTGCGCCCCCGATCGCCAGTCCGATCACCAGGAAGATCACGTCTGTCATCGAGCCATAACCCCTGCCCGTGTCGGCTGCTCCATGGGTGGATTCTGCGGATGGCCTTCGAGACCCACGGCATCCGCCGCCCCGCCTGAGAAAGCTTACCACGACCGCATGGCCGACACAACGACCTTAACAGGATGTACAGGGTATACAGGATCACACAAAGACGGCAAACCATGGGAACGACAGCGACCGGCTGTCTTGAGGTACCTGCCATCTTTCTCTTTCTCTTTCTCTCTCCTGGCCCTGCCGTCCAGGCGCGACCAGTTGATTCCGCGCGCAGTATGCTCGATCATGGAGGAGCGGCGGTCGGTCGTCGTTTCGAAGTGTGGCAGGAGGCGGCATGGCGGGCGATATGGACAGCCGAAGCGGCTACTCTACTTTCGAGCACACGGCCGATGTCGGCCTCGAGGTCCGGGGCACGAGCCTGACAGACCTGTTCGAGCAGGCCGCCGCGGGGTTCATTGACCTGATGTTCGACACGCGGACCATTCGCCCGGTGCGCACGGTCCCGATAGCCGTCCTCGCTGAGGAGCCCGAGGAGCTGCTGGTGGGTTGGCTGGAGGAGATACTGTTCGCTTTCGATGCCAATGGTTTCGCTGCTGCGGAAGCGCGCGTGGCGTCCCTCGGCGGCGGGGAGGTCAAAGGGCACCTTGTGGGAGAGGACTTCGACCCCCGGCGCCACGAAGTGCGCATGGCCGTCAAGGCCGTCACTTATCATAACCTGGCCATCGGGAAAGTCGGGGAAAGCTACGAAGTGAAGATCGTTTTCGACGTCTGAGGGGCCGGACCCTCAGCTTGACGGGGAGAGGGAGATGCAGGAGAAGAGCTACGAACTGAAACGGGTCAGCGATCAGGTCTGGGAAATCGAGCCGGTGGGGCGGATGAACGTGCCCGTGCGGGTCTACGCCGACAGCGAGCTGATCGTCAGCATCGAGCGGGACAACGCGATGCAGCAATCGATGAACGTGGCCCACATGCCCGGCATTGTGCGCGCGTCCCTGGCCATGCCGGACGCACACTGGGGATACGGTTTCCCCATCGGCGGCGTTGCGGCCTTCGACGCGGAACGGGGGGGCGTCATTTCTCCGGGCGGCATCGGCTTCGACATCAACTGCGGGGTGCGGCTGATCCGCACGGACCTGACCGAAAGCCAGGTCAAGCCGAAAATCCAGGAGCTGGTGAACGAGTTCTATCGCCAGGTTCCGTGTGGGGTCGGGTCGTCCAAGGCGATACAGAAATTGTCTGAGGCCGAGATGCGGCGAGTCTGCACGGAGGGAGCGGGCTGGGCCGTGGAGAATGGGTTCGGACGCCCCGAAGACCTGGAACGCACCGAGGCGGGCGGGGCGCTTGAGGGGGCCGACCCCGACGTGGTGAGCCAGAAGGCCCTCTTTCGGGGTCGGCCGCAGATGGGAACACTGGGCAGCGGCAACCATTTCCTGGAAGTGGACGTTGTCGATCGGGTCTTCGACGCGGCCGCTGCCGACGCACTCGGGGTGGCCGAGGGACAGATCGCTTTGCAGATACACTGCGGCTCTCGGGGGTTCGGACATCAGGTGTGCACCGACTACCTGAAGACCATGCAAAAGGCCACGCGCAAGTACGGGATCGAGGTCCCCGACCGGCAGCTTGCGTGCGCGCCTCTGGACTCGCCAGAGGGGAAGCGGTACTTCGCCGCCATGGCCTGTGCGGCGAATTACGCGTGGGCCAATCGCCAGACGATATTCACCCTGGTCGCCGGGGCGTTGGAGAACGTGCTTGGCGGCGATCGGGACGCCCTCGGCCTTCGGCAGGTCTACGACGTCTGTCACAACATCGCCAAGTTCGAGGAGCACGATGTTGAGGGCGAGAAGCGCGTCCTGTGCGTGCACCGCAAGGGCGCGACGCGCGCCTTCCCCCCGGGCCACCTGGAGGTCCCCGCGCCCTACCGCGAGGTCGGACAGCCCGTCCTCATCCCCGGCGACATGGGGACCGCTTCCTACCTGTTGGTCGGGACGCAGCGCGCGATGCAGGAGACCTGGGGCAGCACCTGTCACGGGGCCGGTCGTGTGATGAGCAGGAAGGCCGCCATCCGCAAGGCCCAGGGCAGGAATATCAAGAAGGAACTGGCGGAGAAGGGGATCGTTGTCCGCTACGAGGGCCGAACGACCCTGGCAGAGGAAATGCCCGAAGCCTACAAGGACGTTGACGCGGTGGTCTCGGTCATGCACGAGGCGGGTATCACGCGCAAGGTCGCGCGCCTGCGTCCGATCGGCGTGGTCAAAGGCTGAGCGTCGGTTCTGCCGGGTTGCACGTCGTGGCTGCGACCGTCCCGGGGTGGCCTGGGCGGCGGCACGGTGACCGCCGCGGGCCTGCCGGATTGAAGCGGCGTCGGCGGCCGCCGGCAGGATGCTTGTTTTTTTCACAGCAGTTTCGTGGCGAGACCTTTTGCGCTCGCCGTCACATCCACGTTGTAAACCTTTCGCCTCCAATCTCTTATGCCTCGGTCCTCGTCACGCCTGGTTTTCCATGCCGGCGCGGCGCGGATTTTTTGTCTTGGGGCCGCCGCTTTGGCTACTTTAACGACAGAGGCCTAAGTGGCGTCAGTTCCCAGGTCTACGACGAGGTCACGAGAACGGGAGTCGCGAGAGATGAAACTGAAGGAAGCTCAGATGCTTGGCATTCTGGCCCTGCTTGCCGTCGGCGTCATCCTGTTGTGCATGTGGAGCGGCGAAGAGGAGGCGGAGGAATCTGGCAGCGAGCAGAGCGAAACTGCGCAGATCACGGACGTCCCGGGCGGGGCCGATGTGATGGAGCTTTACGAGAGCATAGTCGGTGACGACGTCTGGCCCGATGCAGGAACGTGGGGCCCCACTCAGGAAGTGGACCTCGAAATCACCGGCATTGATCCGGTGCCTGTTGCCGAGCCCAGCGAAGACGCCAGGCTGCGGGACCTCATCGAAGAGAGCCGCCCGGACGAGATCCCCATTGTGCCCGTCGAGAGAGGAGTTGCAAAAGAACGACCCCGTCCGGAGCCGGAGCCGCTGCCCCAGATCACCCACGTTGTCCAGAAGGGCGAAACGCTCAGTCATATCAGTGCGAAGTACTACGGCACGAGTCGAAGCTGGCGCGTCATTCTCGACGCGAACAGGAGGGTCCTCACTGACCCCAGGCAACTGCGTCCGGAGATGAAGCTGACGATCCCACCTTTGGAGACTGCGGCTGCCGCCTCCTCGCGACCCCTGGTCATCTCCGCGGTGGCCACGGCCGATAAGGCCTCTTCGCGCACCTACACCGTCAAGAAGAACGATACGCTGTTCCGCATCGCTATGAGGTGCTACGACGACGGCACGAGGTGGAAGGACATCCTTGCGGCCAACCGCCATCAACTCACCGATCCTCGCCGGGACCTGCAGCCGGGCATGAAACTGGTACTGCCGTAACTGCACGCCCGAGGCTCCTCAACGACCTCGCAGCAGCCTTACTGTGGAGCGGCGCTTGGACATCAGTCCGGCGCCGCTTCGCATTGGACTCGTCTGGCCGCGCCTCAGCGCTTGACGGGCTGCGCGTTCCTGGTATATTCGACGAGGTCCGTCCTTTCAGAGGCGGGTCAGGCTCTGTTCCCGGGTCGGTCTGCGTAACCTGTCCCTTCTGGAGCACGCGTGATGAGGGCGCTGCGCGTATGCTGCGCGAAGCTCGTTCTGGCCGCCGCTGCGCTCTCGGTGTGCTGGTCCGGCTGCGGGACGGCGTCAAGTGCGGAGGCCGAACTGATCAGGGCTATGCGCACTGGCAGGACAGCGCAGGCGAGGCGGCAGGCCCTGCTCAAGCTGCAGGATCGAGCGCGGCCTTGGATGCGTCAGGAGCTTGAATCCGTGCTGGAGTACGAGCTGGACGCGGCCACCCGCGCACTTGCGGCCCAGGCGCTCGGGAAGACGGAGAACCCGGACGCCGTGGCGGCGCTCAGGCGATCCGCCAGGACGGACCCCTCTCCGGTCGTCCGGGAACGCGCCCTGGCAGCGTTGGCGCGGCTTCTGGGTCCGGAGATCGGAGAGGACCTGGAGCAGGTACTATACGCCGAACCGGCGCCGGAGGTGGCCGTCAGGGCCCTGGAACTGGCCCGGCAGCACCTGGCGGACAGATATCCGACCAGGCTGATCGGGCTGCTGGTCGCCGCCCTGGAGCACGACTCACCGGCCGTCAGGCTCCGTGCGCATACGCTGCTGAGGGAAGTGACCGGGCTGTCCGCAGACCCCACGTCGAGTAGCTGGCGCGGGGCCCTGGAAGCCGAAAGGGCAGGCCGGGCCGAGGAGACGCCGCCACAGGCAACTGAAGGATCTCCGTGACGCGCCACAAGGGGAACCAGTGCAGGGAACTCGCGCCAGGCCGAATGCCCTCCGTTGAATGATTGGCTGGACAATGCTGCTGTGTCATCACATGCGCGCTCTGGGCAGAGAGGACCTCCCGTCCGACATCATCCTGGAGGGCAACGTTCTACGGCTCGTCGAGACCTTCAAGCACACGTTCGTGACGGCTGTGGGCCTCTATGAGCGCGAAGGGGAGCGTGTGGTGCTCAAGTGCTACCGGAAGGCGCCGCTGTTCGGAATCCCGATGGCCTGGGCCGGCCGGCTGATGGCTGCCTATGAAGGGGCCGTAATGCGGCAGGTTCAGGACATCGAGGGGGTGCCGCGTTTTCGTGGTCGCTATGACAGTGCCTCAACAGTGCACGATTACGTGCCCGGGGCGCCGTTGAGGCGTGACAGCAAGGTCGGGGAGGAGTTCTTTCCCGGGCTGTTCCGTCTGTTGGGAGAGCTGCACGCTCGCGGGCTCGCGTACGTTGACCTGGAGAAGGCGGAGAACGTCCTGTTGGGGGAAGACGGACATCCGTATCTGGTGGACTTCCAGATAGCCTTCTACGTTCGGCACCAGTCCCTCGGAGAGACGGCCCCCCTCCGCCTGTTGAGGAGCTGGTTCCAGCGTTCCGACACGTATCACGCGCTGAAGCACTTCCTGCGCATGCGGCCTGAGCTGCTCACACCCGAACAGAAGGCCGTCCTGAGGAGAAAACCGTGGCCGGTACGCATAGGCAACCTGTTGATGTGGCCCTGCAAGAGACTGAGAGACTGGATCCTGGAGCAGTGAGACAGATCCACAGGCCGCACCGGCTCGCCGCTGCAGGGGCACGCGGGCGCGGCCTTCCGAGCAGAGCGCGTCTGACAAGCCGCCGCTTCCAATCGGCGTCAGGGCGGCCGTCGAGACCTGCGTCAACGTCCGGCCCGGCGAGCAGGTGCTCGTTGTGACCGACACGAACAAGGTGCCCATTGCGGAGGCAATCGCGCAGGCCGCGCGGGAGCGGGGCGCCGAAACGGTCCTCCTCATCATGGAGCCGCGCAAGGCCCACGGCGAGGCGCCGCCGCCGACGGTGGGCG
>SDBU01005446.1_pt1 | contig 15252 bp, 7 predicted proteins | sample 2277071 | NCBI WGS metagenome assembly SDBU01 (sample SAMN10397929, study PRJNA504765) | marine sediment metagenome | isolation source: marine sediment core GS08_GC12, 126 cmbsf | place: Arctic Ocean: Gakkel Ridge, Loki's castle | collected 2008
CAGAAGTATCGACGCGGGCTCCCCACGACAAAATTAGAAGTAACCGGGGTAAGCAAAAAAAACGGCACTAAAACAACATTCATGCCCGATGTGGAGATTTTTGATGATATCACATTTAGTTATGACCGCCTGGCCGAGCGGTTGCGCGAGTTAGCGTTCCTCAATAAAGGTATTAAAATTACGCTCACGGATGAACGGAGAACTGAAGATGGCTTGGAACGTGAACCGCATGTGTTTCAATATGAAGGCGGTATTTCGTCTTTTGTCCAATATCACACCCAGGACAAAGAGGCTCTACACGATCGGCCGATCTATTTTGAAGGTCAGCGGGGGGATGTTTATATTGAGATAGCGTTGCAGTTTATGGAGAATGTCTATACAGAGACTCTTTTTTCATATGCCAATAACATTCGCACTGGCGAAGGTGGATTCCATGAAAGCGGTCTTAAAGCAGCGCTTACGCGCACATTCAACGCTTATGCAAACAATAATGATATGCTGAAAAACGTTAAAGGCAACTTGTCTGGTGAGGATATCCGAGAAGGGATGATGGCTGTTGTGAGCATCAAACTTCCCGAACCGCAGTTTGAAGGACAGACGAAATCGAAGCTCGGCAATACCGAGGTCGAAGGTATAGTACAGTCATTTATCAACGAACAACTGAGTAATTATCTAGAGGAAAATCCCAATGTCGCTAAGAAAGTGATTCAGAAAAGTATCCAAGCCTCGCAAGTTCGCGAAGCCGCTCATAAAGTCAAAGAACTAGCTCGGCGCAAGGGAGTATTGGATTCTGCCTCTATGCCCGGCAAACTAGCGGACTGTTCTGAGCGTGACCCCGCGTTATGCGAAGTGTTTTTGGTTGAAGGCGATTCCGCCGGCGGAACCGCTAAAATGGGACGGTATCGGGAATATCAAGCTATCCTGCCCCTGAAAGGCAAAGGTATCAATGTCGCTAAATGGCGTTTGGACAAAGTATTCTCCAATGAACAGATTCGAACTATTATTACCGCACTCGGCACCGGCATAGGGCAGGAAGACTTCGACTTGAATAAATTGCGCTATCACAAAGTCATCATAATGGCAGATGCCGACATCGATGGCGCACACATTCGCACGCTACTGCTCACATTTTTCTTCCGTCAAATGCCTGAATTGGTGTTCAATGGTAATTTGTATATCGCGCAGCCGCCGCTTTACAGGGTGACGCGCGGCAGACGGCAACAGTACATTTTCAACGATGAGCACTTGGATAATTACCTGATGGAACTCGCCATGGAGAACACAGAACTATCTAACGTCAGACGCAAGAAGTCCTATAGTGAGTCACAGTACCACAATATCGTGGAATGGATTCTCCATGTGGAGAAACTGGTCAATGAACTAGCGCGCAAAGGAATAGATACTGAACGACTCTTCACACAATATTTCCACGACGAAGAGCATGTGCCATTGTACAGAATAAAAACCGACCAGGGAGAGTATTTCAGGTTCGAGGATGAGGAGACAGATGACCTCTTGGGACATAGCAGCCGTCCCGATATCGGTACGACAGAGGAACAATTGGAAATCTTGTTAGAGCAGGGGACTGAAGAAGAGGTGATTGTCGAAGATGTCTCCGATATGCACGAAATCCAGGAATTGGATGAATTCATGAGTAATCTGCGGCGATATGACATCCAGCCCGGCGATTTTCAGACGGACGGTATAGGCGCAAAAGAAAATCCGCTGTTTGTACTCAAAGATGGCGACAATGGGCAACGTACTGCGAATTCAGTCCGGGAACTGCTAGACCAAATTCTCGACATCGGCCGGCGCGGCATCACTATCTATCGATACAAAGGATTGGCAGAAATGAGCTCAGACCAACTGCGCGAAACTACCATGGACCCAAACGAACGCATTCTCCTGCAAATCAAATTAGAAGATGTCATCGAAGCTGACCGAATTTTCACTGTGTTGATGGGCAATAACGTTGAACTCCGCCGTGCATTCATTGAAAAATATGGAATGCAGGGAAAAGTCGATATGTATGGCGCCTAACCCGGAAAGCCAGAAAGCCGGATGATTGCTTCGCAAGTGGAGTGCAGCGACATCCCGTGCAACGGGGGCTCGCAACAAATCTGGCAAAAGAAAGTGAGTGAGTGAGTGGGGATTGGGAATGGAAAAAAGCTCTTTAACTCTTTTCGCCGCAGAAGTCCTGTTTGCTTCGTGCCTCGCAACGGCGTCTGAAAAGGAAAGTTCTTTAGATCTTTCCGTTCAGAGCTTGTCCCTTCGCTTTGCTCAAGGGCAGGCTCTCGAACGAAGTGAAGGAAGGGGATGAATGCCCAATAAAATCAATTGGGAGGCCTGTCTGCGCCTGTCTGCAGTGCCTGCACCTGCCTGCGCCTGTCTGCGTCCGCACAGGCAGATGCATCGCACAGGCAGGGGTTTAAATCCCCTTCCAATTTTTCCGTTTTCCGTTTTTAATTCCGAACTCCGAATTCCGAAGTGGGACAGATTAAAACATATCCACCGGTCAAAAATATCATTGGTATGATTATAAGTCAACATGACTTATTTGCGGCGGCGGAACAAAAACTCTGCGAGCGATTTGGCAGTATCGATTATGAAAGCGCGGTCATGCAGTTTGATTATACCGATTACTATGATGCAGAGATTGGTGAGAATTTGCTGCGGAAGTTTATCAGCTTTGAACCGTTGATTCCCGCGGATATGCTCGCTGAAATTAAGGTTTTTACCAATGAACTGGAAACGGAATTTTTCTCTCCCAATACTCAGAACCGCCGTATTAACCTTGACCCGGGATACGTTTCTGCGTCGAAGATGGTGTTAGCTTCCACTAAAAATCATGCGCACAGAATTTATCTGGGCAAAGGCATCTTTGCGGAGATAACGTTGCGCTATTATCACAAAACCTTCCAGCCCTGGGAATGGACGTACCCCGATTACCGCACGCCCGAATATATCGCCGTGTTTAACCAGATTCGTACTATCTATATGCAGCAACTGCGCGAGTTAGGTATAGGAGCACATCCTGTATAAGTAATATTTATTTGAATTGAAAAATAAAAAATACTTTATGTGAATTTTTTGAACGTCTGGAGAAGGTGCAGAGGGTGTAACCGAGGAGATTAAAGAAAGGTGAGTTATAAGCGAAGGAATATAATTCGCGCTTTGAGAGAATATGATTTTGACCTGGCTCGCGAAGGAAGCAACCATACGATTTTTTCCAATGGACGAGTCAGTGTGCCTGTGCCAAGACATCGGCAAATAGCGTCGAAAACAGCGATGCGAATAGCTAAACAAATTGGTGTTAATTGGCAACAATTTAAGTCCAAAATTTCATAGTGGGGAAATATTATGAAAAAGTATACAATTGAAATTGAGCGGGATGGCAAATTTTTTGTCGCGCAGTGTATAGAACATCCTAATTGCTTTACCCAGGGGCGAACGCTTCGAGAAACTCTGCGGAATATGCAGGAAGTATTGGAATTGATGCTAGACGTGAAAAATCCCCAAATGAAAGCGCATCTCATGGATGAGGCTGTGGAATCCATTGTTCAACCGGCGTAATCTAATCAGGAGGACTTAGACGGTGGAAGAAAGAGCGTCTGAACAACCCTATTACAACCGTGGACTCTTTTCGGAACATTACCTTTTACATCGGCTCTCAGAACATCCTGTCTGGCAAGAATATGTGTACACAGCCTTCTCACAGGCTCTTTCCCTTTATCAGAAAAAGAAAGAATTTCTTCCAACTTACAACGAGCGGCAAACGGAGGAGGAGTTCATACAGCCACTTTTTTCAATCCTTGGATTTGCCTATACGCCTCAAGTCCGTTTCAAACGCCATGAGCAGGTGTCCGTTCCCGATTTCGCTCTGTTTATCTCGGAAGAATCTAAACGTGACGCTGAACTAACCCGCCAAAGCCGCGACGATTTCTGTGAGAAACCATTTTTCAAACGTGTAGCGGCTTTGGCAGAAGCGAAGTATTGGGGGCGAACTTTGGATGTGCGCGTTTCCGATAAACGCGATAATCCCGAAAGCCGTAATCGCAACCCACATTTCCAAATCACCAGGTATCTCACTGATTCTGGCGTTCCGCGAGGCATACTCACCAACGGAACTCACTGGCGACTTTATTTTTCCAGCGTCGAAAGCCAGGAGATTCTCTATTACGAGGTAGAACTCTTACGAATTCTGGAGGAAGAGAACGAAAGCGATTTTCGTTACTTTTATCACTTCTTCAACACCGCCGCGTTTGAACCTGACGCGGAAGGACGGACATTCCTTGATGAAGTCTTTGAACAAAGCCGCTCGTATGCCAAACAGGTCGAGGAACGTTTGAAAGAACGTATCTTTGAACAGGTAGTGCCCGCGCTTGCACGCGGATTCTTCGCTTATCGCCGCGATGTGCTGAATATCCACCAAGAAACTGAAGAAAGCCTCCGAGAGATGTTCAACGGAACGCTTCTGTTTTTGTATCGTCTTATTTTCCTGCTCTACGCAGAGGCGCGTGAACTGTTGCCCGTGACAGAACGGCAGGGGTACTTTGCCTATAGCCTTACAAAGCTCAAGCAAACGATATTTGATGAACAGAAAACGGGCAGAAGGTTCTCAGACGTTTCGACAACCGGGTACGATGCTCTAAAATCGTCCTTTGCGATAATCAATCGGGGTGATGCCAGCCTTAATGTTCCGCGCTACAACGGCGGGCTTTTTGCGCCTGATGGTTTGGGTGACCGGTTTATTCAAGGAGCGGCAGAATTTTTGGAGAATCACGCCATCGCCGACTCTTACCTCGCCAAAGCGCTAATGCTCCTCACCCGCGACCTGGACGGAACGGAAGATGTTGCCCGAATTCTTGCGAATTCGGCTACAGACGCTCGGTTCATAGACTATCGCGATTTGAATGTGCGTCACTTGGGTTCTATCTATGAAGGTTTGCTTGAATTCAAGCTGAAAATTGCCCAGCAGCCTCTTGTCAAAGCGCGGGAAAAAGGAAAAGACGTTTACAAGCCGTTTTCAGATGCCGGGCAAATCCTGCCCGATGTCCAAGCAGGCGACATCTACCTCACCAACGATAAGTCAGAACGGAAAGCCACAGGCTCATACTATACCCCAGATTACATCGTCCGATACATCGTTGAAAACACCGTAGGCCCATTGATTGACGGCATCTTGAAGGAATGCAGGTTGGCTCAAGATATCCGTAGCGGCAGCCGTTCCTGGGATGAACTCTTTGAAGAGTTGCTTTATGAAAAAAGCGAAAAAGAGCAAAAGGCGCAGCGCGAAGCCTGGAAGCTCACCCGCAACGATGGTGAAAAACGTCAATTTTTGTCCAACATGCTTGATGGAGTCCAGCCAGAGCATGACTATGACGCTATAAAACGCATTCTGGAACTGAAAATCCTCGACCCGGCGATAGGTAGCGGGCATTTTCTCGTAGGGGCGATGGATTTTCTCACTCGGAAGCTGGTTGCGTTTTTAGAGCGGTTTCCCGATTCACCTGTCCTCAAAGAAATTGAGGAAACCCGTCAAAAGATCGTTGCTGAAGCCGAACGGCAAAACGTGCGCATTGATACGGGAACGCTCGACGATGAAAACCTGCTTCGGCGCATGGTGATGAAACGCTGTCTCTACGGCGTGGATGTGAACCCGATGGCTGTGGAACTGGCAAAGCTGTCGCTCTGGTTGCACGGCTTCACAGTCGGCGCGCCGCTGTCATTTCTCGACCACCATCTGCGGTGTGGAAACAGCCTAATCGGTGCAACGGTTGAAGAAGTCAGGGAACATCTGCAGAGGTCCTTGTTCGGACAACAATTCGCTGGACTCTTAAATGCCACCGACATGATGCAACAACTCGCTGAACTTACCGATGCTACCTTCACCGATGTGCAAGAATCGCAAAGCCTTTACGACAAAGCACAAAATGCACTCGCCCCTTTCAAGGGATTGCTCGACGTTTGGGTCAGCAAGCACTTTGGAAACGACGATGTTCAGGGCACGCTCGAAACCTTTCCTGAAGCCATCCACAACGCACTCAAGCATCTACTAAATGGCGACGTTGAAGCTCCGCAAAATAGCAAGGCTCTGCAAGTATCCCAAAAAGCTCTTGAACTCAGAGACGAGAAGAATTTCTTCCACTGGGAACTGGAGTTCCCCGAAGTGTGGTATGAGAGAGGTGATGAAAGGGAAAACCCGGGATTTGATGCGGTGATTGGAAATCCGCCGTATGGCTTAATCAAGCGCGAAGATGAAAAGGCATGGGTTAGATTATCGTTCAAACAACAGATTTATCAAGTGGACTACTATAACGTCTTTCTTGAACAGAGTATGCGCTTGTGTCGAACTGGTGGCATATTCTCAATGATAGTTCCCAACACATGGTTGTTAAATGTTTTGTTCAAAAAATTTCGAGATTTTGTTCTCATTAACGGAAACTGTTATCATATTCGTAATTATCGTTTTCCTGTATTCGAAGAAGCTGTTGTTGACACCTGCGTAATGGTAGGACGTCCCGGTATCACTAGAGCAAGGCAAATCATCATTGAACATATGGATAGCCAAAAACAACTTCAATCCAACGTGATTGATTACGAAACTTTCGCTTTGTTACATCGCATAGGAGTAAATCTGCTAGCTAACCCCAGGTTACTCTCTATTGCAGTCGCTGCTTTCCGTGTGGGATGTCGACTTACTGAAAATGCTGCAATAGTGCAAGGCTGTAAGCCTTTTCAGGTTGGAAAGGGAAACCCACCGCAGACTCGCGAGATTGTTACCCAGCAGCCTTTTGTGTCTTACCAAAAGAGGGATGAGAGTTTTAGACCTTTACTGCGGGGAAGTCTTATAGCTCGATACTCTATCATGTGGAATGAAGATTATTGGATTTCCTATGGTGATTGGCTGGCTGAGCCGAGATACACTGCGAATTTCGATGCCGAAAAAAAGTTATTCATCCGTCAGACAGGAGATAGCTTGGTTGTCACACTAGATGAACACCAATTTATCGGGCGTGATAATCTTTACGTCATCCATCCAAACCGAAGCAACATCTCAAATCTCGGGCTTCTGGCAATTCTAAACTCACGTATGCTAACGTCCCTTTACCGTGCTATCAACCCAGAAATTGGAGAAGCACTAGCACAGATTAAGCGGGAACACCTGGTACAGCTTCCCATCCGCCGCATATTCTTCATCACATCCCAAGACGAACGTGAGCAACAAGTGGCGGAACTAAAATCTTTTTATGAGGGCAACGACTATGACAACATTTTAACCCGCATAGACGAACTTCTTCCCAAAAACACCGACGGCAACTTTCTTGCCTTCGTGCGTTCCATCTCCGTCAAAGATGCTATAGCGAAGGGTCACATGACGAAACAGGATGCCGAAAAATCCGCTCTCAAGAAGGACACACTTTCTGGCTATGGCGAAAACGGCAATCCGTTGGAAAAGTCCGATGTAGTTCACGATTTTCTGGCGTTCCTTGCAGAGCAGATGATAGAGATGAACAGAGCCAAGCGTACACAAATCGGACGTTTTTGGACGGATTTGGAAGGCGTCACCGACGCCAATACCTTTGCAAAGCTACAGAAGGGGAAGCAGGAAAGGAGCCTGGCGCGTAAAGAGCCTTTACGCCAGTTTGTGAATCCTGAATCAGCTTCGAGCAAGCGTTTAGAATATGCCCTTGAATGGACAGAAGAAGCGTTCAAAGAGTTCGTCAAAGTGCTTGTCAGTCGGATACCCAATCTTTCTGACTTTCTGGACGTCTACCGCAAATATGCCCCTGCTGTTCAAACACTTGCTCAACGCGTTCAGGCTACCGATGAACTGATTGACCAAATTGTCTATCGGTTGTATGGATTGACAGAGGAAGAGGTAAAAATTGTGGAGGAAAGTGTGAAGCGATAAAGAGACTATCGAGTTTTGTAGAAATGCACCCACTTGATTTTCTCCGATTTTATCACGGACATCGGTCACCGGCGAGACATTTATCGGTAGAAGGAGGAAAGAGAATGGCAACGCAAGCTGTTCCATCGGTACAATTTATTAAAGAAGGTGACGTGAGGAAATTTGTGGTACTGCGTGTGGAAGACTATCAGCATATTCTCGAACGCATAGAGGACTTAGAGGATTTGGTGAGTATTTTGGGAGCAAAACTAAAGGCAAAGCCTGAAAATTATGAGGAGTGGGATATCGTTAGTAAAAAAATTGCCTGAATTCTGTACATTTCGTAAAAAAGACAATGCAAAAGATCTGGAACGTTAAACAATCGAATATTGAACTCAGCGCGCGGATTGCCGCTAAATTGGGGATTTCCTCGATGATTTCGCAATTGTTGACAACTCGAGGCATCGCGGATGAACAATCAGCGGAGGAGTTTTTGTATCCTCATATTGATATGATGTATGACCCTTTTCAGATGTATGGCATGGAGCGCGCTGTGGAACGCATTAAGCAGGCGATAGAGTGCGGTGAGCAGATATGGATTTATGGTGATTATGATGTCGATGGTACGACAGCGACGGCGCTGTTGTTGGGCGTGTTTCGGCATTTGGGTGTTCAGGCGAGTTACTATATTCCGAATCGCTTTGACGAGGGATATGGCTTAAATACCGATGCTATCGAGAAGTTGGGTGCCTCCGGCTGCGATGTGCTAATTACCGTAGATTGCGGCGTGAGTTCTATCGCAGAAGTCGAACGTGCCAACGAACTCGGCATCGACGTTATTGTTACAGACCATCACGAGCCGAAGGAGGGCAACATCCCGCCGGCTTATGTCGTGTTAAATCCTCGCCTAGAGATATGTGAATATCCCTTTGACGGACTTGCGGGAGTAGGGGTGGCGTTTAAATTGGCTCATGCTTTGTTAGGTGTGCGAACGGGGGAACTACCGCCTGCCCTTGCATCCCAACTTGATTTAGTGGCATTGGGCACAGTCGTAGATGTCGCTATGCTGGTTGATGAAAATCGCATTTTATCGAGAATCGGACTTGCGGAATTGAATAAACGTGAACGTCCAGGCATTCGAGCATTGTGTGATGCTGCGAATGTTACATCGGAAACTGAAATAAAAAGCTACACTCTCGGATTTGTCTTGGGACCGCGGCTCAATGCGGCGGGGCGTTTGGATACAGCGCGCAAAGTGGTGGAGTTATTGACGACGGAATCGTATGATTATGCGTTGGAAATCGCTAAAGAGTTGGACGCGGCAAATCGTGAACGTCAGGATATTGAACAGCAAATTCTCAGGCACGCGCGGGATAAAGTTAAACATTCTGTCAATTTAAAACGGGAAAAAGCGTTGGTTTTAGCCGATGAGGAGTGGCATCAAGGCGTGATTGGTATTGTCGCGTCGCGCTTAGTTGAGCAATATTATCGCCCCACATTGCTGATTGCGCTGAATGGCGATGAGGGACACGGCTCCGGACGTAGCATTCCGGAATTCAATCTGTTTGAAGGATTGAATGAATGCAGAGATTTGATGCTCGGTTTCGGTGGACATAAAGCCGCGGCTGGGTTTAGTATAAAAAAGGATAACATTCCTAAATTGCGGGACAAATTTTCGCAGGTTGTAGCGGCGTCGCTATCAGAAGAAGACCTAACACCCAAAGTCAATGTAGACTTACCCGTCAGCTTGTCACAGGTAACAACACAAGCGATTGAGGAATTCAAACTGTTAGAGCCTTTCGGTTTGGGCAATCCGCGCCCCGTGATGTCTATCATGGACGCGTCTTTAAAGGGTGAACCGAATCTATTTGGTAAAAATCGGGACCATTTAAAATTTCTAATTTCCGATGGAAAAGAACAGGTGGATACTATTGGCTGGCGTATGGCAAATATATTAGTCGCGCTAAAAAATAAAAGCATAACCGTTGACCTTGCCTTCCATCCGGAAATTCATGAATGGCGAAATACGCGCAGTGTACAATTGACTCTGGATGATATTAACATTCACAGTTCAAAGGGTAAACGCCAGATTATCTTCCCGCCGCTAGCTGTGCCCAGTTCAGTGAAACTTGTAGACCGACGCGACTGCAACAAAGGCGAATATCTCCAAAAATTATTTGCCCGCAACGAACCTACGCTTCTATACGTTCGAGACGACGACGCCTTACAACAATTATCCGTTATATTCGACAAGCAATTTCGTGAAACAGATGGTGATGACGAGGTGGCTTTATGTGATTCAAAAATGGATGATGAGCAGCGGCAGGCGATTCTGGCGCGGTTAGAGCGCGGTCAACTCCATATGGTTGCTCTCACCATAGCAATGTCATTGCGAGTTGCGAGGAACGAAGCAAACTGGAGCAATCTCATCCCTTACGTCAAACATCTTGTATTATGTCATCCGGTACACACTTGGGACATATTCAGCGAATGTTGTAAACCGGCGTTTAATACAGAAGAAACCACGTATATCCATCTCATCTTTGGAGCGCAGGATTTTACCTTGATGCGCGATATGCTGAATTTGGAATATCCAAAACGGGAAACACTGATGACGCTATATCAATTGATAGGGCGTATTGCCCAGGAAAGTAGGGCGCCTGTCGCATTAGACGAACTAATAAAACAAGCGGATGCGGAATCTCTCAAGACGCAAACAGTAATGAGCGGCATCACCATTTTTGAAGAACTGCAATTGATAGAGCGAGTACATGATTCCGAGACAACGATTATTCGTGTGTTGCCTAAACCTCAAGAAAAACGTGGTTTGCATGAATCAGAACGCTTCCTGAAGGGAGAACATCTGAAACAGGAGGCGTTGTCTTTTTCGGATGTGCTGATGAAAAAAACAGCGGAGGAACTCTGGGGGAAGCTAAATGAGGATGACGCATAAATCAAATTCGCTTGTCGCCCATAAGGCATAGAGCATAAAACATAGGTGTTGGATTGGAAGGATGGAAGGAAAATTGGTAATTGGGTAATTTCCGAAAACAGAAGGGAGTTCATCATGTTCGATAGATACATGGACCCGACCACCGATTTTGGCTTCAAAAAGTTGTTTGGTGAAGAAGCTAATAAAAATATCATCATGAGTTTCATTCAAGATGTCTTAGAGCTTGAAACATCACTATCCGAAATCACCTTTTTGGATAAGGAACAATTGCCAGAATCTGTTGAAGAACGAGTAGGGGTATATGACATCTTTTGCAGAAGCGAAGACGGAAGTGATTTCATCGTGGAAATGCAGAAAAACAAGATTGGTTATATGAAAGATAGGATGGTTTATTACTCTACATTTCCTATTGTCGCTCAAGCCAAGAAGGGAAAAATCACTGTTGAAATTGATGGAAAATACAAGAAAATTCCCTGGGATTACGAATTGTCCCCAGTATATTGTATTGCTATCTTAGGTTTTGCCTTCAATGGTGAGAATGCCGTGTGCGTAAAGCGAAATAGCATGAGAGACGATAATCCGCCGCATAACGTATTTTACGATAAGCTACGATACGTTACGGTAGAATTACCTTTATTTGATGAAAGTAAGCCGGAATACAGCTTGGATAAACATCTCAACAAGTGGTTGTATTTTCTGAAGGAGTTACCAGATTTTGAAGAGATACCGGAAATCTTTAAGGGGGAAGTAATCTTCGAAAAAGCCTTCTCAGTGGCTGAAGTCGCTAACTTTACTAAAGAGGAGAGACGCCATTACGAACGCAGTTTAAAGAGAAGTCGGGATAGTTATGCTGTAATAAAATACGCCAGAAGAGAAGGTAGAGAAGAGACAATAATGGAAGTAGCCCGTTCCATGTTACAGGAGAAAATGGATATTTCTCTAATCTCAAGAGTAACCGGATTATCACAAGAAGAGATTTCTAAATTGGAAATTACGAATTAATGGCGGTTTACGAAGTAAGCTGTTGAGCGAAGCGAACATACCCGAACCAATTCGTAATTCGTAATTCGTAACTCGTAATTCGAAATATGACACTCACGGATTTCATCAATCAAATAACAGCATATAATCCCAACGCAAATATCGAGCTTGTGCGTCGAAGCTATCAATACAGCGAGGAAAAGCATAATGGGCAGATGCGTTATTCCGGAGACCCATTTTTTGTGCATTGCCAGCAAACGGCGAATACGCTCATTGACCTCCACATGGATATTCCCACTATCTGCGCGGGATTTCTGCATGATGTGTTAGAGGACACACTCACCACGAGTGACGAATTACGTTCCTTGTTTGGCAGTGAAATCGCGCGTTTGGTGGAAGGACTGACGAAAATTACAGCGTTGCAATTTCGCGGAAAAAGCGAACAGCGTCAGGTGGAGAATTACCGCAAGATGTTGCTTGCGATGGCGGGAGATGTCCGGGTTATTTTAATTAAACTAGCTGACAGACTGCATAATATGCGTACCTTGCAATATATTCCGGAGAACAAACAGTGTGAAACCGCGCAGGAAACTCTCGACATTTACGCGCCCTTGGCCCATCGACTTGGTATTGCGCGTATTAAAAGCGAATTGGAAGATTTATCCTTCAAACATCTTGAAAAAGAAGCATATTATGAGATGGCGCGTATGGTCAATGAAAAGCAAACGGAGCGAGAAGCGTACACCGAACGTATCGCGACTCTCATTACAGATGTGCTATCAGCAGAGAGAATTACGACGAAAGTATTTGGCCGTCCCAAACATCTATACAGCATCTATGAGAAAATCCACAAAAAAGGCACGCCGTTTAATAATATCTATGACTTGATAGCATTTCGCGTCCTTGTCGATACCCCTGCTGATTGTTATTCTGCTTTGGGTATAATCAATACAAAGTGGACGCCGATGCCGGGGAGGTTACGTGATTTTATCGGATTGCCAAAGACGAATGGATATCAATCGTTGCATACGACCATTTTAATAGAAGGCAAGCATGTCGAAGTGCAGATTCGGACGTATGAAATGCATCAAGTTGCAGAAAATGGCATTGCCGCGCATTGGAGTTATAAAGAAGGTAAACGACTTAATTCTACACATGAGCAACAATTCTCATGGCTGCGACAATTGATAGAGCACATCCAGGACTTAAAAAATCCGCACCAGTTCATGCAGTCTGTAAAAGCCGAATTATTTCCCGATGAAGTGTATGTATTTACACCGGATAACGATTTAAAAGCGCTTCCCGCTGGTGCCACCCCTATCGATTTTGCTTATAGTATCCATACGGATGTCGGCCACAGATGCGTCGGCGCGACTATCAATGATGAGAACAATGATGAGAGCATTGTCCCTCTGAATTATAAACTTCAGAGTGGGGACATCGTCCATATTAACACTGAGCCAAACGCAAAACCCAGCCGCAAATGGTTGCGGATTGCGAAAACTCACAGCGCCAAAGATAAAATTCGCCGTTTTCTGCGCGAACAGGAGCGCGCACAAAGTCTTGAAATAGGCAGACGGATATTTGGGAGTGAGCTACGCAAGCGCGGTGTCAATCCGCGTCCATATTTCAAATCTGATGAGCTTTTGCATATTGCGCAAGAATTGCAATTCCAAAGTATTGAGGAATTGTTGGTGCAGATTGGCTATGGCAAGGTATCAGCGCAGCATGTTAGTAACTTGCTGTTCCCTAAACCTGAACAATTAGCGGAGGACAAAAAAGACGTCACGTTAGAAGAACGTGAGAAATTGCGGGATGCTGCAAAAGATGTGATAAAGATTGAAGGATTTGACCGCACTATGGTACGCATCTCCAAATGTTGCAATCCGATTCCTGGGGATAAAGTGATAGGATTTATTACTCGCGGGCGCGGTGTTTCCGTGCATCGCGCCGAGTGTCCCAGAGTTTGTGATGAAGTAGACCGCATAATTTTCGCCGAGTGGAATTCACTAAATGATAATACATATCCAGCCGATATTCTAGTGGAATCCAATGATAGAACAGGATTGTTGCGGGATATTGCAGCAGCTATCGCTAATTACGATGTCAACATCTCCAAATCTGACACCCATACTGATGACCCCACAAATGTTGTGCAACATTTTACCATTGATGTGACCGGCACAGAACAACTACAACAAGTATTGGATGCTATCCGACGTGTCAAAAGCGTTAGGCAGGTTGAACGAAGGTAGGGCAGGAGGGGAAAGAGGGCAAAGGGGCAAGGGCAAAGGGGCTAATCCGAAAACGAAGAACGGAGAATGGAGTTCTATCTTTCGTCATCCGTCCTCTGATTTCCGACTTCCGACTTCCGTTTTCTGACCTGCCCTCTAGCCCTCTTGCCCTTGTACCCTTTTGCCCCTTTACCTAAATGACTTTTTGGATTTTACCTGACCGCAAGCAGTTCACGCAAACTCTGACACGTTTATTGCCGCCATTGATGCGGATTCTCACGTTTTGTAAATTCGGCAGCCATCGTCGTTTGCTTCTGCCTGTGATATATGGTTTTAGCCCGCGTTTGGCAACGCGTCTGCCTGTAATGGGTTTTTTACCGCAGGTATAACACTCTCTAGCCAATTTCGCTGACCTCCTATAACACACAAATTGAACCGTTAAGAATATCACAAATGCTTGCGAAATGCAAGTGTTTTTTCTCAGAACTGAAATTTTCCTTGACAATTCATATATATTTATTGTATAATATTATTTTGTGTTTTTTCTGTTTTGTAAGATAGTATTGTTTGATAATTGAGTGGCTTTCTTGTGAATATTGGTTTCCTATTGTTTGCACATATCACCGCTATTTTCTACTCCAAGATGACGGTGCTACGCTGTATAGTTTTTCCAACCGTAATCTTTAACGCTTCCAACCTCATATTACATTCATTCAAATAAGGTGACAACAATGCCTCATATGGTGAAATTCGGAAAACGTGACCGGCTTTCTTATGCCAAGATTTCCGAGGTTATGGATTTACCTGACCTTATTGAGATTCAAATAGAATCGTATGAAAAGTTTTTGCAAAAAAAAGTGCCACTTCAGGAGCGCGAGAACATAGGTTTGCAAGCTGTACTCCAGGAGGTTTTTCCTATCACTGATTTTAGTGATACCTCTTCCATAGAATTTGTAAGTTACTCCTTGGGAGAACCCAAATACGATATTCCGGAATGTCAGGACCGTGGGATGAATTATGCTGTTCCTCTGAAAGCAAAAGTTCAATTAATCTTACGCGAAAAAGATAAAGACACCGGGGATAAACGGGTTATAGACATTCGGGAATCTGAGGTTTTTTTGGGTGAGATGCCTCTGATGACGGAGCGTGGTACTTTTATTATTAATGGTGCTGAACGAGTTATTGTGAGT
>SDBU01005447.1_pt1 | contig 15249 bp, 15 predicted proteins | sample 2277071 | NCBI WGS metagenome assembly SDBU01 (sample SAMN10397929, study PRJNA504765) | marine sediment metagenome | isolation source: marine sediment core GS08_GC12, 126 cmbsf | place: Arctic Ocean: Gakkel Ridge, Loki's castle | collected 2008
GCGTACGGACTCGCGGTTATCCTGTTCCTGTTTGCTTGTTGGTTTGTGGCCGTGGTGTGTGTAGCGGGGCCCTTCCTCTACGCGTACCCATGGATAGTCGTTCTCGCTCTTTTTATTACCATCCTCCACGCGCACCCGTGGCTGGTCGTTCCCATTGTCTTTTTGATGTGGTGTGTGTGGTAAACACATCCAACTCTCCCATCACAACACTCCTCCCTCTTGTTCAAACTCCTCGTCGGCGTCGAGCTCCACCACGACATTGTCAAAGAGGGCGTCCATCTCCCTTCCTGTCCTTCCGTAGATGAAAGCAGCAATGAGTGTCATTATACACTTTGGGAGTGGGCACTTATTTTCATCTTTTTCGTCTTGGCGGAGACCGCACTTGAGAACGTCGAGCGCCGCGTGGTAATTCCGCCGAGCGAGTACGTCAGACGTGATATGATTCGGGGTCGGTTTCCAATCACTCTTTTTTTTAGATTCTTGTCGATCAAAAGTGACGTACTCGAGCATCCGGCAGTTACGAGTCGCCGTACGCAACATACGCACATCCAATTCGCTGTTGCCGCATAAATCGAGCGATCGTAGATTTTGCAACTTCCCGATGGAATCGGGCAGTGTTTTGATGTGGGCATGACTGAACTTCATCGTCTTCAGCCCGGTCATTTGGCCTATGCCTTCAGGCAAACCATCCAAGTCACCGGTCAATACAACGAGGTTCTCGAGACCGATCAGTTTCGTAAAAGATGACGACCAAATCTTGAAGATGTTGCAGCTCTCAAGTTTCAGTTCTTTCAGGTGCACCATCGCTTCGATCTTCCGAAGGTAAATCGCTACACTATCGTCATTGGGAAACGTAAACGTAATCACGTTGAGATACGCAATATCCAGCACTTCAAGATGATGTAAGTCGAAGATGGAAAGTGGAAGGACGCCACGCGCTGAGTAGTTTGCGCGAATGCGCAAGAACCGCAGGCTGGTCATTCGACCAATGTCTTCTGGAAGCCTGGAAAAAGTTTTGCACGCCACCACGTCGAGTGTGTCAAGCGCTTGCAATCCACCGACAATGGATACGTCAAATCCGGTAAAGTTGTCGTTGGACTCAATGCGCAAGTAGCGTAACGACGTGTTGACCAGGTCCACGACACCAAAGCTGGATAAGCGACAATCCTTGCGCAAGGTAATTGTCGCCACCTTGAGAGCAGTCAGCGCGCGGACCTGGTCCACGGTCATATCGTATACCATCCTCGACCGCGGAGGAGCATCCATGACGAGCGGCGTGTCACCTCCACCGTCACGCTTCCACTTGGAAACCGTTCCGTAGTGCTGCGCCCACACCTTTGATGTCAGGTGCTTCTTCAGGATACTTTCGTCAGCGTCGTCTTGGACGACGGCCTTGGTACGCGGGCGCTTCACCTCTGGTTCGCCCGCCGAAGCGGCCGCGGAGGGTGTGCGCTTGCGCGTGCGTGTTGATGCCCTTTGAGGTGCTGCATCGAGACTTGAAAGTAAACTGCGCCAAGCTTCGTGACGACGGATTGTCGCGTTCATGATCTGCTCCTCCGCCGCCGCGACCTCCTCAAGCGTGCGACGCAGCGCGGGATCCATGTTGCACTTTGAAAAAAAAACGGGGGGATCTTTTTTTCCAAATAAAAATTAAATTACGTTAACACAACGTGTTCAGTTAAGTGATTTTATTTTCCCGCGCCGTCCAAAAAAAAAGGAAGTGGCCGTGGCGGCGCTTGTGGCAGGCACAGTATCATATCGAGTACCAACAACCAAGGGGACACACACACAGACATGTCTGGCGATTTTTATAACAAGCCGCACTGCTCGTGTAGTGACATAAAAGAGCGATACAAAGAGTGCGGCCTATGTCACAGTGTACTGGATCTTGTAGAGGTGACTCGGCCGGTCGATTGCCACTTCCATCGCGGTGAAACGTACGGCTGCACGGGATGGGTGTGTGCGGGATGTATCAAAGGAAATTTCTGCGACAAAGGCGAAGTTTCTTGATTTTTTCTAAACATCTCATTCGTTAGTGTTACTCTCGCATCACAACATCCTCCTTCTCTTCCTTTCCACCCCCCTCTTGTTCAAACTCCTCGGCTTCTTGCGCCTCGAGGTCGAGGTCGTTGTCTCCAAACAAGTCGAACATCTGTCCCGCGCGAGAACGAAGTAGGAAATCCACAGCGCGTGAGGCAACGTTCGCCGCCATGGAGAGCCAGAAACGGCGCTTGGTCTGATTGAGTGCGGCGACCCAGTTTCGGATGTACGCCTCGGACGTTGGTGCGGCCCACGGCTGTGTGTCCAACCCTGCCTCTCCAAGCAACATGTACGAACCAATCTCTGCGATCAGTTCCTCCACGGCGCGTGCCCCCTTGGGTGGCATCTCTTCGTCTTGGAACACGGTGCGTGTTCCCTGTCCGGTAAGAGACTTTGTCGTGAAGTGTCCTTCATCTTTGAACTTGCGTGGTGTGCGCTTCTCCTTGTTGGTCCAGTGCGTGAGTTCGTGGAACACGGTGCGCCACACGCGCCCCGGATCTGGGTAGGCTTCGAGAGGTGGCATGTTGATCCTGTCCATGCTGACGCTATAGTGTGGGATGACCGTCACACCCCATACGATGACTGGGGGGTCCTCAGCGGCCATGATGATCTCGTTGAGCAGTGACTGTGCACGGGTGTTCACAACTTCCGGGTCGGTTGGGGCAGTTTGAATTGCCTTACTGATATCACTCACCGAAGGCTCGTCAACATCTCCCACCGAGGGTTCGTCGGCGGCAGCGCGCCCCGTGGAGATGTTCACGCGGTCGTCTTCGTTTGCCATCAGAACCAGAACTTCACGGAGTTTTTCTTCAAACGCTGTGCCCTCGACATCTCTCGCGTTCACCACGATGAACTTGCGGGCGAAGCCACGAAGTGCCGCACCCTTCTCATCGGCAGCCTTGCGCGAGGCTTGTTGCGATTCCTTCGGCACGCTCTTGTCGTCAATCCACCGTGTGATTGCGATACCCTTGGCACCGCGTTTCACCGTGCCACCAAGGTCCTTGACTTGAATGAGTGTCAGGTAGAAAGGTATCATGCGACCGCGACCAGCTACATCGTTGCATCCCTTGTAGTCACACTCAAGCGTCAGTGCGTTGATCCCGCTGTAGCGTAGGCTTCTGTCAACGTGCAGACGGCCAGGTGTGCGGTCTTTTTTGCGTGTCGCCTTGTAGAGGCGCCAGAAGTTCATGATGGGCCACACACGATACGGGCGCTGCCACGGCATACCTTCCTTGACCTTCCCTTCGGAGTCGATGATGTCCTTGAGCAGGAGTTCCGACTGCTCAAAGCGGGCGCGGTGGCGAGGGTTGACCGCATCGATTTCTTTCGTCGGAATCAGCACGCCAGACTCGATGAATGCCTTGGTGTAGTTCGGGTTGCGGTCAAGCAGACCGTCCTTGATCTCACGTGCAATACCAACGACCGCGGCGCGGCCCAGTTCCACAGGAGAGATGATGACGATCTGCTTCAGGTTGGCCAAGACGTGCATACCCCACTCACCGGTCGAAGCCTTGTTCACGACCACGACCACGGTGAAGTTCCCTTTGGTGGGCACATCGACGAAGACACGTGGTTTCGGCGTCGTCTTCGTCTTCATCACCTTCTTCTTGGGCTTCCTGCGCATGCGTTGGATTGCCGCGCCAAGGAGAGGCGCGGAATCGGCACCCCAGGCCAACTCTTCATCCTCACTGTCCGTTGAAGGCGAGCACGTCTTGCTGTGGTCGTCCCAATCAAGAGCTTGGCAAGCCTCACTGCAGTAGTACGTGGACTTGCACTCCTTGCAATTGTATTTCGCTGAGGCGTCGCACGACTCACACAATTCTTCCACCATGTCACAAACAACCATCTTTGACAAGTACCGTCTGGTGGGGGCGGGATGAAAGACCACGTAATCGTTCCCGCAAACATATAGCGAGGATTTTTTTTTTCTTAACTCAACACACTCCAGAGGATCCTAATGACAAAGATCATAAATTGACCGTGTGAAGGAAGGGTGGAGTACCACGCGAACGCCACGATCATGCGTCACGTGCTCCTCGAACTTCCATTGCACCTCTTCGCGATTCACCCCCATGAACATTGCTTGCATGAGAACGGTGTCTGCGTTGGGGAATGCTGAATAAAAGGACTCGGCCCCCTCGGCTTTTGAATCGTTAGCCGGAAACCACCCCTGCTGATAAACCACGCTTGCCGTTTGCATCAGATGATGAATCCGTGACCCTGGCTTGATGTTGAAGTAGTCAGAGTCGTAGTGCAACTCAAGGGTCTTCTTCCCCCCGGTACGCCTCACCGTACACGCAAAGAAGGCCTCCTCTTCATTGTGGACGACCACCCAGTCGGAGACGATCATTCTGAGGTAGGTCTCAACAAACTTTACGTAATGGTCGAAAGACTCGAAGACGGGTGACAACCGCCGTTCGCGTGTTTTTGGATGATAGATGTAGGGCGCGATGTCGAACATGACAAAGCGATCGACGGATTCAAAGATGTCAACGATCGCATCAGCACTGTCTGATCCCTTCGCCTCGGCGCACGCCACCAAATCAGCGAGCTCGGCCGACGTCTCGACAAGTGTGCCTTTGCTTGTAAGGCACATGAGTGGGCCAACATCAAACCCCGAGCCTGGATAGATAAGAACTCTTTCCTCACCCGCCGCCATGTTGCAGTGTGATCGTACTTTTTTCTGAGACTCGGCCTTTCTTTGGAAGGGTTGTATTTTCCACGCAATTACGTTAACTTAACACATTTCAAAAAAAGAAGACTTCGCGCGACGGACACACTCGACTTTACTCCACGCGCCAGAGAGAAAATGTCGGCGAGTGACGAGGCAATGGATTTGTATGAGCGAGAGGCAGTGGCGGCGGGGTTTGAGATTCGCTGGCCTCGGCCGTGGGATGGTGCATATCGCACGCTGATATTCGGGAATCTGAGATTCCTCCAAAGATACCACGACGCCCCCGAACCTCCTGTATTGTGGCATTACGCAAACGATGTCGAGGAGCGGGAGAAGTTGATGCAAGAAGACAGGTTCTTGACACCGAGAGAGCTCACCGCCAACGACGTTGCCTTACGGGCCAAGGACACCGAAGAATTTGGGCTCACGGAGAAACATGTGGATTTTTTGAACTGGTCGCTTGGATGGGAAAGAGCGATTGAGTTCGCGCGGCGAGGTTGGAGCCATGCAAAAACCCCCGAACAGGTGATGGAAAACCGCAAGAAAATCCAAGGAAAAATGGAGCCCAGCCAGCGTCGTTATGGGAAGGATGGGTTTGCAGGCAAAAACGGTCCTCTTTGTCAATGTGGATTGTGGTAGTGAAAAGGTGCAAAAAAACTCATAAACTTCTTTTTTTCAAAACACGCACAAGGCCTTTTTCCCCGCACACTTATTTTTGTGGTCTTGTTTTTAAATATTGCGTGTGCGCGTGTGTTGGTACACGACACCAAATGGCATCCCCGCGTCTTATACGATCTTGCGAGGTCTGTGGAAAGGAAGACGCTGATCCCGACGTCAAGCTGCTCAAGTGCGCGCAGTGTCATTACACGATGTACTGCAGCAAGGATTGCCAGACGCAGGACTGGAAAAAACACAAGGCCACATGCGCGCCGCGACGCGTGCTCCGAAAGACAGTGCAAAGTCAGCGTCTCGCGTTGCAAGACATCAAATGTGGCGAGTGCCGTACGGATGTTTTTGAAGAAGTACGTCATGCCTTTGACGTACATCCATTGCTACTGAACATCGAAAGCATGACCTGTGGACACGTCGCCCATACCGCGTGTCTGCAGAAACGCAGCGACACCAACTGCCCGACGTGCGGAGCGTCAGACAGTTTTAACCCTTCAGATCTGTTGCCAGAAAATAAGCGGGAAAGACGCGACTGGTATGATGAAGAGACTCCACAAATGGTATTGTGCATGGCTCTGGGTCATATATTCCACGCCGAGATGCGCGACAGGACGGGCGACAATGGGTCGCTGGATGCCCAGTTAGTGTTCGTCCATGATCGTACAGAGCTCATTCCTGACATGCAAGAACTCATGGAGAATCTCCGGCAATGCATGCGCATTGCACAGAACTTGTCGTACCATTACGACCATTGTTGGAAGACGCGCTCCACTGACTCCCTGCCCGTAGTAGACGGGTTGAGGTACACGCTTTCCGTCAAGCTGACCAAGGTGTTAGAAGTACCCTTTACGCACGATTTGGACACGTTCATGCCCTACATTGCACGTTGGCTTGGGATTGCTGGCATCACATGACCCACACGCACAAAAAAAATCACTGTCGTGCTCGCAAACACATAGCGAGGGTTTGTATATTTTTTAAAAAAATCTCGGATCTGAACCGGCGCCCCATCACGCACAGGGCTGTATTTTCCATGCGCCGTTCTCGACCACGACCTCCTCGATGCGCGGCTTGGGCGCCGGCTCCAACCCCATCTCCTCGCTTTCGTAGAGGTCGCGCGGCGGGCACTTCCGCAAGATGAGGCACCTAGAAAAGTAGTAGAGGCGCGGGATCATCCACGCGATATACTCGTCGCTGCGGTAGACGCGAGCGAGGAAGACGCGGATCTTGCTCGGGATGGTTCGTTCGGGCTCGTCGGGATCGAGCTTGACCGCGAGGTAGTCACACCGCTGGAGACCCGAGCACCACATCTGGTACTGCATCTGCGCCATGTGGTCTGGCTTGATGAACGTGTACATGCGCCCGTACGGCGCCTTTATCTCCAGAAGATAGTCCGTCAAACCCGTGGGGCCGATGATGCGGCGATCGGGAGACGCACCGTACAGTTCTCCAAGCTCGGGGTCTTGGTGCTGGTAGTAGCCGCCCTCTGCAATCTCGCACTCCATGTAGTGCTTGTACATGCCCGCGATGAGTGGTTCGCAGTCGTTCCCATGAATGCACGGCGCCGGGCTCTCATCTTCCTCTTCGTTCTCCCACGTGCCGTCGGTCTGCCCAATGATCTTCTCCCAGAGAGAGTAGGCTTTGGCACGGTCAGACACCCCGAGGATCACACCAACCTCGCTGCCACCCACGCGCACTTTGAGATCGCCTCGACGGATGTGGAACCACGGACTCGTGTTCTGGACAATGTCGTGAAACACACCGGGAAGCGCGCTCCGCACCAGAGCCGTCTCGGCGGACGCGTCGGGCCGGCACAGTGCTAATAGCTCGTGCTTCTCGACGCACATGGAGTAATCAACGCCGCGGTCATCCAGCAGGTCCTTCAATTCGGTCACGGATAAACTTCCAAACCCGTCCGCCGCCGCCATCGCGGGGAGAAGAAGAAGGAGAGTGCGCAGGGACTCGCCCTGGATAATTTTTTTTGAGGTCGGGGGCCAAAAAAACTTTATTTTAATTTTTCAAAAAAAACATGTTAAGATAACGGAATTCTGATTTATTACGTTAAGTTAACCCCAAAAAAACAAAGACTTTTTTTTTCCGCAAACCACACGCGACTTGGCGCGCTCTTTTTTTTGTGTTGCGGGGCCATGGAGTACAGACCGCTCGCGCTGCGCCAAGACGCGCCGGCCTGCATTCCCTGTCAGCCAACCAACGTGGACTTCTCGGAAATCGACGCCTTCCTCCGCCGGAATCAATGTGCAATTGGCGTCGACACTGTCTACGAAGGCCCCCCGATCGGCGTGATAGCGCTCGGGGGCGAGTTGGCCCCCCTTGACTTGTTTGACAGCCCGAGTACCTTCTTCTTGAAAGAGACTGTCATCACTGATCTGGAACGGAATTACCTAGAGCCTCCCCCGCCCATGAGCCACGATCCTGAAGGCATGCTCGCCGAACTCAAGAATCTCTCGTCACGGATCACGGAAGACCTCGACACACTCACGAAGGCCGAGGAACGCATCGATGCAGCCAACAGTCTCATGAACGAACTGGGGGCTCGAATAAGCAGCGCGATCAAGGAGGATGCCGCGATAATCCAAATCACTAATGTGCGCGTCAACACATCGTACAATCGCGTGAACGCGTTGAACATAGCGTTCAAGGACATGATTTCCAAGACCAGTGCAAACGATAGGTGCGTGCAGTGCCGGGACTCCTACAGATCGCTCGCGGTGTGTAGACCAAAAAACGATGGGAGCAAGTGCGCGCGGTGCACACGCAAGGGGCGTGAATGTACACCTCTCGGCATTCCTGGTGTACGTAAGTCAAGGCGGCGCAGATGCAAGCAGTGCACATCATTGAGGTACACGACCGATGTGTGCCTGCCCACAGCCAACGGGAGTCCATGCGGGAACTGCGTGGCTCATGGTGTCGCGTGCAGGCCGTGACCTCAGAGAAGAAGAAGACGGCGAAGAAACATAAAAACAGGCCGTGTGTCTAACAGAAAAAACAAGCGAACACGCATGCTCACCGACCTCCGGTTCTCCCACGTCTTGTGCTCGTTCATGTTCGCGGGCGCTGTTGTAGCCGCTCTGATCCTGCACGCCGCGTCCGTCGTCGGTGCGGATGACGTGTGCATTCGTCTCGTGAAAGACTCCTTGTCCGTCAGTAAGAATGACGTGATGGCCATTGCGGATGACTGGAAGGCTCAACAACAGCGTGGTACAAGATCGGCGCCTCTCACGTTCACCGTTTCATCGGACATCTACCCTAGCGGAGCCACGTACATTGTACAAGCGGTGGTGGACGTCAGGAACTGGGGAGTCGTTGTCGTCGGTGAGACGGTGGATGGGACGGGACGGATGTACACCGCTGCATCCTCCAAGACCGACACGACGCACGTCACCGTGCACCACCAAACGTGTTCTCAGAAGATGTTTGTGTCGGGCGGATCAACAGTCGCCGTGAGTACGGTGCGCGATATCACGGCGCTTCCAGATGAATCCGCTCCGATTGAGCAGGTGCTGATGGACCAAAAGCGCAGCGCGTGTAGCCCGAGTATGTACACGGACCGCCTCACCGGGCGCACGGTGGTTCGTGTGGGAGTTCTCCACACCCCAGAGATCCTCGCACTTAGATATTACGGGGGAAACAGCGAGGCGGTGCGTGCGGAAGTTGCCATTGCTGTCGCCACTGCCAACATCGATGCGTTCCCGTCATCCGGGATCGATCTCATGATTGAACTGTGTGCGAACGAGCTCATTACGGGTAGCATTGAGCGTTCGCGTCCGAGCGATACACTGAGAGCCTTTTCCGGTTCGAGCGCCGTGGAGACCGTGCGCGTTGCCAACAAGTGCGACACGATGGTCTTGTTCTCCACGATGGCTGCACTGGGAAACCGCGCGTGTGGGATTGGCTATCTTCCCGGCGCACACGCCGTCGTCGCTGCAGACTGCTTCGTCGACAACTACTCGTTTCTGCATGAGTTTGGACATAACGTTGGTGCATGCCACGGTCCTCCGTCTCGACCATGTGGTGCAGGGGCCAATGGTTACGGAGACGCCACGAACGACTTCCGCACAATTCTCGCGTACCACGCCATCTGTGGTGGAGGGAACTGCACGCGCATACCACGCTACAGCAACAAGAAGAGCGACTTCAGTTGGAATGCTCACTCCATTGGCAACTCCATCAGCGACAATGCTTGGATCCTGAACGCGAACAAGGACGATGTAGCAAGTAGAACATGTTGAGTGTTTTTTTTATATGTCACCACTGGCGTACGGATTTTTCCATAGACCGTTTCATGTTGGAAATAACAACTAACGCCACAAGACTGCATATCACTGACGTGATAATCGCGGTTCCTGCAACGAACCCGATTGCTTCGACAGTGGAGCAGCTCATTTCCCAAATCCAGAGTTGAGTTGTGTTAACGCACGCTCTGAGTTTTTTTTCATCTTTTTGAACATCCTTTAACGTGCGATATCTATCTTGCAAACACACACGGCGATGCGTCCTGCGACGACGCGTTCGCGAAACAATGGCCTAGTCGCGGCGGCCGCCATCGCGGTCATCATCGCGGCCATTCTCCTTATTGGCATCTTGGTGACGACTTCGATCACAGCGCACAACTCGGAGACGTCGTCATCATCTTCGGATAGTGGGTGCGATAAGCACGGGTATTCGGTACCGTTTGTGTGTGGGTTCAACCCCGGCGCCACCGTGCGCATCCTGCCTGGTTTCTACGCGACGAGCGTGATGATTCACAATCCATCGAGTCGGAACGTGGACTTCAAGAAGAAGATCTCGTTGACGTTCCCACCGCCGAACCAAGCTGCAGGGTTTGTGTCCGAGGAGATCTCGGACTCGCTCGGCGAGTGTCAAGCACTCATGGTTGACTGCGAAGAGATCTTGGGCGAATTTGTCTCTGGATTCCCGGGGCAGCTGCCGCCTTACATTATCGGAGTGTTTTCCGTGACAAGTGAGAAGACACTGCAGGTTTCTCAGGAGCAAACCGTCAACGGCTTTACCTTCCCCCAAGACGAGGTTGCATCGGGGATACAGAAGAAGAAGGACGAGTCGCCATCTGGAATACAGAAGAGGAACGGGCCTCCGCCGTCGCCGCCACCACCACCAACACCAATTATCGGCTCGGGTGCGCCTTCGGTCAGCCAGCTTCAGATTGGTGGGCATTGTGTGTAAAAAAGTTCATCATATAATATGCAATCATTCACAAACACATCAAAGATACAGAAGCATGCCAATGGTCAACCAGCTTTGGCGCTCTCGTACGATTCACGCAGCTTTTCGTATGCGTGTCCACCAAAGAAACGAAGGGCGAGCCCGGCACCTTCGGTGAACCACCAGCCGACCAAGAGCGACACACACATCATGAAAACAAAAGGGCCCATGGGACGGTCTTCTTGGGCTTGTGGATTCATGATAAGAAAAACTGCCGTGAGCATGCTCAGGCAGGTTAAAACGGTGGCGACGAAGGTCTTCATTTTCCCTTCATTGTAGTGCCACCAATGTGATATCGGGTGGTCGCGCTTGAATTCGTCATGAAGATCCCACTCTTTACCACAGAGCACCCGTTCCTCAGCATCCTCGCGCGTGCACGCGGGACAGTCGTTTTTGTGCAAGACACACGTGAGGGTGCCCGCGTGGTATGGACACTCATGACAAGGGCACAACGTGCAGTCATCGACAACGCATTGAACACTTGCGTGCGTCATGTTGGTGTTTGCGTTTGAAGATACCACGTCGGCAAAGAGGAAGGCACTCCCCCCCCTTACCTACTAATCTAAGTGTGGGGTGGAGTCGACAATTTTTATTTTTTTTCAGCGAATGACCCCCACGACCACCTAAACACACACTTTGTCACACACCGTGCCTTTACCACCAAAGTACCAACCCGCGCTGGCGCATACCTTTTCTTCGCTCAGGAGACAAAGCCCGTCCTTGAGGCACGCACCGACCGGGTCCAGAGGATCCGTGCTGTCTCCTGGGACAGCGCGACATACTGGTATGTGTTTCTTCGCTTTGTCGCGGTGAGCGGACACGGCGCGGAAGATGGAGTCGTCTTTCGGCGATTCCTTGGCTATCTCAGAGCGGATTTTTGCGGATTTTTGGAGGGGGCTGAAGAGTGCGGCCTCGTGCGCGATTATTGTGTCGATGTCGAAGCGTTCGGCCCCGTGTGCGATAATGTCGTTGAGCTCGCTGTCGAACCTTGCATGCACCTTGTTGTAAGCAACGCGAAAGATCACGACCCAAAACACTATAACAGCAAATACAGTAAGCGCGGTAATGATCGTACACAAAACCCTTCGCGCGGAACCGTCCTTCTTCCCGTCACGACGCACACCGCACTTCGTACAATACGTGGACGAGCGTGGCGTGGGCGATTTGCATCGATCGCACGTACGAACCTGACTCTGGCCACAGTGTTCGCAGTGTTTGTTGCGCCGCGGGATCTTACGGGCACAACTCGAGCATGAGTGGGTGGGCGAGCGCGTCTTGTCACCGCCGTCAGCCAACCACTGAAACAAAGGGCCAACGCAAAAAAAGCAAAACAAACACAGGACACACTCCTCGCCAATCATGGTTTGTGAGGAGTCTCCCCTTGCGGTTTGTTTCTGTTTGGCTGACGTGGCCCAGTTTTTTTCCTTTAATCCTAACACCCATTCTATCGTATACAATACATTACCAACGCGCGTAAAAAAAGCACGTGCCAAGCGATCGCCATAATCGTAAGACGGAGGACAGACCACCAGATAGCGCATACCGTGGCTATGCCCTACACATGGATCCCACATGAGTGGGGGTGGCGTGACAGCAACAGCAAGGACCGCCGTGTGTGCGCGGGTGGCTGTGATATCTGGACGACCGCCCTGTGGTGTCGTGGTGGTTGTGGAATCTGCCGTGTCTGGTTGTGTGACACGTGCTTCGAACACGCCCCCATGCAGCCCCCATGCGTGGAATCTCCTGGAAGAAGTAGCACGTCCGAGAGCCAATCATCTCGTTCCTTGTGACGAGGAAACTGTGTTTTTTTTCGAACTTCAGTAAACCACATTCAACACTTTACCAACGAGATAAAAAATCAGCACGTGCCAAGCACAGTGAAAGGGGATAAACACCCTCCACTTCGTCGCCGCGCTCTTGTCCCACTCAGAGATGGCGCCGCACGCAAGCGCAATGGCAAGGTGTACCATCTTCGCGTCGTAGAAGCCATACGGGAACTTCGCAAAGTAGATCCACCCGACGTACAGAACAACGCCGTACGCGCACACCACATCCGCGCGGTTCCACAGCAACGAGGTGTGGTTGCTGACGCGGACGAAGCCCGGCATCCCGTGCTTGTGATTTTCAACAAGATGCGAGATGAACGACGTCACAAGGGACGCCGAGAGCACGAACGTGCCGACATGGTCCCCGGCATTGTAGGCAAGGGAGATCGGGTACAGCGCACAGACGTTGGAGCACGCCACCAACACGTTTTCCATTTTTTTTTTTGGTTGTGGTATGGCGAAACGCTATTCCTCATTGACTTTTTTCCGATTGTGTGCACTATTTAATTTGTTCCCCTTCATGTGAATATTGACGTTGGGCCCGGAAACCAGATGGCCCTGCACGAGGCCGTCATCCAGCGCGACGTCGAGGCTGTGAGGCGCCTCTTGCTCGAAGAGGGCGCAGACCCTTTTGAGCACCTAAGGCATCCAGATTCGAAAAGTGGTGAGAGCAAATCGTATGCTAACCGCACGGCAGTACAGATTGTTGACAGCAAGGTGCGCTTCGATGCGGCGAGGGTTGAGGTTCTCAGGCAAGGACCAGATTACCAAAGGGCCCGATACGTAGGGGAAGCCACGGACGAGCTCAATGCAATGATCAAAATTCGGGATATTTTCAACGAGGACCACCGGCGCTGCCGTGAAGCCACCTTGACTAAACCAGCACGCACGGGTGCTGCGATTGGAACCGCGCGACAATTGTGCAGTACCGGATGTGGCATGACTGCGAAGCACCAATGCTCGGCTTGTGGCGAGGCGTTTTACTGCTCTGCGAAGTGCCAGGTGAATGACTGGGAGAAAGGTCACGAGAATTCATGTGCATTGTAGATTAAAACACCCGTTTTACTCCTAGGACCGGTGATACACCAAGGAACTATCGGCGCAGTCCTTTCCCGCGGTAAACGTCCAGTACGTGTTTTTCGAGGCGCCGCCGAGCTGGTAGGAACCAAAGTCTCCCATGTCAATGTTCGTGCCGTTGCGGTCGGTCTTCACGACGCATTCGCGGCGGAAGTTTCCGTCCGAGCTGTACACGGCAAAGACGGGCTCCGCGTTAGGGTCGTACTCATCGAGACGCTCGTCGTCCAACACGAGGGCCAACTGGTCGTCCTTCATGGAGATGGAGTTTATCTCGTGCCCGTCGAAACCGCAGTCCTTCCACTTCTCCTTGGCGTATGCGCGGTTGATGTAGGTCTTCAAACCGTCGAGCGCTTTTGCCATGTCTTCGACGCCCTCGAGACTGACTCTTTGTCCATCCATGAGGCGCAAGCTCTTCACCAGCAAACGGTCCTTCTTCTTGTTGAAGCGAGTGGCGAGACGAGACCCGGGGTCAGTGAAATCATTCGCGTACGGCTCGCGCTTGGCGACCGCCGCCTCGACCACAGAATCCATCGCGCTCCGAGGCATGCGCGATGGACGGCGCTGACCCCGTGCGGCGCCCACATCCCGCTTCCGAGCGGTCTGCTTCGTGCGCGCCATGTTCGCTTGTGTTTTGTTTTTCTTTTTCCCTTTGCGCAAAATGAAAAGAGAAGATACAGTTAAATTAGGAAAAAACAACAACACAAGAGGTGTATCCACTATGGTACGTTGTGCTGTGTGTAACAAGTACGCCGACTGGCGTTGCCAGTCATGTCGACTCGCGAACTACTGTTCAAAAGCGTGTCAAGGCCTTGATTGGCCCATTCACAAAGTTGCATGCACGACGGTGTGGACTGCAGACGCGAGACACAGGACCATTGAACATGTGGGACGCAAATCCGTTGGCTCCTTGGCAGGAAAGCGAATCCTACGCTCTGACCAAGCAGTCTTAGATAAGCTGCGCGACCTGACTGAATTATATGATCGCGGGGGCTGGGGGGGAGGTGATGAGGGGAAGGAGGGCAATGGATGGTTTGTCAAGACCGGCGATCGTTGCTATCGACTGTGGACAGAAAGCTGGGTTTGGGAATGTATCGAGGAGCTTGTCAGCGAGGAATGTCGCATGGACGACGACGAAGCGTTCGACTTGGCTGTCAAATCCGCAAAGAACTTGGAACGGGAGTGGGATGCGGCAAATCCACACCACGCAACTGGAACTTGGATCTACGGTGCCGATTCTAAGCCTTACGCCGTTACATGGGAACTCGTAGAGGTCCCTTGCACTCGCATCTCAATTTTTGCAGAAGAAAATGTCATTTCGTTGTGATTGTGTGGGTAATGGATCTTAGCGATGTCTTTTCGCATGCTTCTGACGGAGACATTAATTAGTAAACACAATGTCGGCGCACAAAAACCTTGGTTGCGGCTGTCGTTCATTCACAAAGAAACGCGGTAGGGTGGCCACTCCCAATTAAATGGCAGGCAATGCGTTTGAACTAGCGCTTGTTACATGTGAAGCAAACGTGGGTGTCGCCCTGACATACGACAAGGCTGTCGCCAACATTACCCACGCTCGACGACCATGCGTTCCGGACCCGTTTTCCCAGATTGTTAAAAAAGGCGGCGGCATGAGGATCATGGAACTGGAAACGTCTTTCAGCTCAAGTGTGATTGTTTTTCGTAACGGGCGTCTCGTGTGTATCGCGAAGTCACAAAATTCAGCGC
>SDBU01005448.1_pt1 | contig 15245 bp, 14 predicted proteins | sample 2277071 | NCBI WGS metagenome assembly SDBU01 (sample SAMN10397929, study PRJNA504765) | marine sediment metagenome | isolation source: marine sediment core GS08_GC12, 126 cmbsf | place: Arctic Ocean: Gakkel Ridge, Loki's castle | collected 2008
GCCCTATACTACGGCATGGTCGTCGGGAACGCCTCAGTGGGCGCCGGCGGCAAGCACGAGGGCCTGATCGGCCTGGGCTTCACGATCGGCCCGATTGCCGCTCTCATAGGCATCGTCGCCGGGATCGCCCCGCTGTTTGCGGTCTGCGCCGCCGGGGCGATCGTCTCGTCGCGACCACTCTGGCCAAACCGTCATCGTGATCCCGCCCAACCCACAGACAGCGCGTAGGCTTGCTTTGCCGATGACAGCCGGCTATCATGCTTCATCATGATACGCGAAGATCTACCAAACGTGATTGAGTCGCTAGCGGCCCGGATCATATCGATCCGGGACTCTCTTTGACTTGCCTGCCTGCCAGGAGGGGATCGCCACGCTGGAGCAGAGGATGGGCGCCCAGGGCTTCTGGGACGACCCGGACTCCGCGCAGAAGCTGGTGGCCGAGCTCAAGTCGCTCAAGTCGATCGTGAGGCCTATCACTGAGGCGTTGGCGGAGATGGAAGACCTGCAGATGCTTCACGAGCTGGCGCAGGAGGAAGACGACGCGTCGGCCCTGGCCGAGGTGGAGGAGAAGGCCGGGCAGCTTACCGGCCAGGTGGGCCGGTTGGAGTTGGCCACGCTGCTGACCGGACCGCACGACAAGGCCCACTGCTACTTCTCCATCCAGGCCGGCGCCGGCGGGACCGATGCCCAGGACTGGGCTGAAATGCTGCTGCGAATGTTCCTCCGTTATTTCGAGCGCAACGGCTACGCGGTCGAGGAAATCGACCGCCTCGACGGTGAAGAGGCGGGTATCAAGAGCATCTCGTTGCACGTGAGCGGCCCCTATGCCTACGGGTACCTCTCCTGCGAGCGCGGCGTACACCGGCTGGTCCGCCCGAGCCCGTTCAACGCCGACAACAAGCGGCAGACCTCCTTCGCGGCCGTGACGGTGCTGCCGGAGATGGACGCCGTCGAGGTCGACGTCGATTGGGGCAAAGACGTTCGCGAAGACACCTACCGCGCCAGCGGGGCCGGGGGCCAGCACGTCAACAAGACCTCCAGCGCCGTCCGCCTGACGCACATTCCCACCGGCATCGTGGTGCAGTGCCAGAACGAACGCTCCCAGCACCAGAACCGTCGGGTGGCCCGGAAGATGCTCACCGCCCGGCTGTATGAGTTGGAGGAGCGGAAGCGCGACAGTGAGTTGGCCAAGCTGTACGGGGAGAAAGGGCAAATCGCCTGGGGCAACCAGATCCGCTCCTACGTGCTCGACGACCGTCGGGTCAAGGACCACCGCACGAACACCGAAACGTTCAATCCCGACAAAGTCCTCGACGGCGACATCCAGGAATTCATCGACGCCTACCTGCGGAAACGGGCGGGGAAGCCGTAACGCTCACTCACCCCTGGTCGCCTCCGGCCAGTTCCCGGGCATACTGCTCGATGGCCGCCACGGCCTCGGCACCCCCGTCCCGGATGTCGGCAGCACCAATGTTGGCCGCCAAGCGGTCCCCGTCGGCCAGGAACTCGCCGATGACGTCGGCGGCGACGTCCCGCCTCGAGAGGTGACGGCCGTAGCCGAGATGCTCGACCATGGCGGCGTTGAGCCGTTGTTCCAGAGAGTCCTCCGGCATCAACAACAACGGCTTACCGAAGTGCATGGCCTCGGAGATCAACTGGTTGCCGGCGGTACTGAAAACAGCCCGGCAAGCGGCCAAATCCGACACGAACCGCGTGTTGCTGAGCGGCAGGAACTGCACGTTCCCCTCCCGGCCTTCCCGGCCTGTGCCGTAGACCCAGACGGGTATGTCCTGCTCCAGCAGTGCCCGGTGCACACGCTCGGTGTAGTGCTTGCGGCCGTTGCTGAAGTACACCAGCAGATACTCGCCCGGCGAGGGCTCGGTCTTGCGGACCTGTTCCCGGAGCACGGGCCCGACCACACGAACCCCCGGACGGCGGGGCGGGGCGTCGTAGAAGCTGGCGACCACCACCCGTTGCGGCCGGCCCATGAGCTTGCGGTAGGCCCCCGCCTCCAGCCGGCAGACCAATCGGTCGAGCATCGGCATGGGCCACCGGCAGTGGACCAGCACGCCGAAGTGGTCGAAGCTGATCCGCGGGATCTCCAGCCGCCGGGCCGCGTGGTGAGTCCAGGGCTCCGAGTCCGAAACCACCACGTCCGGTCGAAACTTCGTTAACGTGTCGACGACCATGTCGAGCGCGGGCCCGCTCATCTTCAGGTCCATCACCCCGGGCAGATTCCGTTTGATGGTGCGGCGCTTCGACCGCCTGCCGGTCGGGCTGAGGGCGAACTTGAGCACGGGGATCTGGGTGACCGTGTACTCCCCCGCCAGGGCGTCGTAGGCGTCGCCCCCGGCCAGAATGGCCAACTCGTGCCTCGCCGTCAACGCCGGCAGCACCGCCAGGGCCCGCATCGCGTGCCCGCGGCCGTAACCGTGCACTCCGTAAGCGATTCTCATGCTCTGGACCCCTTGCTGCGATGAGGCTTCTCGGCCATGGCAGGTGACTCACTCATCATTTCGAGGCAATCCCCGTCGGTGGCACGGCGTCCATCAGGCCAGCCCGCTGGATGATCTCCCGAGCGTCCGGCACTCGCTTAGACAGATGCGACCATGGCACTTCACCAAGGTGCTGGCACCGCCCTAAGAGAATCGACCAATGGACTCCAAGCTTGGCGGAGAACCGGACGAAATCCCGGTGCCAGAAATAGGGCTTGGTGACATTTCTGACAAACGTGTCGGCCTGCTCCTGCGGCAACAGCCAGTTGGACGCCAACTGGTTCGCCTCCTTCTCCTGGGCGCTATGATCCTCCACATGGCGGCTCTCACCCACGAGATCGCTATCGACAATGTCCGCTTCGCGGGCGTGCCCACACACCAAGTGCGCCACTTCATGCATCAACGTAAACCAGAATGAGTCCAATCGGGGAATTCGTAACGACATGGCGATGACGGGGGACTGAGCATTCAGCCACAACGCCGCACCATCGATGGTCGTTTTTCGTAAGTAGGGCACAAACACGAGGCGCACGCCCAGGCGTGTGAAACTCTCGGGTAAGGCCGGTAGGTTCTCTTCGTCACAGGAGAGTCTAACCAGTTTCTTGGCGGCCGTGCGCAGGCGCCCCTCGGAGTACTCCGCCACGTGCATGCGATTGGCCAGAGCCCTCACGCGATGTACCCATGCCACTTGCGCCGGCCGGACGAGGTCGTCCGCTCGTGAAGACCTCGCCGCCGACCGAACGGTCGGAGTCTCGTCAAGCGAATCGATCGCCAGGAACTCACAAACCGCACGCTCCAACGCTACGGGGTCGATATCTCGCGGGTCCACATCGGCAAGCCACTGACGCTTCAGGAGCTCCCGGACCGGCAACATCGAGAAGAGCCGCGACCGCTTGGCCACCGCGCCGTCATCGCCGCTCCGAGCCGCCAACGAGAGTTGGTACGCCGTCTCCAGGTTCAGCCATAGGTCCGGACTGGTGCCAAAGGCTTCAGAAAGCCCCAACGCCGTTTCAGGCGTGATCGTCTTTTTCGCTTGGATAATCTCATTCACCGCCCCCAACGGCCGGCCCAAGATCCTGGCCAAATCCTCCTGTGTCCAACCTCGGGCCTCCAGCTCATCCCGAATGAACTCGCCGGGGGGAAACGCTTCCGCTGCCGATAGCTTGGTGTCCATGGCATGCTCCTACCCGATCAGTGATAGTCTTCGATGCTCACAATCACCACCGTGTTGCCCGCCTGGTCTGTCTCGATCTCCAGAATGAGACGCCACTGACTATTCAGTCTCATCGATCTCTGGTGGACGCGGCTGCCTCTGAGCTTCTCGAAGTGGAGGGATTTCAATGCGTAGAAATCGCGCTCGTCCCGGGCGTTCTGGACGATCGCAACACGTTTGCGAAACGCCTTGACGAGCGCCACGTCGAACCCGCCTCTGTAGTCCCGATCCCGATACAACCGTTCGAGTTTCTTGCTGGCGAACCGGAAGTTCACATAACCTACCCCATATTACGCTTTCGTATGCGTGATGTCAATATGCTTTTCACCTAAAGGGTAATATAGTATTATCAGTATCGCCTGCTACTGACGTATCATACTGATAAGTCAGTAGTTACAATACCTCCGGAAGTTTTACGCGTGACCCCGCCCATACCCATGTACGTCGTAAGCGATCTTCATCCGCCCGCCTTCCCCGGCCCCGGTCGTGGCCAACCGCCGTATGCCTTGCGTGTTTCAATCGGCAGTCGGTGGTGGAGAATCGGCAATCTCCCTCAGGCCCATTCGGCGTCTTCGCCCTTGAGACGGCGGCGCATGAGGTCATCGATGGCGGCGGCGGCGGGGCGGTTCTCGAACAGGACCGTATGGACGGCCTGGGTGATGGGCATTTCCACCCCGCACTTGCCGGCCAGAGCCAACACACTGCGGGTGGTGGCCACGCCTTCGACAACGCTGTGGGTGTCGGCGAGGGCCTGCTCCATCGTCTGCCCTTTGCCAATGGCCTCACCGAAGGTGCGGTTCCGGCCGTGGGGGGAAACGCAGGTGGTCACCAGGTCGCCCAGGCCCGCCAGCCCGGTGAATGTTTCCCGCCGAGCCCCCATCGCCACGCCCAGCTTGGCGATCTCGACCAACCCGCGTGTCAGCAGGGCGGCCTTGGCGTTGTCGCCGGCGCCCAGCCCGTCCAGGATGCCGGCGGCGATGGCGATGACATTCTTGACCGCCCCGCCCAGCTCGACGCCCACCAGGTCCGGATTGGTGTAGACCCGGAACGTCGGCGTGGAGAACAACCGCTGCACAGTTGCGGCCAGCTCAGCATTGCTGGCCGCCACGGTGGCTGTGGCGGGCAGGCCCCGTGCGATCTCCCGTGCGATATTCGGGCCGCTGAGCACGGCCACGGGCCAATCCGCGTCGGGCGCCCCGGCCAGCACGTCCCGCAGGACTTGGCTGGGCCGCAAGAGCGTCTCGTTCTCGATGCCTTTGGCCACGCTGACGATCGGCACACCCCGCGGGCAGTGGTCCTTCAGCCGTTGCCAGGAAGAGCGGATGAACTGCGCCGGCGTGGCCGCCAAGACCATTTCGGCTCCGGCGAAGGCTTCGGCGTCATCGGCGATGAGGCTGACCGACTCGGGGATTCGCACGCCGGGCAGATAGCGCTTGTTCTCGCGGTCCTCCCTCAGCCGGGCGATGGCCTCGGGGAAGAAGCTCCACAGCCGCAGCGTGTGGGCATTGTAGGTCAGCAGAATCGCCGAGACTGTCGGCATCGCCCCGTCGCCGATGATGGTAATGTTCATGGCAGATTCCCTGCTGCGGTGCCGATTAGCGTATCACGGTGCTCAACGGCTGTCCACCGCCCGGCCCGCCACAGGGGGCGAAGGCGGCGCAGAGTGACGAGGGCCGACAGAAGGAAGCCTCCTGCGGGGTTGTTGACGCCGGGCCGTTCGGAAGCTACATACCGGTTTACTATGACCACCAATACTCCCCCGAAGATCTCCCCGCCGGTCCCCGTGGCCGAATGGATCGGCAACGCCGCGACCGGGCACCTGCGGTTGCTGGAACAGACACTTCTGCCGACGGAAGTCCGTTTCATCGATTGCACCACGACTGCCGACGTATGGGATGCCATCAAACGGCTGGCGGTCCGCGGCGCCCCGGCGATCGGGGTGGCGGCGGCCTACGGCATGGTGCTCGCCTGCCGGGAAGCCGCTCGCCAGGTCGACAGCGACGGGGGAAGCTTCCCCGCCGCCCTGGCCGAGAAGGCCGAGTACTTGAAGAGCTGCCGACCGACAGCGGTCAACCTGGCTTGGGCGGTGGACCGCCTGCTCGCGTGCGTGGCGAGCTTGACCGGCGCTCAGGCAGCCGAGCGAATCCTCACCGAGGCGCGGGCCATCCATCGCGAGGACGCCGAGATGTGCATGGCCATGGGCCGGCTGGCGGCGCCGCTGATCGAGAAATGCACCGGCGTACTGACCCACTGCAATGCCGGCGCCCTCGCCACCGGGGGGATCGGCACGGCCACTGCCGGGATGTACATCGCCCACGCCGCCGGGCACGAGTTGACCGTCTACTGTGACGAGACTCGCCCCCTGTTGCAGGGCAGCCGGCTGACCGCGTGGGAACTCACCCAGGCGGGGATCAAGGTGGTGGTCATAACCGACAACATGGCCGCCCAGGTCATGCGGGAGGGCCGAATCCAGATGGTAATCACGGGCGCCGACCGCATCGCCGCCAACGGCGACACCGCCAACAAGATAGGCACCTACGGCGTGGCGATCCTCGCCCGTCGTCACAACATCCCATTCTACGTGGCGGCCCCCACCAGCACGTTCGACCTGTCGCTGCCTTCCGGGGAGGAGATTCCCATCGAAGAGCGAGGCGCCGAGGAAGTCACCCACGGTTTCGGCCGCCGGACCGCCCCGGACGGCGTGGCCGTCTACGCCCCGGCCTTCGACGTGACCCCGGCCGAGCTCATCACCGCCATCATCACCGATCGTGGCATCATCCAGCCGGTTGACGCCGGGAACGTCGCGAAGATCATCGGCGGGGCGAGGGAATGACCGGCACGGCGACGGCAGGGCGGCATCAACAGGTCCGATCGGCTGTAAACCGTGTCTTGTTCGCCGGGTCGGGGGCGGGAATCGTCCCCCCGCAGGAGCTGTGCCGTTGTCCCCCCGGAAGGCCGACCGGCGCTTACCCGCCGACGAGCCGGCGGAGTATCTGCTGGACCGCCGGCTGATCGTCCTCATGACAACTGTAACCGAAACACGCGTTGGGGGTCAGCGTGGCCGTTGCCCGACCGGCCGGCCCGGCAAAACGGACTTGCACGGACTTGAGCACCTCGATGTGCTTTTCGAGGAACTGCAGTCCATGTTCGGTGTCCATGAACTTGGGGGCATACGTGCCAATCATGTAGCTGTTGGCGGCATAGTCGCTCACTCGAACGCCGCGCAACTGGAATTTCTCGGTCGACTCTATCAGTTTTTCCACGGCCGAGAGAAGGTCCACCTCAATCGGGTCGGTCACGACCGCCATGGCCAGGCCGCTGCCGAAGAACGCCCCCACCTCTTCGAGGTTGGAAGCCGACCCGCTGTAGACCTCCAGCCGTTCGGCTTTCGTGAAGGCGCCGAAAGGAATCAGCGCGACGCGCTCGATCTGCTCGGTGAGCAGTTCACGGGTTGCCGGGTCGAGCTTCTGTATCGCGAGGTTCGTGCGGCGGACCAGCGTGCCGAAGGCCGCACCGGGGGCACTGCTGGCGTGCAGCACGCCGATCTCCTCGGTCTCGGCCAAGCCGAACTCCTCCAGGGCGGCCACGATTTCGGCCGGGGTCGGCAGGCCACGGCACATGGCGAAGTTGATCTTGAAGGATGCCAACGATGCTCTCCTGAGAATTCTCGGTTGCCGCCAGGACCACAACCATGCGCGGCTGCAACTGAGGCATGGTAAATGTCAGGCGACTCTCCCGGCTGCACGGCCGCTCACCTGGGCCTCCGCCAGGGGGGCACGATCATACAGGCGGGAGTTGCCCGTGGCAATCCCTCGATCGGTTCGGCCGAGGCGACGCGGGATTCAGGCCCACATCTCGACGATCTCAGCCCCGGCGGCCGGCATGATGCCGGCGAGGAGAGCGAGGTCCAAGATGGTGACGCGGTCGCGGATCTCGTGTCCGTGAGTGAGCGCGGCCAGCAGTCGGTCTCTGCTGCAGCCGATATCCTCGGCCCGACAGGCGGCGCCGGCGGCGGCCAGGCAGGCGTGGATTCTCTCGGGGGGGTGCAGCATGCCGGAAAGCTCCTCGCGGAGCCGGTCCCAGGCGCTGCCCTGCCGCAGTTGCTCCCCGGCGGCCCGCAGCCGATCGGGCTTGCCGGCGAAGTGCTCGGCGACTACGCCGGCCATCGGCCCCCAGAACTCCCGGTCGATGGCGGCCGGCCCTTCGCGCCACTCGGGGCTCTCGGTGGCCAGCAAACGACGGTACAGTTCCGCGGCCAGCACGGTCGTCACCCCCACCTGTCGGCCGTGCAGATCGTGGGACTCACCGCGAATACCGGCGATCATGTCCAGGCTGTGGGCGATCAGGTGTTCGCCGCCGGACGCCGGCGCCGACGAGCCGGCCAGGTTCATCGCCACGCCCGTCAGCAGCAGGGCGTCGTACAGCGCGCCGACGGCTTCGCGGCTTCGCCGTATCAGGTTGGCGGAGTTGGCCAGGTACAACGGCTCGATCTCGGCGATCAAGCCGGCGGAGCGGGCACAGTAGTAGTCGCCGAACAGCAGGTGGTTCATCCGCCAGTCGGTGGTGGAGACGGTCTTGGCCAGCACGTCGCCCAAGCCGGAGGCGATCATCTCGTACGGTGCCTCGGCCAGGACCGTCGGGTCGGCGAGCACCGCCCGGGGGGGGCGGCCGTCGGTGATGGTCTTGACTCCCTCCACCGTGGTGGCAATGTTGCCCGCCGGGTAGCCGTTCATGCTCGGCGCCGTGGCGATGGTCACCTGCGGCCGCTCCCGCTCCAGCGCCAGCCACTTACCCAGGTCGCTCAGGACCCCGCTGCCGACCGCCACGATCAGGTCGGCCTGACCGGCCGGGCCGGCTAGCGAGGCTTTGGTCAGATCGTCGCAAACCGGCGATCGCCCCTCGGCGGGGTCCGGAACGAGGATCTCCTCGACGTGCCACCCGGCCCCGGCCAAGTTCTCCGCGGCCCGTCGTCCGGCCACCTCTCGGGTCCGCAGATCCATCAGGACGGCGACCTCGCGGCCGTCGCTGTAGGTCGCGCACACCGCGGGCAGCCGGGCCAGCGCATCGGCGGCGCAGATCGATTCTCGGGGCTCCACGGTGTGCGTGCGGCCGCATTCGCAGTCGAACGTCTGACCGTAGATATCCTTGGCGGCCGGGCCGGTCATGACAGCTCCCTACGCGTCCAGCACACCGCGCGACAGCCCCGCCGGCAGGGGCGCCGGGCTTTGGCAGGTGCTTTCCAGCTCGATGATCTCGTGCATTTCAGTCATCATCTTGGAGTAGACCTTGGAGGTATTCCCGCCGCCGACGATGCCAACTCTTGCCTTGTCCACGTCCGCGGTTCCTTTTCCCGGGCCAACCCGTCGAAGGCCTCACCCGTTGTGACGGCGATTGTACTCGTCGGCCCGGCGATGTCGCTACTGTGGGTTCCGGCAGCGGGCCTCAGTGCTGTTGACGTGGGGGCGTAGAAGAGCCGTCGTCGCACGTATCTCCGCGGCGGCCCTGGCATTTGGTGTCGGGCGTGGGCGCCGGAGACCGCGCCGACCTGGCGAAACGCAGGAAGACCGGCCAGATCAGCAGGGGGATGACGATCGCCAGGGCCACGCCGTAGGTGGGTTGGTCGGCCGCGGCGTGGCCGATGTAGGCGAAGAGGATCGCCGTGGGGATCGTGCCCAGCAGCAAAGCCGGCAGAAACCGCCGGAAGCTCATCTGCGCCAGGCCGGCCAGGACGGACAGCACTTCCGGCAGAATGGGCATCGCCCGGCTGATGATGATGCCGACCCCGCCCCACTGTTCGGCCAAAGCGCCGAACCGAGCAATCTCCTGGTCACTGGCGATGAATCGGATGCCCCTTTTGCCGGCCAGCCGAGCAAGGGAGTACCCGGTGAGGCCCGCCAGTGCCGACCCAGCCGCGCCAATGGTCGCGCCGAGCCAGACGCCGTAGATCGCCCCCAGCGCCGCCATGATCCCCGTGGCCGGCACCGGCAGCAGCAGGTCGGCCAGCAACAGCCCCATCGCGGCCAGCCAGGCCACCGGGCGAATGCGGGTGAACCACTGAACGCATCGCTCCTGGGAGAACAGGCCCTCGAACTGCTCGCCCCACAGCGCGAAACCGGCCAGGAACAACCCCGCCAGCACGACGGCGATGCCGAAGACTTTCAGGAATAGTCGCAACGGGGCTCCCGCCTTGTTGATGGGCAAGCGCCTTTAGAGCAACTCAAGTTTGATCTGCCGCATTCATGCTGCCTGTGGCTCCGCTGGCGGCGTCACGCTGCATCGACAACCCTATTGGGTTGCCTGCTTTGCGTTCCTTGCCAGCCTTGTCCTCGGCGACGCCTGAACACGACATCTCAATCTTTCATTGCTCTAGCGTCAGCCCACCTTGTCCCAGCAGTAGGTGCAGAGCTTCTCTTTGGGCAAGCCGATGGCCTCGATGAGATCCGGCAAGGTCTGGTACTTCAGCGAGGTCAGATTCAGCCGGTTGCGGATGCGCTCGACCATGGCACAGTATTTGGGCGAGCAGGCGTCGGCGTACGGTTCCAGCGGGACGTCGTCTTGGCCCTCGATTTCCCGAATGGCCCGCCGGCCGGCCAGGTCGAACACCGACTTCGATCGCGAGAAATTCAGGAACTTACAGCCGTGGATCAGCGGCGGGCACGCCGGCCGCATGTGCACTTCCTTGGCGCCGCAGTCGTACATCCGTTGGATCGTCTCGCGAAGCTGCGTGCCGCGGACGATCGAGTCCTCGCAGAACAGCAGCCGCTGGCCGTGGATCAACTCGCGGACGGGAATCAGCTTCATCCTGGCCACAAGGTCGCGTACGGCCTGATCCTGAGGCATGAAGCTCCGGGGCCAGGTGGGGGTATACTTGACGAACGGGCGGCGGTAGGGAATCCGGGCCTCGTTCGCGTATCCGATGGCGTGCGCCGTGCCGGAATCGGGTACGCCGGCCACCAAGTCGATCTCGACGTCGTCGGCGCGGGCGAGGGCCTCCCCGCAACGGTTTCGCGAGGCCTCCACGTTGATCCCCTCGTAGCTGGAGGCGGGGTAGCCGTAGTAGACCCACAGGAACGCGCAGATCCGCATCGCCTCGCCGGGGGGGACCTTCTGCTCGACACCGTCGGGGGTCAGCAGCAGGATCTCCCCCGGGCCCAATTCGTAGTCGGTGCGGTAATCGAGGTTCGGGAGCGCACAGGTCTCCATGGTCACACAGTTGCCATGGGCTTTCCGACCGATAATCAGCGGCGTCCGCCCGAAGCGGTCACGAGCCGCATAGACGCCCTGCTCACTCAAGATCAGAAGCGAGCAAGACCCGTCAATGGCCTGCTGGGCGCTACGGATGCCCTCTTCGAAGCTGGCCTCCTGGTTGATCAACGTGGCAATCAGCTCGGTGGGATTGATCTCCCCGCCGCTCATCTCCGAGAAGTGCGTGGCCCGCTTGCCGAAGGCTTCGGCCACCAGGGCCTCGACGTTGTTGATTCGCCCCACGGTGACGATCGCATAGGTGCCCAGGTGAGAGCCGATGATCAGAGGCTGATCTTCTGTGTCACTGATGCAGCCGATCCCCATGGGCCCCGCCATTCGGTTGATGTCGTCCTCGAACTTCGAGCGGAACTGGCTGTTCTCGATGTTGTGGATGAAGCGGGTGAAATCCTTGCCGTTGAGGACAGCCAGGCCGCCTCGACGTGTACCCAGGTGGCTGTGGTAGTCCGTTCCGTAGAACAGGTCCTGCACGCAATCGGCCTTCGAAACGACTCCATAGAGCCCGCCCATTCTCGATCCTTTCCTGGTCGCGTCGTCTCGGTCGCGCCTCGGCGCCCCACACACTGCAGCGTCGGGGGAGACCGGTGCCATTTAACCCCGGCCCCGCCTCCGGTGCAAGCTGATGCGGTTCGGTAATCCGTCCTGCGATCGGCTCTGTGACAGTCCATCTACGCTAACTCTTGTGATGATAAATATTTGCACTGAGCAAGCCAGTGAGATAACTCAGCGCCGGAGCGAGGCGCTTGTTGCCGCCGGCCTCGAGACCGGTCTGGTGTGCCGGTGACGGCTTACGAGCCCCTTGAAAGGCGGCGCCTCTGTGGATACTTTGATCAGCGTACAGACGGCCCAAGGTGGATCAGGCTTCGGACGGAGTGTGTCCGGGGGCGTCGATCAGGTCCAGCAGCGCCGGGCGATTCGGCGCCCAAGGGAGCAAAGCCGTGGCAGGTCATGACCGTAGAGCCTTCAGCGCCTTCGAACTGCTTCTGGCGCTTGCCCTCATTGGGCTGCTGCTGGCCGTCCTGCTGCCGAGCTTGGGCAGCGGGCGATCGGCGCTTCGCAGGATGAAGTGTGCCGACAACCTTGGCCATGTCTACAAGGCGATCAAGGCGCGCAAGGCCGAAGGCAAAGACTTCCGGCGTATCGCGCCATCCGTCTGGCACACGAAGCTTTTACCCTATCTCAGCGACGATAACGTGTTTATCTGCCCGGCGGACGAGGCACCCACCGCCTTGGTCGAGAACATGCACGTCCAGGTCCGCAACCCCAGGGACGGTTTCCAGGCCAAAATCCCCTTGGTGGCGGGGCCTTGGGTGATCAAGCTTTCCCAGACCCAATTCAACGCGGCCAAGTCGGGCGGAGGCAAACGGCGGACGGCGCCGTCGTACAAGCCTGACGAGAATCCCCGGGTGTATTGGCTCTGCATTGAGGACTGGGTCACCAAGAGCGAACGAGACTTCAAGGATCTGCAGATCAAGGTCACCGAGGCCGACGACGGGGCCGTGACGATGGAATTCACGATGGGGTCCACACCCCTGGTGCACACGCTTTACAGTGGCGACGACAATGTACTGCGCTTCCAGGAGCAGATGAAGGCTTCCGGCCAGTTCAAAGTCCGTGGCGACTGGAACAGCTACGGGCTGAGCGCCTCGGCGGTGGCGCTGCGAGAGAATTCCCGCCAGATTCTCTGTCTGGACTATGAGAAGCAGATCGCGAAGGTCGACGACCGAGTCTGGGCCGATCCCGTCCCGCCATTCTTCCGCCACGACGGCCACGCCAATGTGCTATACATGGACGGTAGGGTAGAACTGCGGAACCCCCAGCAGATTCGCCCGGATTGTCCGTCAACGGCCAAGCAACAGTGGGGACAGCAGTAGCCGGTCGCCCCGTCGGTGTCTCTGTCGGCGGGCGTGCCCGGTCAGTCCTTTGCCGTTGTTGACCTCGGTGGGTCCCCCGGCGGTTGTTCCTCGTCGGCGATGGTGGGCTCACCGGCAAGGAACCCCAACGACGCCAGGAACTTCTCGGCAGCGCGGACCGTCCGTGTGTAGGCGGTGCCGTCTCCCCGTTTATAGTTGAAGAACCCGTGCCCGGCGCCCTCGAAGGGCACCAGTTCGCAGCGGTTCCCGGCCGTCGTCATGGCCTGCTGGAATCCCTCGACGTTGGCGAACGGCACAGTCATGTCCGCGGTCCCGTGGCAGAGGATCGCAGGCGGAACACCCGTGTGCACGTTGTGGGCCGGAGAGATCTCGCGGTAGCGCTGGCGGACCTGCTCGTGGCCCCACCCGGCCGGGCCGCAGTTGATGACGGGGTTGAACAGCACCATAGCGTTGGGGACTGAACTGATCGTGGTGTCTTCACCTTCGGTATCGAAGCCGTTCAGCGTGCCGGTACCGGCGGCGACGTGCCCCCCGGCCGAGCCACCGCCGGCGACGATGCGGCCGGGGTCCACCCCCAACACGGCGGCGTTGGCGCGGATGTACCGTACCGCCGACTTGCCGTCGGCAACGCACTCGAACGGTGTCGTGCCGTGTTTGTCTTTGACGCGGTACTCAGCCGACATGGCGAGCATCCCTCGGGAGGCGAAGTACTCGCAATGGGGGTAGAACTGGTCCGGCCCGCCGTTGACCCATCCGCCGCCGAAGAAGAACACAATTGCCGCTCGTCCGTCGGTACGCTTGTACCCGGGCGGGGCGAACGCCTGCAGGTGCAACTTAACCTCGGCGCCCCTGGCGTCGGTGGTTGTCTTGTAAACAATCGATTCGGTCGGCGACATCTTCTGTTCCTTCTGCACCGGTTGACGCCACGGCGCCATTCCTCTCATCGCCGCGCCAGCTCCACCGACAGGTCCAAGTATCGCTTGATGCCCTCGGGCGGCACGTTCCACGGGATGTGGTTGCCGATGCACATCATATATCCGCCGGTCATGCCAGAGGTCTCGACCATGGCCTCGACCATGGCTCGGATCTCGGCCGGATCGTTGCGCATCAAGATGCGGTTGTCGCCTTCGCCGGCGAGGAACAGGTTCTCCCCCTCGTGGCGGCCGGCGATACGCTTATAGTCGGAGTAGGGCTCGGAGATGATGCCGCGCGCGCCGCAGGCGATGACGTCGTCGGCATAGGCGTCGATGCAGCCGTCGACCATGAAGATCACTTCCTTGCCGGCCGCCTTCAGATGCGACCAGTATTCCTCGTACCGCGGGAAGATGTATTTGTGCATCCACTGCGGCGAGCAGACCGGGCCGCGGGAAGTCACAATGTCGTCGTGACAGACGACGAACTTCACCGGCAGCCGAGCGAAGGCCCGGAACACGCGTCGATTGATCTCCGCGAACTCGGCCATGACTCGCTCAAAGCGCGGATCCAGGCAGCACTCCAGGAAGAGCTCCCAGCCGAACGTCAGCAAGGGCCACATGAACATCGTGTTGTAGAACCCGGTGGATGCGTCGGATCCCTCGGGCGGCTGGTCGCCCCATTCGGCCGGGTAGTGCTTGCGGTATCGCTGGTAGATCACCTCCTCGCTGGAGAAGTCTCCCGACACGACCACGGCCATGTCGGAAAAATCCGCCTTCGCCAACGGGCTGAATGCGAAGACTTCCTCTGCCGAGCCGAAAAAGGCCTCGCCGTGTTGCCATGTGGCCGACTCCCCCGCTCCCCAGCGGACGGTGTGCTTGGTGCTGTCACTGCTGGGCCCGTCCGGCCCCAATCTCGGCCGGGGGCGAGGCTCGTCGCTGTCGGGGATGCCCAGCCGGAGCTGTGGGTACAGCTCGGTGAGCTTCTGCCGACACAACCGGGGGTGTTCGTAGTAATCGATCCCCGTTAGATACGTCTCGGCGTCCGGGCACGACCAATGCTCCCAGTGGGGGATCTGCCGCGGCCCCAGACCCATCAATGCAAGGTACCGGTCACTACAAGCCATGAACTCACTCCTGACTGCGGAGGGTAGAGTTGATACCCGACCGCGCCTCCGTTGCGAACTGTCTGTCATTATGCCAACAGGGCCCGGACCGGACAAGCCGTCGCTGACCCACACGCCAGGGCGGGTCCCGGGTCATGTTGGAGCCCGTGATGGGTCATTCGGGTGCCGCGACCGTATCGGCGCCGAGCAGGTCAATCTTTCGCCAGTGCCCGGCCCGGAAGTGGGCGAACATGACAATTCCCAGGACGATCACGAAGGCGCTGCCGGCCATCCAGACGCCGACGCTCTCCAGGGCGGGGAAGGCCGCCAGCATGAAGGTCCCGCCGCCAATGATCAGGCACACGCTGAGCGTACCGGAGACG
>SDBU01005449.1_pt1 | contig 15239 bp, 14 predicted proteins | sample 2277071 | NCBI WGS metagenome assembly SDBU01 (sample SAMN10397929, study PRJNA504765) | marine sediment metagenome | isolation source: marine sediment core GS08_GC12, 126 cmbsf | place: Arctic Ocean: Gakkel Ridge, Loki's castle | collected 2008
TGCTATTCTACCCAACTGCTCTCTGTTGGTGTTGTCACCAACAGAGAAAAATCAAGTATTTTCATGTTTCGTGGAGCTGCAAAGCAGCATGAGTGTTTATTACGAAAATAGAACCGCAGAGACGCAAAGACGCAGAGAAAGAAGAATAATAAATTATTTCTCTCTCTCTTTATTCTCTGCGTCTTTGCGGTGAAAAAATTTTCATATTTCGTGGTGCTCTGAAAGGGTATGAATGTTTATTTTAAAAACAAATTTATTATCATCAGCCAATATTATTAAAATGTTTAAGAAGGGAATACCTTTTTTCATCCTTTTTGTTATTATTCTGTGTTCAGAAAGGATTACGGCAAATAATAAAGTAAAGGTTGACGTTCGTGTAGAAGGTGATATAGTAGAGAAGACAGATTTTTTTGGCAGAAGAATTTATGAAGGAAAAATCATTAATAATCTAAATAAAAGGATTGATTATGTATTTATTGAATTTACACTTTTTAATGATAAGAATGAGATAATTGAAAAAGTAAAAAGTTATGTTTCCGGAATCACTCAAACCTTCAAAGACAGCACAATTTCTGCAAGCTCAATTGAACAGGGGGAAACTGCAAATTTTAAATGTTTTACATCAATGATGGCTGAATCTATTATAAAATATAAATATGATATTAAATGGAAAGTTTTTCATAAACTGCCCGATAAGTACTGATACCTTACTTAACCTAAATTATTTATAAATTTTAGTTATCATATATTGGCTTTTAGATATTAGCTGCTAACTGAATATGAGAGTCAATTCGTGGCTTTTATTCCAAACTTTCAAATTTTTTCAATATTAAAGAATAAATCCCTCCAAATACTGAGTTTCATTTTCTTTATAGTTAAAAGCCAAAAGCTAAAAACAAGAATCTATGAATAGAAAAATTGTAAAATCAAAAATTTCTCATAAAAGTTATAAAAAGCCAAGTTTCGAAAGAATTGTAATCGATAGAGAAACTAATGGTAAAAATAAAAAGGTTTTTAAACCAAAGGCTGTAAAAGTCGTAAAGAAAAGTAAATCGAATACAGAACAAAAATTTGGAACTGTCTGTTATTGTTCTTTAAAAAGCTTTAAAGAAATCATTAAAGGAATGTCTGATTCCAGAGAGAAGTTTTCAACCTGTCTAAACCAATTTATTGAAGCAGTAAATGATATTGTTCTCGATGAAGGAGGACTTTTAGAAAAATTTTCAAACGACGGGATTTTATTTTACTTTCCGGTAGATAAAAATTTTACTGATGGTACTACAAGAGCAGTCATTGCATCTTTAAAAATTCGATATAGAGTGAGTAAACTTAATCGGAGTTGGGAGTTTTATAGAGGAGATTCATGGCAAATTAGGATAGGAATTAACACAGGAATGGTTTTGATAGATATGAGGGAAACTGAAGATAAAGTCACAATAACTTTTAAAGGAGAGACGGCTGAACTTGCAAGGAAAATTGGATCCACCGCGGATGCAGGAAAAGTTTTAATAACTGAAAACTCATATTACGATAAAGGATTTAAAAAAGGATATTTTAAGATTGAAGACCCATATCACATGCAGCCAAAAGGAATTGACTATACGACAAAAGTCCATCAGGTTACCGGTATGATAAGAGAATAAAATCCACCTCGAAACGCCGAGATTTTGAGTAATATTTTCTATCACACCTAGTTGATTCTACGGTTCAATCGCTTTGATGATGATGATTTATATTTTATTTTTGTTTTGAAATTAAAAAATCTTTTCTAAAAAAATACTTTCTTTCTTCAGAAGAAAGTATTTTTTTTACTTGACAAGTGAACATTTGTTCATTATATTATAAACAAAAGACATGCACAGTAATCTTCTATTTATGAAGACTGTGTTAAACCTTGTAAAAACATTCTCTTTGGAGGTAATTATGAGAGAATCGTTAACCGAAAGGCAGAGAAAAATATTGGAATATATACACTCGGAAATAATGGAAAAGGGGTATCCTCCTACTTTCCGTGAGATAGGAAATAGGTTTGGTATAAAATCTACAAATGGTGTTAATGCCACTCTCAAAGCGTTGGAGAAAAAAGGGTATTTGAAGAGACGTTCGAGGGTTTCGAGAGGAATAGAGATAAGCTCTTTTCGGCATGTTAGAAGAATACCGGTCGTGGGGAGAGTGGCGGCAGGTGAACCTATATTGGCTGAACAGAATATCGAGGGTGATTTAGCCGTGGACGATTTCTATGTCAGTGATGAAAATGTTTTTGCCTTGAAAGTTCGGGGAGACAGTATGAAAGACGCGGGAATTTTTGATGGTGACAGCGTTTTTGTACGTCAACAGCCTACTGCAGAAGCTGGAGATGTTATTGTGGCTATTATTGGAGATGAGGCAACCGTAAAATACTATTACCCGGAAAAGAAAAGGATTCGCCTTGAACCGGCAAATGAAAATTTCGGACCTATTATTATCGAGGAAAATACTCCGGGATTTCGAATCACCGGAAAAGTAATTGGGCTTATTCGAAAAATGTAGTTTATTTTCTTAGAAAGATGACGCGGCAAAAAGTAAATTTCTCGAAAATGTCGGTCAATCTATTGAATTTGATAAATCAAATTCCTACATTTAAACCTTTTGCAACAATAATGACAATTTTAATAGTAGGAATTTGATTTATCAAGTTCTCTTTATGTTCACTGTCCCGAGCACTCAGAAGGGCAGTGCAGGAATAAGTGAATGATGATGGAAAGTTTGTTTGTGACAGCACCAACGAACAGTTCAAAAGATGGTTCAAACCTCCTTCGCGGTGAATAAAATTTTAATTTTTTAAAAAAGACAAGTTATGATATATGAAGATGTATATGAGCCGATAGAGGTGATTGTCGTTTTTCGCAACGGCAAGATGCAGCCTCTTAAGTTCAAATGGAATGAGCGTGTGTATAAAATCGAGAAAGTCAATGGAGGGTGGATAAGTGACGAAGGGATAAACAGATACTATCATTATTCCGTGATGATTGGTGGACCGGACTGTTTTGAAATATGCTATGATTCGAGAAATATGACCTGGGAGCTGGCAAAAGTATGTCTGGAAGGATGAAAAAATGAATAAAAAGAAAAGAATAATGCACATCGATATGGATGCATTTTTTGCATCCATTGAACAAAGAGACCAACCGATATTAAAAGGAAAACCGGTAATAGTAGGCGGGGAACTTGGAGGTAGAGGGGTAGTATCGACCTGTTCGTATGAAGCGCGGAAATATGGAGTAAAATCGGCAATGCCGATAGCATTGGCGGTGAGGAAATGTCCAAAAGGAATATTCATCAAGCCAAATGGAAAAAAATATATATATGCATCTATGAAAGTAATAGAAACACTGTACCGTTACTCATCAAAAGTCGAGCCAATTAGCATCGATGAGGCATATCTTGATATAACGTGGAATGTAAAAGGCACGGATGGAGAATTGGAGATAGGAAAATCACTGAAAAGAGAAATAAAAAAAGAATTGGAACTAACCTGTTCGGTGGGAATTGCTTCGAATCGTGCATTTGCAAAGATCGCAGCAAATATGAAAAAACCTGACGGGCTGACAATTATTGGGGAAAATGAAAAATCAGCCAAACTGTATCCCCTTTCGGTGTCGGAATTAACCGGAGTCGGAGCAAAATCTGAAAAAATACTGAAAAGTATGGGAATAAAAACAATCGGTGATCTTGCTGTCTATCCCCGAAATGAACTCAAAATGGTATTTGGCGTTAACGGAGAAGCATTATCAAAATTAGCCAGGGGAGAAGGTTCGGATAAAGTTTTAACCGTTGATGAAGAAGAAGAAATAAAATCGATAGGAAATGAGCACACCCTTCAGAAAGACACATCAAATGAAACAATAATAAAAATGCTATTATTAAAATTATCTGAAAAAGTGGGTAGAAGACTGCGGGAATCCGGATTTGCCGGAAGAATTGTTACAATAAAACTCAGATACAGTGATTTTTCTACTTTTACAAAGAGAAAAACCACACACCTGCTAATTTGGGATGATAATAAAATCTACTCAATATCAAAAGAACTTTTTTATTCAGTTTATAGAAAAGTAAAAAAAATCCGGTTAATTGGAATAACCGTATCCGGGCTCATTAAGGCTTATAATAATAACAATAATAATGAAATTCAAACTGAACTATTTTCAAAACCACAGAAAAATGAAACACTTTTAAAAACAGTAGATTTATTGAAAGACACTTATGGAGAGAAAGTAATAACTCGTGCAGCATATTTGAATATTTTTTGAAGACTGGTTTTTCATATATCTATTTAGTTTCCATCCTTAAATATTTCTTGCAGTTATCCTATTTTTTTATTAATATTCCATATTATTTTAACTGATAATGTTAAAGCTATTAGCTGTTAGCTAACAGCTAATAGCTAATTGCCGACACATAATAATTATAATTTGTGAATAATCCGGGTTAGAATGCCGGTTGATAAAAAAAAAATTGGCTTAATCGGTTCTTTTGTTCTCGACAGAATTGAACCTTTTAATGGGGATAAAATTGAGGGTCTCGGTGGATTATACTATTCATTAATCGTTGAATCTTTTCTTTTAAATAATACGACTGAAATTTACCCTTTTTCAAAAGTCGGCGAAGATTTTTTTCAGCGCCTTATTAATATTTTGAGTAAGTATAAAAATATTAATAAAAGTGGAATAATTAAAACAGCTCAACCCAACAATAGAGTTTATTTAAAATATTATTCAGAAAATGAAAGAAATGAATATTCAATTAATGTTTTACCTTCTTTGAGATTCGATGAGATTAATTTTCCGGTTAATCTGGATTTTCTTTATATTAATTTTATTTCCGGTAGGGAACTTAGACTCAAGACTTTGAAAAAGATAAGAAAAAGTCTAACTTGTCCTATTCATATTGATTTTCATTATCTTGCTCTTGGATTTCGTAAAAATGGTCTCAGATATGCCCGTCCTTTTCCTAATTGGAGGGAATGGTTAAAATGCGGTGATATTATCCAGATGAATGAGCAAGAAAGTCAAATTCTTATTGGTAAAGAAAATAATTATGATTATTTTAGATTTGCCGAAGAGATTCTGTCAAACGGTTCAAAAATTTTTCTTTTAACTCTTGGTGATAAGGGGTCTGTTCTTTTTTATAATAATAATTCCGAAATCAAAATGGTTAATATCCCGCCATTTTCATACGGCGATGCCAAAGAGGTTACCGGTTGTGGCGATGCTTATGCGGCGGGATTCATTAGCGAATTTATCTTTACAAATGACCCTGAGAAATCTGCAATTTTTGCAAGTAAAGTCGCCGGCTATAAAGTTAGTTTATTAGGAAGCGATAAATTAGTTTCCTTTGCAAAGTTTGAAGGATAATTTTATAAAATGAAAGTAATATCTGTCTTAATAATAGGTTGTCATGGGGAACTCGGTTCTAATCTGGTCCAAAGAGCAAATGGTAAGTATAAGGTTATTGGCACTGGAAGAGACGATAGAAAATTAATCGATAATGTTGATTATGATTATGTAAAAATTGATATATTTAACAGAAAAAAATTAAAAGAATTTGTTAAGCAAAATCAACCTCGTTTTGTAATAAACACGGTTGCAATGACTGATGTCGATTTATGTGAAAGAGAGAAGGAAGGTTGTTGGAAGATTAATGTTGAAGCTGTTCAGAATCTTATTTATGCATGTAAATTTGCTGAAACAAATTTAATCCATGTTTCAACTGATTATATATTTGACGGCAAAAATGCTCCATACGATGAAGAAGCAAGACCTAATCCTCTTAATTATTATGGGAAATCAAAATTGGCAGCAGAAAATATTGTTATTTCCAGTGGTTTAGAACATTCGATAATTCGAACTTCCACTTTTTATTGTGCTAATAATCTCAAAGGCAAAAAAAATTTTGCCATTAAACTATGGGAAAACTTAAGTAATGGAAAAAAAGCAAAAGTAATAAGAGAAGAGATTCGGAATCCTACATTTACTCCAAACCTTGCCGACTGTATTTGGAAACTGATTAATCTTGGAAGAAATGGAATTTATAATATTGCCGGTAAAGATATTATAGATAAATATAGTTTTGCTGTCAAATTTGCAGAATATTTTGGTTTTGATAAAAAACTTATCGAAATTGTTTCTTATGACGATTTTTCAGATAGAGCTGCAAGACCAAAAAATTCCGGCTTAATAGTTGATAAAGCTGAAAAAGAATTATATCTTAATCTATTAGTAATTGATAAGGGTATTCAACTTTTTAAAGAACAATTAAAAATATAACGACATTATGAAAAACTTAGTAATTATTCCAACTTTTAATGAAGCAGAAAATGTTCCGAGAATTATTGACGATATTCTCAATTTAGACGTAGAGGTAGATATACTTTTTGTGGATGATAATTCGCCTGATGGAACAGGCAAAATCGTGGAAGAAATCACAAAAAATAATCATAAAATCAGCCTTATTAAGCGTGAAAAGAAAATGGGATTAGGCAGTGCTTATGTTGCAGGATTTAAATATGCTTTGAAAAGAGAATATGATAATATTTTTGAAATGGATGCTGATTTATCTCATGATCCGAAAGAAATACCAAACCTTCTTGAAAAAATTAAGGATTACGATCTTGTAATTGGTTCAAGATATATCAAAGGAATAAATGTTATTAACTGGCCGCTCAGGAGGCTTATTTTAAGCTATGGTGCAAATATTTACACTCGAATTATAACCGGTATTCCTTTAAAAGATTCAACCGGCGGTTATAAATGTTTCAGAAGAAAAGTTTTAGAAAACATTGACCTGAATAAGATTCATTCCGAAGGTTATGCATTTCAAATAGAGATGAATTATAAAACATGGAAAAAAGGATTCAGGATTATTGAAATCCCAATAATCTTTATGGATAGAACGGAAGGAAAATCTAAAATGTCTAGAAAAGTTGTTCGAGAAGCAATATTAATTGTTTGGAAACTAAGGCTTCTTGATTTTTTGAAAAAATTGTAAAATGGAATCAATAAATTTAATATAATGTTAGACCTGTCTATAATAATTGTTAACTATAATGTAAAAGAATATTTGGAAAAAACACTTTTATCTATTTACAGAGCTTCGGATAATATTAATCATGAGATATTCGTGGTTGATAATAATTCTTCCGATGAAAGTTGTAAAATGGTTAAAGAGAAATTTAAAGATGTAATACTTATTGAAAATAGTCAAAATGTCGGCTTTTCGAAAGCAAATAATATAGCATTAAAAAGATGTTTAGGAAAATACATACTTCTGATTAATCCGGATACAATAGTAAATACCGATACTCTTCATAAAATGATTGATTTTTTTGATAGAACTCCGGACTGTGGTGCAGCAGGATGTAAAATATTGAATCCCGATAAATCTCTACAATTGGCGTGCAGACGTGGATTTCCTTCTCCGTTTACTTCATTTTCTAAAATTATAGGATTAAGTAAGCTGTTTCCAAAAAGTAGGATATTTGGTAAGTACAATCTAACCTATCTTGACCCAAATAAAATTTGTGTTGTGGACTCTATCTCCGGTTCGTTTATGATGGTCAGAAAAGAAGTATTAGAAGATGTTGGATATCTTGATGAAGATTTTTTTCTTTATGGAGAAGATTTAGATTGGTGCTATAGAATAGGAAAAAATGGATGGAAAATATACTATTATCCCGGAACCGAGATTATTCATTTTAAGGGAAGGAGTTCTCTTAAAAGCGGATTTGATACCGAGAAAGAATTTTACAGGTCTATGAGTTTATTTGTAGAAAAACATATCAAAAATAAATATTTTTTCTTTCCTTTATGGCTTGTTAAACTTGGAATTTGGTTGAGAATAAGTTTATTCTTTTTAGGTAAAATATTTAAAAAGAAAGTTTGAATAAAGAAGACAGAAGACAGAAGTCAGGAGCCAGAAGCCAGGAGTAAGAAGCCAGAAATAGAATAATAGAATGATAGTGAAATATTGAATAATTTCATTTTCCACAATCAACTATCATTATATTACTTTCTCATTCTGACTTCTGAATTCTTAATTTAAAAGGAAATTTCTTTTATGACAAAGTATTATCTTGATTTTGAAAAGGATATAGTAGAACTCGAAGAAAAAATAGATGAAAAGAAAAAAAAGTTATCCCCTGATGATGAAAATGGAATTGCTGAAATAAATGAATTAGAAAATGAACTTAATGAAATTATAAAAAAGACATTTTCAAGCCTTACTATTTGGCAGAGGGTTCAGCTTGCACGACATCAAAAAAGACCTTATACATTGGATTATATATCAAGAATAACGGATAATTTTATTGAACTTCACGGAGACAGGTTATATGCTGATGACCCTGCCTTAATAACAGGTCTAGCAAAAATTGACGGAAAAAGTTTAGTTTTAATAGGGCATCAAAAAGGCAGGGATACGAAAAGTAATATATACAGGAATTTTGGAATGGCAAATCCCGAAGGTTACCGAAAAGCATTAAGGGTAATGAAACTCGGTGCAAAATATAATAAACCGATAATTAATTTGATTGACACGCCCGGTGCTTTCCCCGGTAAAGGAGCTGAAGAGAGAGGTGTTGCGGAAGCTATAGCGAAAAACCTTTTTGAGATGGCGGTTCTTCCGGTTCCGATTTTATGTATTATAACCGGTGAGGGTGGCAGTGGCGGTGCTCTTGCAATAGGGGTTGGTGACAGAGTCTTAATGCTTGAAAATTCCATATATTCTGTTATATCACCCGAAGGATGTGCTTCAATAATATTTCGCGATGTAAATAAATCAATGACTGCTGCTAAAGAACTTAGAATAACTTCGTATGAGCTTTTAGAATTAGGTCTGATTGATGGTGTTATTCCCGAACCTCCTGGAGGAGCTCATAGAGAAGTTGATAAAATGGCTGAAATCCTTAAAGAAAAAATTTTAAATAACCTTGAGGAACTGAATAAGATTGATACGGAAATTCTAATAAAACAAAGAATCGATAAATTCAGTAAAATGGGTTTCTGGGAAGAATAAAACAATTTTTTAGCTATTGGCTTTTCCGCCTTTGGCGGATCAGCCTATGGCTGATAGCTTTATAAACGATGGGTTCATTTTTTTTCACAGCTAACAGCTAATGGCTATCAGCCAATAGCTGAAAGCTAATAGCAATAATTTAAATAATTATGATAGAAAACAAGATTCAATTACGTGTCAGATATGCCCATATAGACAAAATGGGAATTGTATATCATTCACGTTATCTCGAATGGTTTGAAGCCGGCAGGAATGAATTATTCAGAGATTTGAAAATACCTTATGCTGAAATGGAGCAAAGAGGAATCTCACTTCCTGTGGTTGAAGCATTTTTAAAATTTGTAAAACCTGCAAAATATGATGAGTTGATAAATATTATTACAACTCTTTATGATATCCCCAGGGCAAAAGTAAAAATATTTTATAAAATATTTAATGAACATTTTAGCAATTTACTTGTTGAAGGATATACCGTTCATGCTTTTATTAATTCAAATAATAAACCAACTAAAATTCCTCTCTGGTTAAAAGAAATCCTTGAAAAAAATATTAATGATGAATAATAGTTATTTAAATGGTTTTTTTATGCTGTTTTTCTTATTGTTTGGTATAGAACAGGATGGAATTTTGGAATGGCAAACTTATACAGGTATGAACGAAATTAGAGGGATACTTTTCCATAATAATAAAATCTATACCGGCACTGATGGCGGTTTTTTTATTTTTGATAAATCTAAAAAGGATTTTGAAATCATTAATAATGTAAATGAGCTTTCATTTAACGATATAAAAGTTATGGTATTTAATGAGCCGGGTAATATATGGCTTGGTCTTGGTAATGGATTTATCGACATACTTAATACTGAAAATGATGAATGGCGTACTATTGTAATAGATGCAAAGGATTTCAGTATTAATGATTTAGTTATAAAAGGAAATGAAGTTTATTTTGCCACAGATTTTGGGATAAGTCACTATCTTATCGACAAAAATGAAGTGAAAGCTTCCTTTCGTAATCTTGGTAATTTTGCCAGAAATACGTCCGTTAAAAAGATATTTATATCGAATAATGAGATATGGGCTGGAACTGATAAAGGAATTGCTAAATCAAATATTAACTACCCAAACCTTCAAGATCCTCAATTCTGGCAAAATTTTACAATAATTGATAATCTTCCGGATAATAAAGTCAATGGTTTTATTAAATTTAATAATGAGATATACATAGCTACTGAAAAAGGGGCTGCATATATTGACAGTTTTGGAACTATTAAAATAATCGAGGGCATTTCCGATAGAGTTTCTGATTTCACTATTTTTGAAGACAAGTTGTTTGCAGGCGCCTTAAATGGAGTATATCTTTTAAATAATCAAAAAAAATTTTACCTATGGGGAGTTGGTCTCTGGGATGTTTCGGTTGTGCGTTTTGATGATGATGGAAAATTGTGGGCAGGGACTAAATCAGATGGATTATTTAATTTTAACGAAGAAACAGATATGTGGGAAAAGCAGATGCCCAGCCTTCCTGCCGGTAGTTATTTTGCAGACATCGATATTGAAAATGACGGTTCTATCTGGGCTGTTTCCGGTCTATTTGGAAATAAAGGAATATTTTCTTATAAAGAGAATAAATGGGAAAATTATAGTATTAATGATGGAATAAGCTCAAATAACATTATCTCGGTTACTGTAGATAAAAGTAATAGGAAATGGTTTGGTACCCCGGGATTTGGTGCATTTACAATTGAAGGAGATGAACATAAAATTACCAAATATGATACTACCGGTGGAAAACTCGCAGGTTCCGATACTCCGGCTTTTGTTATAGTTGATGATATTGGAGTTGATGATTCAGGGAATGTCTGGCTTTTGAATAAATATGCAAATAACAGTAAGGCACTAATTGCGGTTACTCCCGATTTTAAATGGAATTATTTTTCTGTTTCGGATGGATTGAATTCAGTTATAGTATCGGCTGTGGCATTTGATAAATCAGGCAGAGTTTGGATAGGAACTTCCGGGGATTCTCCTAAAGGAGTAAATGTACTCGAGCATAAAGGAACAATTGAAGATAAGTCCGATGATTTTTGGGAGTATTTTTCAACTGCAGATGGACTCGAGAGCAATGCAATAAACACTATCAACGTTGATAATTTAGGATATGTATGGATTGGAACTCCTCTCGGCGCAAATTACTACGACGGCTCAAGATTCAGAACACTATTTGGATTAAACAATGATTTTGTTAATTGTATAACTATAGATTCATTTGATAATAAATGGTTTGGCACAAAAGGAGGGATTTCTGTACTGGATAAGGAAAATTATAAATGGAATCATTATAATACTTCAAATTCAGGACTTGTCGATGATAACGTTTTATCTATAGCGATAAACGAGAAATCCGGAGATATGTATTTTGGAACGGAAAAGGGGCTGTCAATTGCAAAAACCGCTTTTTCAAAGCCGGATGAAACTATATCCAAACTTTTAGTTTATCCGAATCCATTTATCCCTGATGAAAAACCGCTTACAATCGGCAATCTGGATTTTGAATCATCGGTTAAAATATTTTCTTCTGCCGGCAGGCTTGTTAGAGAACTTACAATAGAAAATAGTGAAATAGTCGGTTCAAGAGCTTTTTGGAACGGAACAGATATTAATGGAACTCCTGTTTCTTCAGGAATTTATATCCTTGTTTCGTATAACAAAGAAGGAAAAATTAAGAAAAGTAAACTGGCATTGATTAAGAAATAACTTACTGTTTTAGAATTCAGAAGACAGAAGTCGGAATGAGAAAACTAGTGCCTCAATAAATAATAAATGATATATTTTAGTTGACATTTATTGCTCTCTGTTGGTGTTGTCACCAACAGAGAAAATCTGTGACAAATAAAAAATAGAGCATTATTAAAATAAATATTTACAAATTTTACAATATTTACAATGTTAAAACGCTTATATATTAAAGATTATGCAATTATAGACAAAGTTGAAGTAGATTTTGACGATGGATTAAATGTATTAACAGGAGAAACAGGCGCAGGTAAATCCATATTGATAGGAGCGTTCAGCTTTCTGCTTGGGGAGCCGTCAAGTGTAGATTTTATCCGTAAAGGTGCGGAAAAAATAATTGTTGAAGGTGAATTTAAATTAAAAAACAAAGAAAGATTAAAAGAATGTTTTAATAAAATTGAAATAACTGACCTTAGCAAAGAAATAATTGTAAGAAGAGAAATCAATAAAAGCGGAAAAAGCAGGACTTTTATAAATGACAGCCCTGTGAAACTTAAATATATAAGAGAACTGGGGGATATGCTTGTTGACCTGCACGGACAACACGAGCATCAATCTTTAATGAAAAGTGATTTTTATTATGGACTATTGGATAAGTATGGTAAATTAAGTGAACTTGCCGAAAAATTAAAAAACTTGTGGCATCAACTTAAAAAGTTAGAGCTGGAAAAATCAAAGCTTTTAAAAGATTTACACGAATACAATGAAAAGCGGGAGATACTTGAATTTCAATTAAATGAAATAAAAACTGTAAATCCAAAATTAGGTGAAGACGAAGAACTGGAACGTGAAATTAAGATAACAGAAAATTTAGAAAAACTCTGGGAATTAACAAATAAAAATTTTTTGATTCTTGATGGTGAGGTAGATTCTGTTACTGAAAAACTAGCGGAAGTTTTGAATCATCTAAAAGAATTAATACATATAGATAGTGAATTTGATGAAGTAAGAAAATATATTGAATCTGCTTTAATTGAAGTTAGAGAATCTGTTCAATTTTTCAACCGATATACAAATCAAACTTCCTATAGTCCTGAAAAATTGGAAGATATCAGAATCAGGCTTAATCAAATATATAATCTTAAGAGAAAATATAGCGGTAATATTTCTAAAATTATTAAAAGAAAAGAATCAATCGAAAGTGAACTTAATATTTTTGAAAATATAGACGAGGAAGTTAAAAGAACTGAATCAGAAATAAAAGATAAACTAAAAATATTTTGTAAATTATCTATCGAACTCTCTGAAAAGAGAAAAAAAACTGCTGTCGATATGTCAAAATCAACTACCGAATTACTCCATAAGTTAGGGATGGAGTCAGGTATATTTACTATTGAAGTGTCAAATAAAGAATCAGATGAAGGAGTTGTTGAAGTTGATGGAAAAAGATATTTCGCTGATGACCATGGTATCGATAAGATAGAATTCCTTATTGCAACAAATAAGGGAGAAGACCTCAAACCATTTTCTAAAATTGCTTCACTGGGTGAGGTCTCAAGGGTTATGCTTGCTGTAAAATCGATTCTTGCAGATTCCGACGAAATACCTGTATTAGTTTTTGATGAAATAGATATAGGGATTTCCGGAAGGATTGCCTCTGCCGTCGCAAAGAAATTAAAAGAACTTGCATTGTATCATCAGGTTATTTGTATTACACATCTGCCGCAAATTGCCGGTGCCGGTGATACTCATTTTTCTTCTTCAAAAAAAGAGGAAAAAAATCGCATCTTATCCGAAGTCAAAAAGCTGACTTTTAATGAACGGAAGAATGAAATAGCGAAATTACTCGGCGGTGAAAAAATAACTAAAGTCAATCTAAAAAATGCAGAGGAATTATTAAAAGAGGGAAGAAATTTTTAGTAAGAAATACTTACTTTTTTTAAAAAAAAGGTAAGTAAAAAAATTTTCTACCGTTTCTAATTTGCGGCTCTGCCGCAAATTAGAAACGGTTAAACTTTCATGATTCGTGGTGATTAAATGGATAAAATAGTAATTATAGGTGAAAAAAAGTTAAATGGAGAGGTTGTTATAAGCGGATCGAAGAATGCAACTTTACCTGTAATGGCGGCTGTTCTTCTTGCTTCCGGGGAATATGTTATCGATAATGTCCCGGACTTGAATGATATTATAAGTATGGTGAAATTGCTTAAAATCATCGGAGTAAATATAACATTCTCTGAACACAGACTTACCATTAATACAACCGGATGCCATACATTCGAAGCTCCTTATGATTTGGTAAGAAAAATGCGAGCTTCAATATATGTTCTCGGACCTCTTGTGGGTAGATTTGGTTATGCTAAAGTATCACTTCCCGGAGGATGTGCCTGGGGACCAAGACCGGTAAATCTTCATATTGAAGGGCTGAAAAAATTAGGTGCCGATATAACACTTGAGCAGGGATATATTATTGCAAAAGCAAAAAAATTAATCGGGAATGTAATTGATTTTGATATCACTACAGTGGGAGGTACAGCGAATATTATGATGGCAGCTGTTCTTGCAAAAGGGAATACTGTTATTGAAAATGCTGCTAAAGAACCTGAAATTGGTGCTTTGGCTAACTTTTTAATTAAAATGGGAGCAAAAATTTATGGTGCGGGAACTGACAGAATTGAGATTGAAGGCACCGATGAACTTCATTCCACAAATGAAACAATAATACCGGCTAGAATCGAAACCGGTACTTATATTTCTGCAGCAGCGATAACGGGAGGAAAAATTATTATAAAAAAGTCAAATCCCGACCATTTATATTTTGTACTCACAAAATTTGAAGAAGCAGGCGTAAAAATCAGTATCAAGAACTCCGATATAACAGTCGATTGTCCGGATGAATTGAAGCCGATAAACGTAACAACAACTCCTTACCCGGGATTTCCCACTGATATGCAGGCACAGTGGACTGCTTTGATGAGTACAACTATTGGAACTACTATTGTCAGGGATACTGTTTATTATGACAGATTTAATCATGTTCCCGAGTTGAAAAGGTTCGGAGCAGATATTCAGGTTGAAAATAATAGTGCTGTTATAAGAGGTGTAAAAGAACTAAAAGGAGCTCCGGTTATGTCAACCGACCTCCGTGCTTCTGCTTCTCTGATTATTGCCGGTCTTGCGGCGAAAGGACGAACCGATGTATTGAGAGTCTATCATTTAGACAGAGGATATGAAAAAATCGAAGAAAAACTGAAAAAACTCGGTGCCGGCATTTGGAGAGAAAAAGTTTAAAAATAGCTATTAGCTGTTTGCTTTTAGCTTTTAGCTATGAAAATAAAACTCAGTATTAATATTGATGCAACGGCAAAAAGTCTAAAAAACTAATTGTTTAGTGTTTTTTTATTAATTTAAAAACTGGATTCCCGTTTTCACGGGAATGACAGTACTGCTCT
>SDBU01005450.1_pt1 | contig 15229 bp, 8 predicted proteins | sample 2277071 | NCBI WGS metagenome assembly SDBU01 (sample SAMN10397929, study PRJNA504765) | marine sediment metagenome | isolation source: marine sediment core GS08_GC12, 126 cmbsf | place: Arctic Ocean: Gakkel Ridge, Loki's castle | collected 2008
ATTGGATCGAATCCAGTCTTCCGACTTCTGGCTGAATGATGCCTCCGCATAGGTTAACTGACTGGCCCCCAGAATGGCAACAAAAACCTCTACCGGCTTTTCTTTGCCGGTTTTACGATCCACGATCACCAGCCTGTCACCTGCATAATCGACAAACATCTTGTCACCGGCCTTGTGTTCAATATGCATCGTTACCCTGGATGCATTGCGCCATACCTGGAAGTGATAACAAAACTGTGAATAACTGTAACAGTCAGGATGTTCCTTCTGATACTCATTCCACAAGGTCATCAGGGTTACACCGGTCCTTTTGAGCTCTGTCACAAAATGTGGAAACAGCTTTGAGAGCTTCTCATATTTTGAGCATCTTTTGTTCCTTTGTTTTTCAAATAGCGCAAGGAACTCGCTGTCAGGCATGCTTTTAATCTCTTCATAGGCAAGGCCGCTTGCTTTAAAGTCCTTGATGTACTGTGCAACAACAGGCCTGGAAATCTTAAGTGCCCTCGCTATCTTCCTTTCACTCATGTCGGTGGTTTCTTTGAAACGTATAATCTCTCGAATCTTTTTCATATTAATCCTCTTCCGTGCCATTTATATCTCCTCTCTTGAAGTATTGTTTCAGAGGAGATATTATCCAACTTTGAAGGGAAAAGGATGAATATTAATTACTTTTGGTATTCCGGAAATGACCTGAAAAGTGGTAAAGTTATTCCCAGAATGGGTGGCAGGTTTAGGCCGGAATCAGTGGCAGGTTTGAACCGGAATGGGTGGCAGGTTTAAGCCGTAATCTACACGCTGTTCTAAAATAATGCTGGATGTTGAATTGTTAGATGTAAAAGATATATATTTTATTACCCGATCACTTCTTTTACCAGTCTTATTTACTTCTTTCATAGCGCCCAGAAGCCCGTATTCAAGCTCTCTAACCTTATCCTATACCCAAGTATTCCTCAGGAGGTTCACACGTTATAAAACGATTTAATCTCTCCAAACGACCGTGATTCCTACTTTTAGATGATAGATTTTTGTTCGATACTGATGGGACGTGGCGGTTAGGTTGTGATGTAAAGGCAGAAGTCGAGCATCGGAAGATATGTAAAAGGCAGAGCCAAATGACCCTGCCTTCGTTATAGTACGTTTAATATTTATCAATTGGTTAGTTTTTAAATTTCCTCCTCACACCTACAATACCGATCATGCCAGAACCAAGGAGCCAGACTACCCCGGGAATGGGGATTGGCGATGAATCGCCGGATACACGACCCGTACGTCCGGTGGTGTGAGAGGGGCGTTCAGCGATGGGCGTCCCTATCCCTATATGGGAAAATTAAAGATGGTCGGATAATATACAGAATAGTGCACTAAGTGTTTTTTCAACAGCATCTTTAACATCAGTTAAATGTGGAAATACCTTTTCAGTACTCGTCATATATTCAAATTCTTTGGTTTTATAATATTTATTGAGTCCTTCAACAACTTTTTCATACCCTGAATCAATACAAAGGAACTTATCTAAACCCTTACTTATAGCTTTTTTTAAAGCTTTTTCTAAGTCATGCCTGATATCTTCTTTTAGTTCTTGTAATGGAATACCATTTTTGTATAAGAAGCATTTGAATGCCAACTCTAAGGAATGTGCATACAGATAGTATGAAGCAATCAAAACTTTGTCTGGATTAATGGATTTTTCCAACTCTTTTGCTGCGAAAAAGAATTCATCGGCATAAACCCATAAAGTCCATTCGTTTTCTCTTTTGTTCATTTTAACCATATGATTTAGTGGGCCAGAAAAAGTTCATATTAATTTTAACGTAAAAATCTTATCAGAGCTTTTTTGTATTTTTAACAACAGTGTTGGATAATTTCTATAGTAATTGAATCAGATGATTTTTCGTAACTTAAATCTACAGTACACCTATAAGCGACACATATATGGGGTAAATGAGAAGGTAATATTATTAAAAACAGGATACTTTAAGGCAAAAAACACTATTTTTTTTAAAAATTTCCGTTAGGGCTCCGTCCCAAACCCCGTTCCAAAAGGTAAAAAGGTAAAAAATCAAAATCTAAGGTTCCTCAGGAGGCGGAAGCCTGTGGTCCTGCCCCCGCGGTAAGGATTATTGTCGTGCCGCTTTGCTGAACGGCAATGTCTGGCTTCGTGGCCCCAGCAGCCGCCGCGCACCACCCGGCTTGTGCCGCCCGATGGGCCAATAGGATTAATGACGGAATTTAAAGGATATTCTCTTTTATACCAGTCCTGGCACCACTCCGAAACATTGCCATGCATGTCATATAGGCCCCAGATATTAGATTGCTTCTGGGCTACTGGATGTGTTCCAGCGCATTTTGGCCCATCCCATCTACTTTCATCAACACAATCATTATAACTTACTCCAGAATTACCGCAATACCATCCTAAAACATTCAGGTTTGAATCATAACCGCATTTGAGTTCTGATATTCCTCCATTAGCAAAGGCAGTAGTACTCCCGGCCCGACACGCATATTCCCATTCAGCTTCGGTCGGCAACCTATAAGTGTCGCTGCCTTCTCGCTGGTTAAGCTTCTTAATGAACTTTTGCACATCATACCATGAAACCTTCTCCACAGGACAATCATCACCGCAATTCTTAAAATACGACGGATTGCTTCCCATGACAGCTCTCCATTGCCCCTGGGTCACTTCCGTGGTCTGCATGTAAAATCCCTTAGTCAGGGGTACTTTGTGCTGCCTTTCATAATCCCCCCAATCATCAATCATCCTGCCTTTTTCACCTGAAGGGCTTCCCATCATAAATGTTCCTGGTTTTATATATACTAATTCCATTCCAAGGCTGTTTGTAATCTTTTTATCCTCCTGGGATAAGGTTGCTGGTTTCAAACGCACCGCAAAACCCCGTGCGTCGTGGCCGGCGTCTTCAAATAATGTGTTAAGAAACCAGCCGCTGCTTTCTATGGGGAAGTGGAAGTCCCAAGCCGAATACCTATCGTCTGTTTCACTAGACAACACATACCATCCGGTAGTCTTCAATAGCGGGGTCATGTTGCGTGATCCAGCACCCTCTTTATAAAGGGTTTTCAATTCTGCTGTTGTGGGCATCCGCCAACCACCACCTTCAACGTTGAGGTTATAAACCCATCTTTTGGCCTCATACCGATCTGTATCCTTGTCAGGCCCTGCAACCCATTCAAGACCTGTCTTTTTATCATATACAACGCCTGTATCATACTTATAAAAATGTCTATCACGGTCAATTATTTTTGCTTTAGAAACTTCAGAACTGATTGAGGCATATTTTTTAGTTTCTTTGGCTAGCAACTTCTTTTTCTCATCCTCTATGCGCTTACGTTCGGCTTCCAGTTTTTTCTTTTCAAGTTCAATTTTAAGCTTTTCAAGTTCCTGACGTTCACTCTCAAGTCTTTCTCTTTCCTTATATAACTCTGAACTGTATTGCGTCTTTGTTTTGGGACGCTCTGCTATAGTAATACCTCTCTTGGAAGCAAAATAAAAATCTCCTATCAATGAAGTGGATTCCCAGGGTGTTTGTTTACCAGCCGTAAGAATGTCTATGTCTTTTCTTGTTTGTTTAAAAACCTGCTCAATAGTTAAGTCTGGAACCTGAATGTTTTTTAAAAGAACCTCTGTGTAAGGACTATTCCGTCTGCTACCGTCCAAAGCTACTTTGCCAGGTGAAGTCGAATACGCAATGAGTGAGCCTTTTGGTGTGTCCATCCTTGCAAGTCCACTTGTACTCGAACGAAAACTCCGTGCGAATGGATTGTCTCTGCAAGCGTCAAGAATAACTATATTCAACATATTTCCTGCGCTGTCCATGACATCGAGAACCCGTCCAGCATCTACAGCTTCATATTTCATGTCATTTTCTTCATATACATCAGCACCAATAGGAAGCAGATAATTTCTCCCTTTAATCTGCAAACCATGTCCCGCAAAATAAAATAGACCAACTCCTCCTAATCGTAGTGCTTTCCCGAAATCACGAATAGATTCCTCCATTGTCCTTTGATTAGCATTGGTTTTGAGAATAACAGAGAATCCAAGATTTCTGATTGTATAAGCAATATCCGTTGCATCATTAACAGGATTTCTCAGAGGAGAAGATTTGTAGGCTCCATTACCAATAACCAGGGCAATACGTCTTTCCTGAGCAGACAGGGAGATACTTGGAGTTATAAATACAAGTAAAATCGCTAAAATGGTTAATCGAATAAAAATACGTTTAATCATATCAGCATCCTTTATAATTTACATAATTGCACTATTCATGAATGCCATATTCCTGGCCTGCATCAACACTTGCCATTTAAAACAATCCATAGCTAATTACGAATCGAAATCACAACTTCAAGAACTAATAATACATTTGTTAGAGATTCTCTACGTTATGAAATAAAGTGCAACAGTAAACCCTCCGGTTAGCCAGACCATAATTCCAAACAACGCTAAAGCAGGCTCAGGATTATTTTTAAACAAAAAGTTATACATTAACCCGAGTGTAAAATGAGTAATATACTGAAGCACTGTTATACATAGAATCAAGCCGATTAGCCCATATAACCACCCAAATATCTTTATCATAGCTGCTATAATTATTACCCACTGTATCATTGAAAAAATATTATATCCCATAGCATATGGCAACATCCCTTGCCTATAAAAAAATATGCAATACTCCCACAAGCTAACGAGAATAAAAATAGATATTAGCGTAATTATTTCTATCATATGTTATGTGTCTCTAGCGTGGTGCTAACCGGCTGGGATTGAGCGCTAGCGAAATACCAGTCGGCGTCCAGCACATGGTTCAAGTTAGAGTCTTAAATCTCCTAATCGAATTTTTCAAATGAAAAGTAATTGATTTTAAGCCATTGCGTTAATCCATTTAAATCGGGAAAAATAGTTCTTGGGTGGACTCCATAAACGGATAAAGTCTTTTTTATGCTTTTACGTATTTCTGCCGGAATTATTATTTTCGTAATCTTTTCGTGATTGAACGCAACAAATGGTCTTGGATGCAAAGTGAAGAGACCAGCTTGTGCAGTTATCTTGGGCGATATATGAGGAGGGCTATATGCAACGAAACTAGGATGCTTTAATGGGTCTTCATTATCCTCAGGTAGGTGAACCTTAGTGTCTCCTTTATAAGCAAATACCGCACAATCTTCGTCATAAGGCTTTTCAACCGCAAAATATAAAGCAGTAAGGACATTTCTGGTCCAGTCCAAAAGCCGAGTAGGCAAGCCATGATGTTGAGCTAAAGCCAATACTTCCCATTTGTTTCTGGGGATTTTATCAGTCATTGCAATGCAGTGCTCATGGAATTCGTTAAAAGTAATTAGTTCATCTCTCAAAAGGTCTTTCTTGGTGAGTCTATTACTTTCATACAATGGTAAAAGGCGACCAACCGAAGGAATCAATTCATAGCTTGATTTTAAAACTCCTCTGTATATTCCGACATCCGGTTGAATCTGATGAATGACATCATGAAATTCTGTAAATGAGTTTGTTCTGATTTCTTGCAAGATTCAGAGCCTCGTTTTTTTTACGCTCTAACAATGATTATGCCGAATAAATTCTTAATATCACATTAAAAGACAAGTTGATATATCTTTAAAAATTTCGCAAGTTCAAATATGGCCAGTATCATAAACACGGCACTATCATGAGATGATTTAACGCGATTTTTAAGTCAAGCAAATCCTCTTTTAGACCATCGTCAAATCATTTCCGTATACGGAAATTCATAGCATAGCGAGAAATTCGATAATGTTTTGACATAGAGGTGTGGTAGGACTGCGAAAAAGATTATCACTGTTAGGAGAGCAATAATTTAGGGAACATATAGAAAAAAGTTACCAAATCTATCCAACTGGATAAGGCTCGTACCGGAAAACAGGCACTTAGCTCGTTTTGTCTCCTTTCTGATTTATGTGTTCAAGTGTTTGATCCTGGTCAAGCTCTGACGCCTCATCCTTTTTTTCGTCCTTAAAACCTTGAACAATCCATGCAAAAAGTCTTATTGTTCCACGAAGACCGAACAGCACGACAAAAAAACTTACAGAAGCAGAGACGACACCGCCTATTATATGTTGCCAAACAGGCGGACTTTTATACTGAAGATAGGGAGGTTCTCCCCGAAATAAATCTTTTATGTGAAAAAAAATATATTTAAATGAAGGTTGTTCAGGGTCAAATTTAATGCCTAATTTTTTTAACTTACCATGTTGCATGGAGGGTATAATATCATCGTATAAAAAGGAAATTATTTTTTTTTCTTACTTAATGAGTTATATTCATCTAAAAGCTCATTGTACCTATTTGTAAGTTTTTTTTCCCAATCTATATGTTTAGGTGAGATAATTTCAATTTTTCCTTTATCCTCGACAAGAAGAGCCCCAAACATAAACCCGGGCACTATTGCTATTATAGCTAAAATTAAAATTATTCTGTCCAAACCCTTAATTATGTTCATGGCTTTTATTTCCTTATTGTGTTCATAAAACGCTCGAACGTTCATCAAAAACAAAAACCCCAACTCTATATTTAAGAAATGGGGTTTTGGCATTCAATTCATGGTAAATCACATTGGTATAGCAAACAAGATTTCTGCCTGCATCAACACCTGCCATTTAATCAATATATAGCTAATTACGAATCAAAATCACAACTTCCCTTCGAGAGTCTATACATTTATTTTGCTTACAAATCGAGGAAGGACTGCAAATTAAAATAGTAATATTAGTCTTGTATCAAAACCCCATAGCCCTACCCTAACTCCCACATCATCTATTTCAGAAAAAGAGTCTTTCTAAATTAGAGTCAAAACCCCATACCCTCTCCTAATCTCCCTACATCATTAAAAGAGTCTTCTTACGATGAGCCAGTGCCAATTTTGTTGACCAAAGAATATATTTGATATACCGAAAAATAATTAAATTCATATTGATATTGAAAGGAGGGAAAGGGGTATGGATATGCGTACTGGTTCACTAGCATATTTAACTATTGACAGGGAGGTGCCTAAACTTTAATCTTGAAGCCATTTATCTGATTATACCACTTCATTATCAAGTCTACGTTTGGCAATTGATAAATACTAACAAAGGTCAATCATAGAATTGACCCATTTAACAAATATTCATCGGTCCTGCCGCAGTCATTGATGGAGCAGGGTATCGCTATAATTTCAATCATTTTTCGGAAATTGCATACACATTGCAGCAGATGTGAGATTTTTCAATATTTGCCTTTAGCCTTAAACCTTATCTCCTGCTCCCGTTTCTTTTTGATTCCGCTTAGTTGGGAGACAGCGGCTCGGGTGGTTGAAAATGATTGAATAAGAAAATATATGTCGGGGAGCGAGAAGAAGATAAAGCGAAAAGATTTATAACATTTAAATGAGATATTTATTTACGGACGTTTTAGCCCTAAGGGTAGCCACGATCACTATTGGAGAAACTGGAAAACTGAAGGGCGTTCTGTCCATCAAAATCTACTAACAACAGGTGGCTTTTTATGGTGTCTAAATTTGGATGGGTAGATTTTTCAGAGAGTGAACGCAAGCAGATGTTGGACATTGTGGACCTGTTTAATCAGCAGGACACTCGTGACGAACTCGGGGTCGGAACCATCAGAGACGCTTTTTCAGATCATTTATTTCCTGGCACCAGTACCATCCAAACTAGAGCTAGATACTTCCTATTTGTTCCTTGGATATATAAAGATGTGGAGCGAAGATTGGCTCGGAACAAGTTGTCCATAGCTGGCTTCACAAAAGAAGTGGAAACTCGTGAGAAAAAATTAATACGAGCACTCATGGCCGGGGGAGAAAAAGATGGTGTTATAGGAATCGAAGCCAAGGAAAAGCTTCAACGTCTGCCAAGCAATATATACTGGAGCGGCTTGCACACGCTTAAAATCCGGCTGGCAGAGGGATCGCAATCTCAGTATGCGCGGCACATCAGTTATTATCACAGAACTCCTAAGGCAGAAGCGTCTGGAATGAACCCACGGTCAAAAGAGCACGATGAGCCTACTTTGGAAAACAGCGGCAGTGGATGGCACCTTGGCCTACCAGACCAACCAGATGATCTTTTAAAAGAAGCGACGCTCAAGCTCACTCGTGAAGAAGCTGCTTATCTTAGGGAGCGGATGCTGCAAACTCATAGTGAAAGTCTTTTTGCCTACTTTTTGCTTGATGCTAGCGACACCATGGGCACCAATTTTGTTTGGGAGCACCCCATTGTAGCATCACTTCCCAAGGCTCAACAAGATTCCGTATTACACGCTCGGAACTTTTCGGAAACAATTCACGGGGCTGTTCTTCTTTACAATCTCATGCTCTCTGAAGCCAAAGAAAGTGAAGAGGGAGCTGACAGGTATAGAGATTTGTTGGGCCAATGGGCTCTTGGACTCTCTCAACACTGGGAAGATATCGAAAAATGGTGCCAAAACCGTCAAGCATTCTGGCAGGGACCGGTACTTGTTCAAGCCAGAATACCCCCACTGACCAAGTCATTTGTTGACAAATGGCTTAACATAGTGTGCGAAAGCGGTGGTCCAAAGGCCATTTTTGAAAATAACGAAGCAAAACCCTTGATAAGCCATAGAGAACACCAATTGAAAAAAAACAGGGCTCGCTTGTACAACCCCGACGCATTGATGAGGTGGTCAGGGGCATCGGGGACGGCCCAGCTTGACTTCCGCTGGCGTATAGCAAAAGCCCACCTCACAGACATTTACACCGGTCTTAATGGCAGGGAGGGCACAAATGCTTGAGCCAGGAAAACGGTTGCTATACTTAGAGGAGTTGCGCCCACCTGAGGGCTATCAGCTGGACAGAGCAATTGCCACAACCTTTTCGCTTGACTTGCTCTCTCTCCTGATGGCTCCTCTCTCCATGGTGTTGTATGAAAGTCAAAGCCGAGACGAACTCTTACGGGATCCCATGGCCGCTCTTGAGGCCATCAGGCGGTCTGCCGGGCGCATTGGTGTATTTTGTCAAAAAGGGCGCATCAGTGTGCCAAAGCAGCAGCAGCTTCTCTACCACTCTCTGGAACACACCGTGGTCCAGGTAAAGCCACCGGGGGAGCGCGGTGTTTTTCACCCCAAGATTTGGCTAATGCGCTTTTGTGCTGATGATGCTCCTGTTATCTATCGCTTTTTGTGCCTTTCTCGCAACTTGACTTTCGACAGGTCCTGGGACACCGTTTTGGTTCTTGAAGGAGAGCTCATTGACCGCCAACGGGCATACAGCCGCAACCATCCCCTTGGAGATTTCATCCAAGCTCTGCCAACCTTATCAGACAAGGACGTGCCAGAAGATATTCAGGAGCACGTCGACATTATGTCCGATGAAGTGCGCCGCGTCCAGTTTAAAGTAGAGTCACCTTTCATTGATGAAGGTGACTATCAAAGCCTCTCTTTCGCACCGATTGGGTTGGACGGATACAAAAGAGCGCCAAAGCTATTACCTGCACGGTCCATGCTGATCGTCTCCCCTTTTCTGAATGAAGGGTGGCTGAAAAAAGAAATACAAAAAAGCCCTGAAGTCGTTTTGGTATCCAGATCCGAAGAGTTGAACGCACTGAGTGACAAAACGTTCGCATTACTTGAAGAATCTGGCACCAAGCTCTATGTGATGGACGAGGCGTCGGAGCCTCTTGAGAACTCAGACGACCCAGGCACCGAAGAGAACAGCATTTCTGATGTCGGCCTATCCGACGCCAATGAGGAGAACGAACTTTCAGGGCTTCACGCCAAACTGTTTGTTTCGGAACACAGCGCAAGAGATGTTCGCTGGTGGACCGGATCAGCTAATGCAACGAATGCAGCTTTCAGTGGTGATAATGTCGAGTTTCTCGTGGGCTTGAAGGGCACCGCATACAACATTGGCGTGGGTAAACTGCTGGGTGAGGAAAGCATTTCAGAGGAAAGTAAAGGCACCAGGGCAGCATCCCTGATCGATCTTTTGCAACCTTACAAACGACCTTCGTCCCCCCGGCCTGCGGACACCACTCGAATGCAACTGGAAAAAACCCTGGAAAATGCACGCAATTCCATCTGTGCGGCCCCCATTAAAGTCCGAGCGGTGTCCAATGACAGCGGCACACACACCCTTGAAATTTTTACTGACAATCCGTGGCTTTTGGAAGCAGGCGTTAAAGGTACATGCGCACCCATATCACTTCACAAAAACGACTTTAAAACCATTGCCCCATTGACTGAGGGTGAGGAAGTCAGCTTTCGCAATCTTCCCACAGCAAGATTGACCTGCTTTGTTGCGTTTGTGATTAGAGCGCGTCTCAAATCTCAAACAATGTCCGCATCCTTTGTGCTAAAACTGGAATGCGAGGGGTTTCCGGAAGACCGTGACCGGCAGATTCTCAGCTCTATCATCGGGGACAGCAGCCGCTTCTTAAAGTATCTTCTGCTTCTGTTGGCAGAGAACGACCCTCTGTCAGAACAAAAACTGCTAAGTTTTTTAGGCAAAGGCGGTTTCGAGGAGACATCCGCAGGTCGGTTTGCTTTTGGCCTTCCTTTGTTTGAGGAACTTGTGCGGTCTTTCAGTCGTCAGCCAAAAAGTATCGATCGAATATCGAAACTGGTGGAGGAGCTCAAGGAGTGTGAAACCGAAAAGAAGATCATACCACCTGAATTTTCAAAACTGTGGGAGACGTTTTTAGCTGCCAGCAAAATCAAAGGGGAACATGAAAACAAACACAAATAAACCGGATGTTTCATTGGCACTGTCAAGACTCAAAGACTTTCAGCGCCGAACCGTCGACTATGTTTTCAAACGATTGTATGAAGAGGGCGCCAAGCGCTTTCTCATCGCGGATGAGGTGGGCCTTGGTAAAACGTTAGTCGCTCGTGGGGTGGTGGCTCGTGCAATCGATCACCTTTGGCCTGATTTAGACCGCTTGCGCCGCATCGATGTCGTGTACATTTGCTCCAATGGGGACATTGTCCGCCAAAACGTCAACCGATTGAATGTTTTCGTTCCAGGCGATGAGGATAAAAAAGATAAAAATCAAGGGTTTGCAAGCCGTTTGACGCTGCTCCCCCTTTATCTCAAAGACCTCGATAATCACCCCCTCAATTTTATAGCTCTCACGCCTGGCACATCTTTCAACAAACGCTCAAGCGGGGGCATCGCAGAGGAAAGAGAGTTGATATATCACATGCTGCGAGATGCGTGGGGATTTGGCAACGAAATAGCGCCCATGAACATTCTTCAATACGGGGTCCAAAACTGGAAGGCATGGCGAGAGCGGCTGAGAAAATTTGACACCTCTCAGATAAATCCTGGTATTCAAAAAGATTTTCAAAATAGTCTCAAAAAACACCGCGACCTTCTGCCCCGATTTAATGAGCTTAAAAAGAGATTTCACATTATTCGCAAAACCAACAGTTATTACCCTGAGGAAGATCGCGAGTTGCAGCGCAATTTCATTGGAGACATTCGGCGCATCCTTGCCAAAGCATGCGTGGAAAAGCTTGAACCGGACATCATCATTTTGGATGAGTTCCAGCGCTTCCGGTATCTGTTGGAAGGAGACAGCGAGGCTTCAGAACTGGCTCAGGCCTTGTTTGAATATCCTGATGCCAAAATTATCCTGCTTTCAGCAACACCGTTTAAGCCGTACACCTGTTACCACGAGGGGGAAGTAGAGAGTCATTACGAGGATTTCTTGAAAACACTTGGCTCTCTTTTCGACTCCGATGAAGAAACCGAATTGTGCAAACAAGATCTGGCACGTTTGGGTGAGGCCTTGCACCGCATCGGCCGCGAGGAAAACGATAGATTTTTGGATCTGAAGAATTCATTGGAAAGCCGCTTGAGAAAAGTAATGGTCCGCACGGAGCGTCTGTCGATAGAGGCCGACCGCAATGGCATGCTCGAGGATACCCACAGGGTGGATGAGAAAATTGCCCCCGGTGACCTGCTCAAATTCTCCGTGCTCGACAGCGTAGCGCAAATCCTTCAAGTTGGTGACCCGCTTGAGTATTGGAAGTCGGCACCGTACATCCTCAACACCATGGACCGCGGCGGCTATGTGATTAAAAAGCAGTTTTTAAATGCGGTAAGCGAGGAAAAGGTGCATGACCGCCAGTTGGTGGATGCCCTGGGCTTTGGTAGAGACACACTTTTGTCCTGGAAAAAAATCGAGGCTTACCAAAAGGTGGACCCTGGAAACGCCCGCATGCGAACGCTCATGTCTGAAACAGTTGACAAGGGTACATGGCAACTTCTGTGGATTCCACCATCGCTGCCGTATTACCGTGTCACCGCAGGGCCATATGCACAACCTGACGTTCAGAACTTTTCTAAAACCCTCGTTTTTTCTTCCTGGAAAATTGTTCCCAAAGTTATTGCTATGCTGACAAGCTACGAAGCTGAACGTCAGATGGCTGGCAGGTCCATGGATACATCAGACCCCTATGCAAAAAGCTATTCCAAGGAATACAGCAAAAAGGGTTCGCTTTTGACGTTTCCTTTAACAGAGGGCCAACCGGAGCGCATGAACAATATGGCGCTTTTTTACCCATGCCTAACACTGGCCACCCGCATTGATCCCCTGCAAACCGCCATTGAACTCATTGCTGATGAAAACACGCCATATTTCAAGCAAGCCGAAAGAGTAATAAAACTGCAGCTGAAGGACCTTATTGAACCAATTATTCAAAAATATAAGAAAAGAAGCGAAAAAGATCGTAGCTGGTATTGGGCCGCTTTAGCTCTTTTGGATCGCGAATACAATCATCGTCCGGTCCAAACCTGGTTAGAGTATAATGATGACGGTCTGTCGTGGAGAAAGATGATCAACCCAGCATATGTTGAGCGCTTTAACAGTATGTTTGAAAACCCACCCGAACTCGGTGCACCCCCCGACGACCTTTATGACGTGTTAACCGCTATTGCTTTAGCGTCGCCCGCAGTGGCCACGCTTCGCAGCTTTTTACGAGTTGTGGATCAAAAATCCGATAGTGATTTTTGGGTTTCAATTTTAGGCTCTGCTGCATGGGCGGCATTCGGGTTTCAAACTCTTTTTAATCTCCCCGGCGCCACAGCCATGCTCAGAAGCTTGCACAGTCTGGAAGGGTCGAGATACTGGCAGACAGTCCTCAACTACTGCGCGCACGGCAATCTTCAGTCAGTACTCGATGAGTACACTCACATTTTAGTTGAAGCACTTGGATTGATGGACAAGCCTGCAAATTTTGTGGTGGAAGCTCTGTCAGATGAAATAAACGATGCTGTCGCTATTCAAACAGTCAATTTGGAGCTTGACGAAATCAAAGCAAACCGTCGTACCCGTCGGATTAGCCTTACAGACCACAGCATGCGGTGCAGATTTGCCCTTCGCTTTGGCGATGGGCGCGGTGAAGCTTCATCCGGAGACCAAAAAGCCGAAACCCGCAGGGAGCAGGTTCGTCAAGCCTTCAACTCCCCTTTTTGGCCCTTTGTGTTGGCGTCCACTTCGATTGGCCAGGAAGGGCTAGATTTTCATCAATATTGCCTGAACGTATTTCATTGGAATCTACCTGGCAACCCGGTGGATCTCGAACAGCGCGAGGGAAGAGTACACCGCTACAAGGGCCACGCCATACGGTTCAACATTGCACAGAGATACCCACTGCACACTTTAGTTGGCAAATTAAATGGCTCGGGTGACCCCTGGGCAACTTTGTTTGAAATGGCGCAAAATGATGCAAAAGAAGCCGGCTATCCAGATGAACTGGTCCCCTTTTGGGTATTTCCGGAAGGACAGCATAAAATCAGGCGTCACACTCCTGTCTATCCTTTTAGCAAAGACGCAGAACGCATAGATATCTTAAAAAATGGTTTAGTGACATATCGGATGGTTCTTGGCCAACCAAGGCAAGAGGATTTTGTTAATTTCTTGCAGCAGCGTTTTGATGAGGGTCTCGATATAAATGAATTATTAAAATATAGGATAGACTTGGCACCAAATTGAGGATTTTGTTTGAAAGGTTTTAGCCGTATATCCATGGTTTTCAGATGTATAATGATTCTCGGGTTTAAGTACTTATTTTAATTGCATTGGTTGTTGTTAATTATCTATTTGAAGATCAGGAGAAAATAATGATCTCGGAAAAAGAATTTAAATCACCGCTTAAATTCCCTCGTAGCGGATACGAGATGGGAACTTCATGAAAGCCTATAGCTGCTACATACTTCAGGTCAATCAATGTCTGTGATAAGAGAATAGTATTGTAGCATAGTATCATACACCATAGCCCTATCTTAACTCCCACGTCATCTATGTTAGAAAAAGAGTCTTTCTAAATACTTTAGAATTAAAAACCTTTGCCCTACCCTAACTCCCTCTTCTATTGCCTTTATGCCCTTTTAAGAGAATGCTTGTAGGCTAGGTTGTTATCAGGGTTTTGTTGTTTTGCTAACATGTTTTATACTATACTATTATATTTATTTATTCAGATCCCTTCAGGAAGCTTTCAAACTCTCTTACCCCATATAAAGCCATTCAATCGTCAATCTATCGTGGTCGTCATGTTTAAATATCCGCCCCATATATATTTTCCTCAAAATGAAAATGACTTAATGGCTAAATGTTCCGCCTTCCATCGTAGTTGAAAATATTAAAATTCAGATATTTTTTGCCTTCGGGACCCATTCCCATGAGAGGGAGATATTTTACTTTTCAAATTTTTATAGGGGCACCTTTATACTTTCTAAATCTGCAATCTTTTCAAACCAAATCATCAAGTGAAGGGGGGTGATATTTCATCATAGAAATTTTTATTTTAAGTAGCATACCTATAAACCATTAAAACAAAGCAAGAGGGCGGGATGGTCTCTGTAATTGAGATTGCCCCGCTCTTTTTGCGTTTGGAGGTGTAGAATGAACCCAAAAGTTAAATCCGTATTAAACAGCGTTTTAGAGAGGTTCGAGACCGGTGATATTTCAGAGGCAATAACGTATTCAATGTTTCCATTTCCAGATGTACCACCAAATAATGAATAAATTTATTTGACAGTATGTCAAATATGACATACTATAAGATGACATGAAACCAAAAGATAAACCTTTAGTTTGGCTGCATGGTGAAATTACGACTCCACCATTTTCTACAGACGCCCGGATTGCAGCTGGATATTTGTTGCGCCAACTACAGCGGGGGATCAAACTGTCTTTACCTCAATCAAGACCGATGCCG
>SDBU01005451.1_pt1 | contig 15226 bp, 13 predicted proteins | sample 2277071 | NCBI WGS metagenome assembly SDBU01 (sample SAMN10397929, study PRJNA504765) | marine sediment metagenome | isolation source: marine sediment core GS08_GC12, 126 cmbsf | place: Arctic Ocean: Gakkel Ridge, Loki's castle | collected 2008
GAGCCACCCCGAATCGAGTCTCCAGATGGATTCGAGGCTGACTGCCGTAGACCCACCACTCTTGTTGCAGTATATCACAACCGCCCGGTGTCCACAAATCACCGCACCGGGCAGGCGATTCGAAGCTGTGCAGATGCAGCTGGGAGGTCACCAGATCCCCGGTACGTGACGCTGCGTGTCGTCCAAATTCGATATCTCCCACGTGCCCCCGGGATTGCGGGCCCGGCGGCACTGAGCGCTGGGAGGACCTCGACAATCAGCCCCCTACTATCCATTATCTGCTTCCCACTCCCTACTCCTTGTCAGTGGCAGGACCCCATGATATACTGGCCGAAGTCCCGTTCTGGGAGCGATCTACATGCAGACATTGGTGACCGGAGCCACAGGATTTGTCGGCTCCAACGTGGCGGCGGCGTTGGCAGCCCGCGGTGATCGGGTCAGGGTGCTGCAACGGGCCACATCGCGGCTTGATGCCCTGGCTGACGTGCCAGTGGAGTATGTCACGGGCGACATTCTGGATCCAGAGTCATTGGGGATAGCGATGCAGGACTGCCACCTGGTCTTTCACGTGGCGGCCATATCCCAGTATTGGCGCAGCCATAGGGAAGCAGTGTACCGGGTGAACGTGAATGGTACGCGCTGTGTGATGCAGGCGGCGCTGGTCGCCGGCGTCCAACGGGTGGTGCACACCAGCTCGGTGGCGGCACTGGGCTATCCGGCGGACAACGCGCCGGCAGACGAATCGCAGGTCTTTTCGTCCGATTTGAGATGGTTCGTCTACGGTCACAGCAAATACCTGGCCGAGTTGGAGGTGCAAAAGGCAATTGAACAGGGACTGCCAGGCGTCATTGTCAATCCTGGCATTGTCATCGGGCCGCGTGACTTGAATTTCGTCTCTGGCAGCATCATCCGGGCATCGGTCAAGGGACACCTGCGCATGGTGCCACCAGGGGGCTCGAACATCGTCCACGTGTCCGACGTGGTGGCCGGACATCTGGCCGCCGCCGAACGTGGTCGGGTAGGGGAACGGTACATCTTGGGCGGAGAGAACCTGTCACATTGGGAGGCGGCGGCGACAGTGGCTCAGGTCACCGGTGGACCTGGCCCGGTGCTGATCATGCCGCGCTGGTCGTTGGCTCCCCTGGCGTGCCTCGTTGATCTGTTCAACCGGGTTTATCCGGCACCGCCACTGGTTACGGGCCAGCAGATCCGCCTGGGGGGTGAGACCTTCTACGTGGACAACAGCAAGGCAGTCCGCGAATTGGGACTGCCTCAGACTTCCTTCCGCCAGGCGGCAACCGACGCCTACACCTGGTATCGGGAACATGGGTTGTTGTGACGTGAGCGCCGGTCATCCGCTGTCAGCTTCCAGGGCCACAGCAGGGGGCAGACGCTTGCCTTTCTCTACTCAATGATGCCCGTTCGCTTACCCACCACCTCGAACCCTTCCAGGATGCGGTCCAGATGCTCACGGGTATGAGTAGCCATGTAGCTGGTACGCAGACACTGACCGCCGGGCGGTACAGCCGGCGTCAGGATGGGGTTGACGTACACGCCTTCCTCAAATAGTCCCATCCAGAGGCCGATGGTGCGGAAGTCGTCACCGATCATGATGGGAATGATCGGGGTCTCGCTGGCGCCGGTGTCGAAGCCGAGCCTCTTGAAGCCGGCCTGCATGTAGTGGGTGTTCTCCCACAACCGTTCAACCCATTGTGGCTCGGTCTCCAGGACCTCCACCGCTGCCAGCACGGCGGCCACGTTCGGAGGAGCCAGACTGGCGCTGAAGATCATCGGTCGGGCGTGGTGCTGAACGTAGTGGATGATTTGATCGTCCCCAGCGATAACGCCGCCTATGGAGGCAAATGACTTGCTGAAGGTCCCCATGATTAGGTCCACCTCATCGGTCAGGCCGAAGTGAGCGACCGTGCCGTGCCCCTTGCCCATCATGCCCAGGCCGTGGGCGTCGTCCACCATCAACCGGGCGCTGTATCGCTTGCACAGCTCCACGATCTCCGGCAATGGCGCGATGTCGCCCCCCATGCTGTAAACGCCGTCCACTATCACCAAGATACCGTCTGCGTCCTTGACGCTTTCCAGCACATGTTTGAGATGGTCTGTGTCATTGTGCCGAAACCGTTTCATGGTGCCCATAGAGAACGCGCAGGCGTCAATGATGCTGGCGTGATCATCCTTGTCAGTGATGGCCACATCTTTTCTGCCCATCAGGGCCGATATCGTGCCCAGGTTAGTCTGATAGCCGGTGCTGAAGCATACAGCCGCTTCCTTCCCAATGAACTTGGCCAGACGGTTGTCCAGTTCATGGTGAATGGTCAGCGTGCCGTTGAGGAACCGTGAGCCGGTGCAGCTGGTGCCATATTTCTCGATGGCCTCCATTGCTGCCTGGCGCACTTTGGGGTGGCTGGTCAGGCCAACGTAGTTGTTCGACCCAGCCATCACCAGTTCCTTGTCGCCGACCCGTACCACGCAGCCTTCGGTGTCGTCGAGTGGCTTGAAGTAAGGATAATAACCATCGCGCATCGCATCCTTCGCGCGGGTGAAACCGTAACATTTCTCAAATATGTCCATTCACTGCCTCCTAGGGCGGGTGGGATGTCTTGTTGTTGGAGACGAAGGGGGCTCTCGGCAACGGTGCATAGAATAGCCCGGTTCTGCTTGGAAGTCAAACGGCGCCTTCGCTGAGCGCCGCTCAGCACTCGGCGAAAAGTGCCGTGGCGTTGCGGCAAGAGGCCGGCCGCTGGATTACAGCTGCCAGCAGGGATGCCTGTTTGACCAGTATTGACGCTTCTGGCTGCAACTCTCGTCCATCTCTTGCGTAATGAGTAGTAGCACGAGGGTTTCGGCAATGGGAAGATGGCTGTCCTGGAGCTGCCCGCTACCAGACTGGACGGCGGACGAAACATGGTAGACGAAGAAAGAAACTGGATAGCCTGCGCTCTTCAGGGTGACGATGATGCATTTAGCCGGTTAGTGGAGGCGTACCAGCGGCCGGTCTTCAATCTGTGTTATCGGATGCTGGGCAGCCCGACTGAGGATCAGACTGGGGCCCACTGCCCGCATCGGTGGAGAGGTGACCTCTTTCGGCGGTCGAGTGGTCCGGGACGAGGGGGCGGAGGTGCGCGGGGGCATCTCGGAAATAACCAGGCTCGACTTTGGCCGCTTCTTTCCCCTTCCAACCACGTTTGTCGATGCTCGCCCCCCTCGGCCAGCCGGTATGGACTTCTTCGAAGGGTTTTTCCAAATCGTGCGGGCTCTGTTGCTAGCGGTGGTACTGGCGGTGATTGGTCTCCTTGTGGTACTGTTCCTGCCTGACCACACTCAGGTAGTGGGCGGCGCTATCCGAGATGCCGGGCCGGCCAGCTTTGGTGTAGGGCTGCTGACGTTTGTTGTTGGCCTGGCGGTTATCACTTTGTTGGCTATCACTTGTTGCCTGTTGCCGGTGGGGCTGCTACTGGCCCTGGCGCTGATGGTGGCCGGTCTCTACGGGTGGGTTGTCGTCGGATATCTGTTGGGAGAGCGACTTCTTCCCTTGTTCCAGAAGGACAAGGGGAAGCCGACACCAGTCGTCTCGGCGCTGGTCGGGGTCTTCATCATTACTCTGTTGCAGCAGGGGCTGGTGGTTTTGGACCGTCTTCCGTGCCTGGGATTTGTCTTCTGGCTGCTGGGTGCGGGGCTGTGGTTGGTGGTTGCCTCGGTGGGCCTGGGAGCGGTGGTGCTCACCCGGTTTGGGACGCGGTTCTACACGGGAGCGGGACCGGGGGGACCAGGGTCCCCAGTCGTGCCAGCCGATCTGGCAGGTCCCGCCGACGTTGCGGCAGAGGTGAGTGAGTAGTCAACTCGGGCTGCACCGCTGGTGGAGACAGAGGCCGAGTCTGACGAGGGTGCGGCTCCGCGCCTGATCCTGGCGGAGGCCCCGTCGACTCTGGCACAACCACCAACGGGGAGCAGGAAGCTTCCTCTGACAGCTGAACGGGTTTGCTGATCCAACACAACATCAGGCAGGGGCAGGTTTGCACGTCGTGACAGACGGGCCCACCTGCCCCTGTTGACTCTCCATCCATCACCGTGCGTGAACGAGGATGGCATGCTCTGGTCGGCTTGACGAATCAAGCAGGGGCAAGATGAGCAGTCCCTCTCTCACAGACATGGTACAGCAGCTATATGTCCAGGATGACCGGGAAAACCATGGGGCGCCGGCGAGTGCGCTCGTACAGGAACTCGGCCAGCCTGTCGCGGACAAGCGTGTTTACCGTGTCGCGATGCCCGGCGGTCAGCGCGTCAATGACCAGTTCCTTGGCTTCCTCCATGAGTTCTTCGGCGTCTCGCATGAAAACGAAGCCACGGGATATGATGTCGGGACCTTCAATCAGCTCACCGGTGGTCGCGTCTCGGGCGGCGACGACGACCACAAACCCGTCGCGAGACAGGTGTCGCCGGTCGCGCAGTACCACCTCGCCCACGTCTCCGATCCCCAGCCCGTCGATAAGCACGTGACCGCCTTCAACCCTCTCGCCCAGCCGTCCTCCCTGCTCATCAAACTCGATCACCCGGCCGTTTCTGATCACAAAGATGTTCTCCCGGGGAATGCCGATCTTCCTCGCCAGATCGGCGTGCAGCACCAAGTGCCGGTATTCGCCGCTGACAGGAATAAAATAGCGCGGCTGGGTGAGGGTGATCATCATCTTCTGTTCTTCCTGGCTGGCGTGACCTGAGACGTGAACCGGCCTCAGGCGAGGATAGTAGACGGTGGCGCCCAGCAGGAACAGATTGTCCAGGGTGCGATGCACCAGCTCCTCGTTGCCAGGGATGGCTGAGGCGGAGAGAATGACCGTGTCGCCGGGCTCGATGCTCACCTGGCGATGTTCCCGGTTGGCCATACGCACCAGGGCGCTGGTCGGTTCTCCCTGAGTGCCAGTGCAGACAATCGCTACTTGCGAGGGGGACAGTCTCTGCATCTCTTCGGGGCGGACGAACAAATCGTCGGGCGCACTCAGATACCCCAGATCGCGGGCCATGCGCACGTTGTCCACCATGCTGCGCCCCACTACTCCCACCCGCCGCTTATGTTTCAGGGCGCATTCTATCACTTGCTGGACGCGGGATATGTTCGAAGCGAAAGTGGCGACGATCACCCGCCCATCGGCCTGGCTGAACACTGCCTCAAAGGCTTCGCTGACAACGCGCTCGGAAGGAGTATAGCCAGGCTGCTCAGCATTGGTGCTGTCCGACATAAGGGCCAGCACACCGCGTCGGCCGTATTCAGCCAGCGCGCCAAAGTCGGGCAGCCGACCGTCAACAGGGGTGTAGTCGAACTTGAAGTCCCCGGTGTGAATCACCAGACCATGCGGTGTCTCTATGGCCAGCCCGACCGCGTCCGGGATGCTGTGGCACACCCGGAAAGGCATCACCGTGAAGGGCCCGACTGACACACTGTCACCGGGCGCAATGGTGTTGACGGTCGTGGTTTTCAGCAGCCCAGCCTCTCGCAGTTTGACCTCGATCAGGCCACGTGTCAGCTGGGTGGCATAGAGCGGAGCCTGAACTTGGGGCAACACGTAGCGAAGGGCGCCAATGTGGTCTTCGTGGCCGTGTGTGAGAAAGATGGCCTTCAGGTAGTCTGGGGCTTCCATGATATAGCTGATGTCAGGGATAACCAGGTCAATACCCAGCATGTCGTTTTCGGGAAACATCAGCCCGCAGTCGATCATGATGGCGGTTTCCTCATACTCGACCAGCGTCATGTTTTTTCCGATTTCCCCCGTGCCCCCCAGGGGGATGATACGTAAAGGCTTGTTCACAATGCAGTCTCTCCTTGAGTACAGATTGGAAGGGGCAAATCCCCCCGTCGGTCAAAAAAGGCTCAACTGTTGAGCCTTGGTTTCAGGTTCTATTGGTCCCAGCTGTTCCATCTTGGCCACAAGCTGCGGCAGTTTCTGGAAATCGGCCTCGATCAGCGGTCGCCACTTGGGTTGATGCAGGGCTGCTGCCGGATGGAACAGGGGAACAACCAGCACATTGCCAGCTTGTTTGGGCTGACCATGGATCTTGCTGATTGTCTGGCCGGGGAAATACCGGTACATTGAGAAACGGCCCAGCGTGACGATGACTTTAGGCTGAATGACCTCAATCTGGCGGTCCAGGTAAGGTTTGCACGCTGTCAGCTCCTCGGGCTGGGGGTCCCGGTTACCAGGTGGGCGACATTTGATCACGTTGGCGATATAGACTTGCTCACGCGTCATGCTGATGTTGGCCAGCAGCTCTTCCAGGAAGCTGCCAGCCGCTCCCACAAAGGGCCGCCCCTGGCGGTCTTCGTGAAAGCCGGGTCCTTCCCCAATGAACATTATGTCAGCCTGGGCCGGGCCTTCGCCGGGCACGGCGTGGTTGCGTCCAGAGTGCAGCGGGCACAAGGCGCACGACTGTATCGTGCTCTCAAGTTGCTCAAGCGTCATCTGGCTGATGTCGGTCATTCGTGTTTTCCTTTTCTGGTATTCAGTCGATGTCTCGGTCCTTCTGACACCGCTCCCGGGAGAACGCTCACCTCGAGCATTGAGTCCTCCCGCCCTGGTGCGCGATACTGGTTCAGTTGGCTGGCAACATTCTCGCCACCGATTTTTGGCCCAGCCGCTCCACCAGTCTGAATCGGGAGGCGTCTACCGCGTCCCAAAAAGCGACCGAGGAGAAATCCGGTGTCGTCAACAGCAGCGCGTCTTCTCCGTTGTCTGGATAATAGCCTTTGCGCCGGCAGACCTCTTCAAACCCATATTTGGCGTACAGAGCCTGGGCCGCAGAGTTCGAGATGCGCACCTCAAGCGTGGCCCGGTCTGCCTCAAGATTGCGTGCTTCGTCAAGGAGCCCGAGCAGCAGACACTGTCCCAGGCCACGCTGGCGCATGTCGTGCCTCACGGCCAGTGTGCTAATGTGCGCCTCGTCAAGCATCATCCAGAAGCCCGCATAGCCCCACACTTCGTCACTGTCGGCGCCTGGTCGAAACCATAGCATCTGTCTGAGCCGGTGCCAGGTTGAGGCGTCCGCCGGCGTAGGATGAGGACTCTGTAGGCCGAGCACATAGTAATGAGCCATCTCATTCTGGGTCAACTCGTGCCGGTAGGCCGTGTCGGGCCAGGGCATCGGGAAGGATTCTTGCTCAATGCTCACCACCGCCGGTATGTGGGCCACCTGCATTGGTTTCACAACCAGGGGGATCTGTCCCAGATACATTTGCTTAGTTCTCACCGCTGGTCGGGAGTGTCACCAACAGTAGCCTCTGGCTTGCCCTCAGGGGTTTGCAGGTACATCGGAATCAGGGCCGCCAGGTCATCCACATCGTTGGCGGCCAATCGGACGGCGGCCAGCTCGGCCAGACAAGCAGCGCGCCGCAACCTCAAGGCCGGTGACGGGATGATGGCTCCTGAGCCTAACTGTGTCTTCAGGTGGGTAGCCGCGTCGTCATCGATTTCCCCCACGAATGTGGCTGGCACCGTCGCCATCTGGCACAATCCCTCAACGGTCGTGAGCGTCGGCGACACCACCTGCGCCCAAAGATCATCAGCCTGATGGTAGCAGGCGACGCCAATCCGTCTCCGTCCGGCTTGGATGATGGCCCATACCGGCTGGTCGGGATTTTGAAAGGGATATGCTACCGCGTCCAGCGTGGCGATCCCGATGAGAGGCAATCGATATGGTAGTGCCATGCCTTTTGCTGCTGCGAAGCCAATGCGCAGGCCGGTGAAGGAGCCGGGCCCCAATGACACCGCGATTCCTGACAGCGATTCGACTGCAATCTGGTGGGTCTTTAGCATACGGTGAATACGTGGCACCAGCTCCACGCTGTGGGCCATGACCGAGCGCCAAGTCTCCTCGGCCCATACCTGGCCCTCACCCCAGAGGGCAAGGCCAGCGAAATTGGTGGCAGTATCAATGGCTAGCAACATAATCTGTCAGATCGTGCGCGCGGCAAAGGTAAGATGTTGGAACTCTTTGAGTAGATTCCTATGATATTCGCCCACCGCCCGAATTGTGATGCGGCGTTTGGTATCGTCCAGATGGTGAAACGTGATCCACAGGTGGTCGGGTGGCAAGATCTCTGCGACGCGATTTGCCCATTCGATGATGCATACCCCATCGCCATACAAGTAATCGCCCAGGCCGACGTCCATCGCTTCACTCACGTGGCCGACTCGATACAGGTCTATGTGATACAGGGTCACGCGACCGTGGTACTCGTTCACGATGGTGAAAGTAGGGCTGGTGATGTGATCCTCCACTTGCAGTCCATGTGCCACGCCCTGCACCCACCGGGTCTTGCCGGTGCCCAGTGTCCCCTCCAGGGCGATGATTTCGTCCCCCTTGAGCAATTCACCCAGTCGTGCTCCGAAGCGACGGGTTTGCGCCTCGCTGTGGCTGATGAAGTCAATGGTTTGTTGATCGAAGATTGAAGCCACCCAACCCTCCAGGGTCTTGAGTCCGTAGGGGCATTATACCCCGGCACGACGGATTTGGGAAAGCTCCGGGGTGTTTGGAGTACGTTCGCAATCTGAGGGAATGCCCAGATGTTCGGGGGTTTAGTATTTGCCTGCGCCCAGCCTGGCTGACCTGAGACCAGATTTGGCAGAAAGACCGGTCAGTGCGGGTGAACTTCGGGAGTCCTTGTCCCAGACTCACCCTAGTCACTTGAAACGCCCCAATGATTCCGAACGCATCGTCTGCGCTTCCGTTCCTGGCCTGCCTTCTGGTTCCATGGTATATTATGGCGGATTGTGGCTGGACCCGTTCCGGAGCGGCCGCAAGGGTCGACTCTATTATCGCGGAGAGAGATACCTGTTGCACGTCAGCCGGACCAGGCAATTGCCCTGGGTTTCCCCAAGGTGGAAGCGGGCCGGCGGTGTCCGAAACCCGCCAGCCGGTCCAGCACCGCGTGCGTGCCCTCGGCGAATTGGTGCGATGTTTGACTCACTTCTCCATAAGGTGTTACCACAATAGAGAAAGCTGTGCCGGGGGTCTTGATGCGTCACCTCATCATTTCTGACATTCACGCCAACTTATTCGCGCTTCAGGCCGTCCTCAGGGATTGTGAGGGGACGTACGATGATGTCTGGTTCTTGGGCGACGTGGTCGGCTACGGCCCCCATCCCAACGAGTGTGTTGAACAGCTGGATGACCTGAACTGCCTGGCCATCGCGGGGAATCACGATTGGGCTACGTTGGGCAGACTGGCTGCGGACAGCTTTAACCCCGATGCACGCCACGTGCTGTTGTGGACGCAAAGTGTCCTATCCAAGGGGAACATGCAAGTCCTGGATGAGTTGGAGGTCAGCACCGCCACCGAGGAGCATTTCACGCTAGTCCACGGTAGCCCCCGCCATCCGATCTGGGAATACATCCTGCATCCTCAGGTGGCGCAAGCCAACTTCGAGCATTTCGCCACCCGCTATTGCCTGGTGGGGCATACCCATGACCCGGTCATCTTCGATGAAGGTGACGGCAATGAAAGCCCATGCGAAGCCAGCCTTCCTGCATTCGACGGCGGCCCGCAGGTACTGCCTGATTCCAGGCTCATCATCAATCCCGGCAGCGTGGGGCAACCGCGCGATGGGGACCCGCGGGCCAGCTACGGAATCCTCGATACGGATAGCCTCACGTTCGAGCCACGCCGAGCTTCATACCCGGTGGCACGGACGCAAACGTTGATGGAGCAGTTTGGCTTCCCATCTCGCCTCATCATTCGTCTTGCTTTCGGCCGGTAGCCAACACTTTCAGGGGGGTGCCCCGATGCGCCGAAGGTCATTCCTGGCCCGGTGCTGGGGTGCCGGCGGTTGTTTCGGTGTGGGCCGGGATCTTGGTGGTCGTGATAGTAACGGTCGCCGTCAATGCCCGTCTGGTAGCAGTGGCTGTTTGGGTAGGTGACGGACTGGGGGAGGCCCTGGCGCGTATCTCCACCTCCACTGTGTCGGGCAGCACACTCTGCACGCGCAGGGTTTCGGGCGCCACGATTGTTGGCTTGACTTTGTGTACACCCACCCCCAAGCCAAAGAGGTCGGCGATAACAGTCACATCCTGAAGGGTCAGTGCATGTAATCGGGGCAGAGGCCCGGATAGAATCACATCCACTTGTGCCGGATGGGCGACCGCCCACATTGCCTCGTCCAGCCCTTGGAACGTCACCTCTCGCTGCACTGTCTGTCCACCCTCAACGGCGGTCACCTCGATATTCACCTGCACGCCGCCGGAATTCCCATTCTCTCCCGTTTCCGGCTGCACCACCGACACCCCCGCCGGCAGATTGAGCGCCACCCGTTCAGTGATGTCGTCGGTGGCCTCGCTCACTTCGACTGGGAAGGTCTCAACGAAACCGGGAAGGTTGTTGAGGGCCGACGGCCCGCCAACCGCGGTCACCGTGGGTGGATCGACAGTGATGTTGTTGATCCAATAGCCGGGGGCTACCTCACCGACAATGACCACCCGCACTGACACGTCTCGATAGCCAAAGCGTTGGTTGATCGATATGGTGATGTCAGCCTCCGCTGGCTCAATGATCACCCGGTTAAGCTTATCTCCATTGGTGTTGCGTGCTGATAGATCAACCGACCGACTGATGGTGTCTTTGGCGCCTCGCAGGTACACCTCGGCCACCACCTCGTTCACCTGATCAACAATCGACACTGGCCCGCTGACGGTAGCTGTGATGGGGGTAACAAGCGGTGTGCGGGCGATGTATCCGATTGGCACACTGTCCACCACTTCCACCTGGACAGGCATCTGTACCTGCGCCAACGGTTCGAGACGGATGTTGACCGTGCCAGGCCGTTTCTCGACGACTGTGACTGCCTCATCGGACACTTCCACCTGCACGGGCACATCGTGCAGCCCCGGGCTCAGGTTTTCCAGATCGACCCACGCCCGGAACTTGGTTGGTGACAGTTGGTCCCAGCTGGATTGAGGCGCCCGCAGCCGCAGTGTGGTGCGCTCTGGTAAATCGCCAAAGATGACCATGTCGGGCGGTATGCTGACAACTTCCAGCAGGATGCTAGGCACATAGTCAGCTTCGACCGGTGGATTCTGCTCGCGCACCGCCACGAACCACACCATGCTGGCCAGAATCACGGAGAAGATGAAGGTGCCCACACTTTGTGTCAACCGTCTTAACACAACCATACCTCTTTAGCTTGCCCGCCTCAACCGCTGCAGCCACTTGGGCCAGGTATCCTCAATCTGGGGCCGGAAGAAGGCAGTCAGAACTGTAGTCAATCGGTCCTCGTCCAGGCGGCGGATGATCCGCCCGCCGTGAGCGATGGAGATGATGCCGGTCTCTTCGGAGACGACAATGGCGATGGCATCGCTGTTTTCGGTCACGCCGATAGCAGCCCGGTGTCGTGTGCCCAGGTACCGGTCACCTATGTTGGCAGTGCTGAGCGGCAGCACACAGCTGGCTGCCAGCATCCGATCTCCACGCACGATGACGGCCCCGTCGTGGAGGGCCGTGTGGGGAAAGAAGATGGTGAGCAGCATCTCTCGAGAGATCTCGCCATCAATGGCCACACCTGTCTCAATGATGTATTGCAATCCGCTCTCGCGCTGCATCACGATCAGCGCCCCATGCCGGGCTCGCGCCAGCTGGGCGCACGCTTGCGCAACGACCTCTATGGCGTAGCGGATAGTTGTTTCGCGAAATCGGGTGCCGAAAAAGCCGCCGGTGCCACGCCCCAGCCGCTCCAGCAGCCGGCGCAGCTCCGGTTGGAAGACGACCGGGATGGCGACCAGCAAGGCTGGCAGTGAAATGCGAATCAACCAACTGAAGGCAGTCAGCTGGAAGACAGTGGAGATCACCACGCCGACGACGCCAATGATGACCAGCCCACGCAACAGGGGAACTGCCTGAGTTCCCCGAATCAGTCTGAACAGCCAAAAGAAGATGACGGATACGAGCAGGATGTCGATCACGCTCATCCAGTTAAGGCGCCACAGGATGGACAAGATATCCGTCAACAGAAAGTCTCCCACAAGTGTGAGCTGACCAGCCAGCGAACGGTGGCCCGCACACTGATCACTTGGCCGCCGGGCGGTGCGTTCACGTCTCTGGAGATCCTCCACCCTGTTGAGACCTGGCTGGCAAACAGGATGCGGAGTCCCAAAGACATGTCACAGACCCGCCTGATCTGGCTGGCTAGGAGCCGCCACTCCTTATCCTGGCAAGGAGGTGTCGATACTCGTCTACTTCTTCAGGACCCAGGTCGATGATGGTCTGGATGGTGCCGGCCGCTTCCGCACGCTGCCCTGCCTCCAGCTGCATCTTCCCCACGGCGGCGTATTCGTCAATCGCCCGCCGGGTCAGCCCGCCGTCCACATAGGCAGAGGCCAGCCTCACATGTAGTTCAGATTCCTCAGGAAAAGCCTGGGTCACCTCCTGTAATACTTCCAGGAGTGTCTGCGTTTTACCCGCTGTTCTGTGCACATCCAGCAACGTGTCGAGCGCGCGCAAGGCTATCTCTCTTTGTCCTTGCTTGAAATAGAGATGCGTCAGCCCAAGCAGGGCGCGCTCGTCCCGGGGCGCGATGGCCACAATCGACTCGTATGCGGCGATGGCTCGTGCCCATTCCACCCGCTGCTCGAAGATATCACCCATATGGTATAGGATATCGGTTTCCCAGGCACGTTGATTGGGCGATCTGGAAACCAGCCCCAATGCTTCACCATAAACCGTCAGCGCCCGCTCTACTTCGGCTGTCTGATAGTACGTGTCTGCCAGGATCAGGTAGTGCTCCAGCGCCTGTTCAATCTCATCTTCATCCACCAGCAGTTCAATCATCCGGGTGCGTGCCTGAACGTCCACCGGAGCCTGGTCGAGAATCTCCTGATAGATGTTGGTTGCGTATTGGATTTCGCCGCGTACCTGGTACGTGTCAGCGATGGTCAGGAACAAGGTAATGGCCTGCCGAGTGCGTCCCTGTACCATCAAAATGTCAGCCAGGCGAGCGTACAGACGGAGGCTGGCAGGGGCCTTCTGGATTGCCCGATAGCATTCCTCCATCGCCGTCATCAATATATTGCGCTGCATGTACTCGGCAGTAAGGGCAAGGGTGGTGATAGTGATCTCGGTCTCCGGGGTTTCCAAATACTCAGCCAGTGCCATCGCGTCGTTGTTCTCCGATACGCTGTCCATAGCACGGCGTGCCTGGCGGGATTCCTCTTCCCAGTCTCGGTCGGAGAAGAACTGAATCAGTGTCTGGGCAAAGACGCTGGCTTTTTCGGTGCCGCCCTTGGCGATGTATCTGTCGGTGAGCCGCTGGTAGGCCACGGTCAACTGGCTTGCCCGCTCCGGGGAGGCGTTCTCCAAGTCCACGAGTCTGGCCACTTCGATGAAATGCTCCAATGCTTTGTCGACATTGCCGGTGGCGTGATAAGTGAGGCCCAGGCCATAGTGTGAGCCCAGTGCATATTCCTTGTCGCTCATTGAATTGCGAAAAGACTCTATGGCGTTGTCGTAATGTCCGCGCTCATAGTACAGTGCACCCAGGTCGAAGAAGGCGGCGGTGCGGCTCAACCCGGCGTCAATGGCCTTGCGAAGGCTCTCGATAGCGTCGTCAACCAACCCACGCGTCTGTTGGTCAATCGACTGGCCAATGGCAGCGGCAATCATCGGATTGGGACCGCTGTCGGTCCCCACTTCGAAGAGCAGGTCTGCCAGCTCCTGTAATGCCCATCGCTGGGTCTGATCGAGGGGGCTGTGTTCGCCCACGTATTCCTCCTCCACCAAACTCTCGAAGTCAAGCACGTTTTCCTCGTCTCCTGGCAGCACGTCAATTGGCCGGGATGTGTGCCCGTTCTGTAGGATCGTTGCACCCGGTAACAGAGGCACCGTGGATTGCACCGAAGCCAGACGCATTTGCAACTGGCTGTTGCCCCGATCCAGCCGGAGTGCTTCGTGGTAGCACCGGGCGACCAGTTCACCGTTGCCCCGACGTTCGGCAATGTTGGCCAGAGTAGGACACTCAGCGGCAGCCTGTGCGGGCCGACCAATCTTCTCCAAGGTCCGGGCTAGCCACTCATATACTTCAATCTGATCAGGGACCAGACGAGAGGCACGCATCCAGAGATCGGCGGCTTCCTCCAACCGGTTCCGTCGGGCAAGGATGCTGCCCATTTGGGCATAGGTGACCGACGCCTGTTCCAGCATACCTAGCCAACCTCACCATGGAGTCACAGTTGATCGGCCACCAAGAAAGCCGGGTTGCCTTTCTGCGCGTACAGCCTGTTTTCCACCCGGTCCAACATCGCAGATCTGGCAGCAATCGCCACCAGTGGTCTAGACAAAGTATACCACAATAGCGTCCGCTTAGAAAATGGCCCGGATGGCCTATCGGGCTGTGCCGTGTTCTTCGAGGGTTGCCGGGAGCACGTGAAGCGCTGTGGGCATTCCCCACGTGCCCAGGGGTCAGAGCAGAGACGTTCCGCCGGAACGTTTCTATCGCGCGTTCCCTGCTTCGCCAAATCCGTCCCACGCTCGCATAATTGACTTCTGGCCTGGTCGGGTCTAGAATGAACGTCGTAGTCACGTGTAGGATGGTGATCAAGTTGGAAGACGAATCTGGATCACGTAGCAAAGGACGCATGTCCTACCCTCTTCCTATCAGTCACATAGTCCGACTCCCTCGCTGGTAGGTTGTATCCCCGCTGCTCGCCGCCTCCGAGGGGGTTCACCCTAGGAGGTGTTTCGATGCAAACCCCTGTCCTGGACACTGTATTGGCGCACCTGCGTGCCGCTCTGAAGAATGATGATCTGGGCGAAGCCGCGGCCATCATCGAGGCCTTGCGCCCGCCCGACCAAGCTGACCTTTTCGCCGAGTTAGACGACGAACACCAGATAGCACTCTTGCCCACCCTGGACCCGGCCGACTCGGCTGATATCCTGGAGGAGTTGGCCGACGAAGAGGCGGCTGAGCTGGTGGAGGGCCTGGCGACCGAGACAGTCATCCGCATTGTGGACAAGATGGAACCCGACGAGGCAGCCGACCTGCTGGGTGACATCCAGCCCGAGAAGGCACAGGTTGTGTTGGATGGCCTGGAGGATGCGGACGACGTGCGCCCCCTGTTGCTGCACCCCGATGACAGTGCCGGCGGGTTGATGACCTCTGAGTTTCTGGTGCTGCGCCAGCGCATGACGGCGGCCGAGGCCATCCAGTCCATCCGCTCGTGGAAACCAGAGGCGGAAACG
>SDBU01005452.1_pt1 | contig 15223 bp, 13 predicted proteins | sample 2277071 | NCBI WGS metagenome assembly SDBU01 (sample SAMN10397929, study PRJNA504765) | marine sediment metagenome | isolation source: marine sediment core GS08_GC12, 126 cmbsf | place: Arctic Ocean: Gakkel Ridge, Loki's castle | collected 2008
TTCGTCTATCAGGAAGCCGGTTGCCTCGGCTGAGGTCAGCCTGCTTTTTTCGAATACGGCGGGTACGCTTGCTATCGAAACGGACGACGTCCAAATCACACGGCGGATTTATCGAAGCGGTGAAAGCGAATATTTGATTAACAACAAGATCTGCCGGCTGCGGGATATTAAAGAACTGTTCATGGATACCGGCGTCGGCGCCAAAGCATATTCGATTATCGAGCAAGGGCAAATCGGACAGTTGCTGCAATCCTCTAAAGTTGACCGTCGGGCAATATTCGAAGAGGCGGCGGGTATCAGCAAATACAAAGCCCACAAAAAAGAAGCTATGAGAAAGCTCGAGAGGACCGAGCAGAACCTGCTTCGGTTAGCGGATATTCTCGGAGAGATTGAAAAGCAGTTGCGGAGCGTAAAACATCAGGCAGGGAAGGCCCGCCACTATCTCAAGTACACCGAGAGATTAAAAGAGCTGCAGGTCAATTACTCTCTGGTTGAGTACGCCAGAATTGATAAAGCAGCTACTGAGAAAAAAGACAAGCTTGGAACAGTGCAGCAGCACTTCGCGGCGGTATTGGCTGAAGTCGCCAGGAATGATACCTTGATAAGCGAGATCGGTCGAGAACTCATAGAGACCGAGAACCACATCAACCAGACGGACAATTCCCTGGTCGCGACGCGAAGCAAAATCGAGCAGCGTCTTCAGAAAATAGATTTTCTGAAGACTCGCATCGAGGAACTGGGCGAAAGAAAAGAAAACACGGCTGAACGAGTTGAAAAACTTCGCCAGACAAAAGAGCTTTTTGTAAAGGACCTGACCCGATGTAAAGAGCAGCAGGAGCAATGCCGGACGAGTCTCGAAGAACAAGCGTCTGAGCTTGAAGAACTGCAGACTCTTATCAGTCAGACCAACAGTGAGTGCGGCGCACTTGAAGCAGAACTCGAAGATGAAAAAAGCGGCATCATTGATATCGTCCGCAGAACAGCTCAACTGCATAACGAGTTGCAGAGCCTTAATGACTATCGCAACAATCTTGCCGGTCAGAAGGACAGATTGAACGGTCGGGCAGATACAGCCAAACAGGAGTTAGAGCAATTACTCACTGAAAAGGCTCAGTATGAAGCCCGCGCCGCTGATATCGAAGCTAACATAACGGAACTGACACAGAGTCTTGAGGTGCAGCAGAAAAAAGCCCAAAGGCTGAATGAACATCTGGAAGCCGATTCAAAACGTCTGGCTAACGTAAAGGAAACCCGAAGCGCCATTGCCGGCGAACTTTCGATTTTGACTGATATGGAGAACCGTCGTGAAGGGCTTGCATCGGCGGTCAAGAATATCCTTGAAAAGCGCGGCTCAGATAACAGGTTCGATTACGTAGAGGGGCTCATCGCTGATTGTATCAGCGCCGACGTTGAGTACGCACCGGCAGTGGAAGCCTGTCTCGAAGGCAAGACAGATTCTGTGATTGTGAACAACACTGAAAGGTTGTTCGCCGATACCGAGACCATTGGTAATCTCGACGGCAGGGTAACGTTCCTCTGTCTCGATAAGTCGGAGCCTTTCGGGGATTCAACCGACCTGAGTAAATATGAGAATATAAAGGGGCGTCTCGTTGAGTTCGTCAAGTATGACTCAAAGTACGCACCTCTGGCGTGGCAGTTACTTGGAAGGACTTTGCTTGTCGATTCGGTTGAGTCGGCATTGGAACTGACCAAAAAGTTCGGTTCGGGATATCAGTTTGTAACACTGAAGGGCGAACTGGTTACGGGCGGCAGTGTGAAGCTCGGGCCGCTTGGAAAGGCTTCGGGTCTTATCAGCCGAAAGAGCCGATTGCGACAACTGCAGGATATTATCGCGAATATGGAGGCTGAGGTTACACAGCTCGAACAGCAACTTGCAGAGGCGAACCAGTCAAAGGAACACCTGGCAAAACTGCAGGGGGACTTGAGAACGGCTATTTACGAATCGAACACCGAAAGAACTGAACTCGCATCCAAGACATCCTTCTACGGCCAGAATATTAAACGCTTGCAGGAAGAGCAGCCTTTAGTCACCGGTGAGATTGAAATGCTCGAAGAGCAAATCGCTCAGTCGGTCAAACGTGAATACAACTCAAAGCAGAAGCTCGACGAGCTTGAATCTGTAAACAGCCAACGGAATGAACGGATAAGCCGACTCGAAGAAGACTGTGCGCAAAAGAGAGAACTGCTGAAGTCGCAGAACGAGAACCTTACCGAGCTTAGAATTTCACTTGGCCAGGCCGAGCAGCAGTCAAAGGCTTTGGCTGAGACTATCGAGTCGCTACAAAAGCAAATGGCGGACAGTGACGGCGCTGAGACGAGCGCGCAGGAAGAAATACAAACATGCACCGAGCAAGCACAGCAGGGGCAGAGAGATATTCTCAGTTCGGAGTCGGCAGTCTCGCAATTATACGTTGACAAAGAGCAGATTCAGCAGAGCAGCAAGCAACTGCACGGCGAAATAGAAGAATTGCTTGAAAAGCAAAAGGAGACTGAGGAAGTTATCCGCAGCAAACGCGCAGAACAGGCTGAGGTTGAGCAGCAGGTTAGTGAGCTGAAGGTTGAATTAGGGCAGCTCGAAGTCAAACATCAGGACTTAATCGAACGTGTAAGCGATGAGCTGCAAATCAATCTTGTCGAGGCGTTCGAAGATTACCAGCACCAGGACGTGGACTGGGAGGCCGTTCGTGAGGAGATTGTCGACCTTCGCGGCAAGATTAACAGGCTGGGCAACGTGAATATCGACGCCATCGAAGAACAGGAGAGCCTCGAAAAACGGTACGAGTTCCTATCAACGCAGGTCGGGGACCTGAACAGCAGTAAGGGCCAGTTGCAGCAATTAATCAATCGGCTCAACAAGACCAGCCGCGAGAAGTTCGAGCAGGTCTTCGAGGAAATCCGCACGAATTTCCAGCAGATTTTCCGCAAACTCTTCAACGGCGGCAAGGCTGATATTGTTCTCGAAGAAGCAGAGGACATATTAGAAGCTGGTATCGAAATTATCGCCAAACCTCCAGGCAAGGAGATGCGAAGTATTTCATTATTGTCGGGCGGTGAAAAATCCATGACCGCTATCGCGCTGCTGTTCGCAGTGTTCAAGACCAAGCCCTCACCGTTCTGCTTTCTCGATGAGGTTGACGCAGCCCTGGACGAGGCGAACAACGAGCGATTCAATATGATGATTCGCGAGTTCCAGAAGGAATCGCAATTTATCATTATCACTCACGCTAAACGCACGATGAGTATCGCAGATATGCTCTACGGAATCACGATGCAGACCAAGGGCGTGAGTAAGAAGATATCCGTTCAGTTTGACCAGTACGAGCCGGAAGAGGAAACCGCCGCTGCGGTGGCTTAGAGCGTCTAATGCTCTTAGTCTTCTTAAGGCCAGAACGCTGCGACTGCGATAACGAACCAGATTACTACGCCCACAAGCAGTTTCATCGATGAGCCTACGAACTGTCCGATGCCGGCGTGCATCGCGACTTTAGTTCGCTTGTTCTGTCCCTTCGTGCCGGAGAGAAACGCTGAGCCGACTGCTGCGCCAATAGCCGAACCGACGAGAGTACCTATAATCGGGATTGGGATTAAGAATGTTCCAAGCACGGCTCCGGTTATAGCGCCGGCAATTGCACCGACGGAACCCCAGAAGCCCGCACCGGCTTTTTTGGCGGCGCCCATACCGCCGAAGAACTCCAGTATTTCGCCTATGGTCGCCAGTACGGTAATTGCTATGAGGGTGTAAATCGAAATGACGTTATGGTCGCGCAGCAGCCACGCGAAAGCGGCGGTCGCAATTACCATCAGCCATGTCCCCGGGACCGCGAAGGCAACCAGTGACAGGCAAACTATGTTCAGCAATACCAGGATTGTCGCCCAGAAGTAAGTCATCCGGCCCCCGTTTACCGCAAAGTTGGTTCTCTTCGTCTCATGCAGTCGACGAAGGTTTTTAAATTGTTGGCCCACTTCTGCGCTTCGAGCAAATCAATCTCGTCGGTTTTGACAAGTCGGGCGAGGTGGCTTTCCATAGTAATCATTTTTTCGTCGGGAGTGTTTTTTGTCTTGGTCTGCAGTTGCGAGTATATCTGTTCAACCTTTCCGGTGCGTATAAGATTGGCGCATGCGTAGTTATTATTCAATATCTCCATTGCCACGACCCGGCCGCTGCCATTTTTTCTCGGTATCAGTTTCTGGCTGAGGATACACCGCATGCCGAGTGAGAGTTGATTTCTTACCTCGGCCTGCCTGCCTTCGGGGAAATAATCGAGTATTCGCGTTATTGTTCCGGTCGTGTCGCGGGTGTGGAGGGTTGAAAATACGAGGTGTCCAGTCTCGGCGGCCATTAAGGTCATCGCTATTGTTTCGGGGTCGCGCATCTCGCCGACGAAAATCACGTCGGGGTCCTCTCGGAGCATCGCGCGCAGGCCGTCGATGAAGTCTTTGACGTCTCTGCCGATTTCACGCTGGGAGATAATCGAGTTTCGCTGCTGGAATATATACTCTATCGGGTCTTCGAGCGTTATGACCCGGCAGGCGCGTTTTTGATTGATTCTGTCAATCATCGAGGCGATTGTTGTGCTCTTGCCGGCGCCGGTGATGCCGGTGACGAGGACCAGGCCTTGCTTGCGATTGATGATATCTTCCCAGACGGTGTTTGGAAAGCCGATCTGCTCGACGGGCAGGATGTCGAGTGACAGGGCGCGGATGGCGGCACAAATGCCATCGTTTTCTTTGAAAACATTTATGCGAAACTGCAGGCCGCGGATGCGGTAGGAACAGTCGACGTGGTACTGGTTTTCGAGCTTGACCATGTTTTCTTCGGACAGCAGCGGGTAAATCAGCTTCTTGGCGACGTCGGCGGTGACCGCCATTGCCTTTAGCTTGTGGAGGTCACCGTTGATTCGGTAGGTGGCGGGTGCTCCGACTTTTATATGCAAATCGGAGACCTTCATGGCCCCCTGTTCTTCGAAGTAGTGGAGCATGTCGAGTATGCTGAGCCGCTTTAAATCTTCAGTCGCGTACACTTTGGCATCTATTGGATAGCCTTCAGCCATCGCTGCTCTCCTTTGATTAAGACGTGCTTTGCCTTGGAACCCAAATCTGCTCCGCAGATTTCCATAGGGGTTCTGCCCCTCGACAATCTCGGGACATTCGGCTCGCTGCACTATCATAACCGTTATACACAAAACGGCCATTCACAAATACATCGAATGGCCTGCCATGAACAAGCGAAGCGAGTCGAATGGAGGCGGGGGGATTCGAACCCCCGTCCCGAAATCGTCAAGCCTCTGATAATAAAGAGCTTACGCAGAAGCAAAATCCTGTCTTGTCCACCAGCTTGGACATTTTACTGCAAAAATACCCCGATTTACAGCAAATTATAACCTCTTGGCCGGAACTACCGGAGCATATCAAGGCAGCAATTAAAGCACTAACAGAAGCCTATATTCAAGGAGTTCAAGGATGACCGTATCAGAAAAACAATTAGAAGCTAACAGGCAAAACGCAACAAAAGGCGGAGTCAAAACGCCGGAAGGTAAAGAAATAGTCAAACACAACGTCAAGAACACAGAATCACAAAGTTTACCGTGGCTTTATCGGCAGTTTCCAAGCGCTTTTATGGCTATATAACACCCCCCACCCCCGGAGAAGGGGGCGGGCAGTCTAAATGTAGTACCTACGCCCTAAATTACTATACGGCTTTTTCAAGTTGTAGAATGTCGAAGTCTTTGTATGACCCCCCAAGCGCCTTGGAAAATAGGGGGTAGGATTTCGCGAAAAGTGGGATACAATCACTTCCAAATCGCGTGGCTCCTACCCAAGACTATAGAACAAACGGCGAAATCTTGCGAAAAAACGTAAAATTTAAGGGCAAACCATTAACTCGGCCGATTTTATTGCTATAATGACGTTGATGTGTTAAATTCCGATAATATTTTCAAGCATTATGGCAAGTTTAAGATTCGCGGGTTTAAATCTTAAGTTTATGCTTGACGTGCTTGATTGTATAAGGTTATGTAATGCGCCAAGATTTCTTGTGTCTTTTTGGAGAGATTTTCAGCTATCGCGGCGTTTTTTTGGGCCGCAAGATGTTTTTTTTCGGACTTGTTTTTTACCGGTTTCTTTGCCATAATTAGCCATTCGGTTATTTTGTTTACCGGCTTAATTGGAAGGATTGAAATTTAACGTGGACGGTTTCTTTCAAGGAGGTTAGAAATGCCCAAAACAGGAGCAACTCAGAATCATGACCAGAAAAGCAATAATTGTCAGCGAGGAGCCCATAATAAGAACAAAAGACGTTTAATTGCGATGGCTTCTCATCGACATTTGCTAAAAAACCCGACTTTATTGCAGGCTTGCTGTGATGCAGTTTCCGCTTACAACATTACTCGCGCACGTTGAGCGGTATTTTGAGTGACTTTTTGCAGATTTAAAGAGAGACGACGGAGGAGCATAACATTATGCAAATAAAATACTACAAATTCCTTGATGAAGTTTTAGGAAATTTGAGTGAGCTTGAGCAATATCACGCTTTACATTTAACGAGCATAGCTAAGTCTATTGAGTTACACAATCCAAAAATTAATAAGATAGTTTTTCAGGAGTTGAGTGGCAAAGGGCTCAATCTTAGTGGTCCAGGCATTTTATTAACACAAGAATTAGAGATGGTAGGTTACGATAGCAAAGATATGGTTACATATGACCACTTTATCTTCTATGAAACTGAAGGATTAAGCGAAATGGCCGTTCGTTTTACAATTGCACATGAGCTGGGGCACATTTTCTTCAACAATCCAATGGATGTATCTATGGATGAGCGTGTATACGTACCAGTTCCTGACAGCGAGAATTTATTCGCAGTCCACTACAGACCTGATCATGAAATCATGGCCGATTTTTTTGCATTGATAATGTGTGAACAACGACAGGCAATATTACGATTCCCATATAGACATCCATGTTTTGTCTTCGTAAAGAATTGTATAAAAAGTAAATTAACAACAAAAACATTTCGCGACGCATTTGAAAAAAGAATTAAGGATTGCGAGGAATACGCAAGAGCGAAATCACTTTAGGCTTGACCTCTCCTGACATGGCTTAAAAAGGTTTTCATTTGAAGATGTGATTTGAAACCGTCTGTAAAAGAACCGAACGTCCGTTCCCATCTTTTGTCTTTCCTGGGACCTCTTGGCCAAATATGGATGATTTGGCGGCCACGGTCATTTGCATATGGAAGGTCGCTATCACTTGTCCAGTCTCCAAAATGGCCGTCTATTTTTGCCCTTATCTCAAAAGAGAATTTTCTCATAACGATACTCAAAAGACCTGTATTCGGATTTATGGTTAAAACTTGATAGCGATTCGGAAGAATTTCTTCACTTTTTTCAATAAAGAATTTTCGTCCTGAATAGTTCATACAACATGGGCCCGTGATTAAACTATTTAATTCGATTTTCTCTGGCAAATTATCTGTCATAGTATGGTGCAGTACATTACGCGCCCTGTGCATATGACCTGCAAGGATTAAATGGACACCCATGTTTTTAAGTGCAATTATGGCTTCGTCGCAGTTTCGAAGACCGGTTTGCTTTTTTAGCGGTTCTTCCAATACTGGAAATGGATTGTGATGCATTAGCACTATTCTTAATTTATCTTTGCCGTATTTATTGAATAACTCTAAAGCTTCATTAAGCTGTGCACTACTCACATAGCCTTTGTTTTCTTTATCCCGATAAGTCAAACCTTCACAGGTGTCCAAGCCTACGAACACAGCATCTTTCCTGAGAGTTTTATTAAAGTATATTGGTTTGCCCATCTTATACCTATACTGTGCATTATCTTTATATAAGCTGTTGAACCATTTCTGAAACGTTGACATTTTCACCTTCATAGTTGCACAAGCCAAAGGCTTAATTCTCTTCCTTGGATTTCTTGCTTTGTATTCCCTCGTTAATATGTCACGATTTAAATCATGGTTGCCTGGTACTATTAGGACATTTGGCCATATCAAATTAAGACTCTTAACCAGTGTAGACAAAAATATCTTAGCCTTGTGAAATTCTGTGGGTTGTCCAGTATTTGCTATATCGCCGGTAAACACTATTATTATAGGTTTAACCTTAATTCTACCTCTCAAATCGTGGGCCACCAATTCTGCGTATCTTTGATAGCTTAATTCAATCTGTTTCTTTGTTTTTGCGCCATTGCCAACTTGCTCGGCTAAACAAATATTTCCTGCTTGAAGGTCGCTAATATGCAATATATTGAATGCCTCTGGTTGAACTTTCATTGTCTTTCCTTTTTATTCAAACAGATTCTGCTTAATGAATAAGGTGAAAAGATTATTGTCTATGCCACATCCATCCATATAGTATTATTTAGCTATTTGACTTCAAATACAGACTATCACCTTCTTACTTGCACGTCAAGTGAGTATTTATCAGGGAGTTTCCCGTTAATAGTAAAATTTGCACACTACAGATGGAAGCGTTTTGCGTCTTTTACCAGCAAAATCGGCAGCTACCCAAAAATTAGTTACCAAGCACGGGCCATCGTCAATATCGAAAATAGTTTCCCACTGTCCAGCAAGGACGGTATTTCTTTGAGTCTGGTCACAGCATAGCTCTGTAGGGCCGGGGAATGGTTTAGTTACCGGCGCGTATGGCAGGCCGGTAGTCAGCCATTCGTTTGCAAGAATGCCCAAATCAGGAAAACCTACTGTCCCGTCAAGATTAGTATCTGATTTGACAGGAATTGTCTCCATATGGCCGGAACTGCCGGAACATATCAAAAAGCAAATCATAGCATTAGTTCAAACTCCTATTAAAAGGGCTAAGTAAATGCGTAGTATCAGCGGAAGAATCCAGAATATTGAAGAGAAACTGAATCTCGATAAAAAACCTGTAACAATTAACCTTATCATGTTTGGGGGTAAGAGAAAATTATCGCCTGACTGGACAATAGGTAATACAACTTATCACCTCGTTCATTATGATGAAATAAAGAAAAAATGAAGAATATCCAAAAACGAATCGAGAATTTGGAACGAACATTAGGTTTGGGCAGGAAACCCGATGTTATTTGCATAAATGAACGAATGTCTAACGAACCCGAATCTGTTCTACCGAAAAATGTAGAAGAATGGCTAACATATCAGAAACAAGTTCAGAATAACCCAGACCGTGACCTAATCATCTTGCTTGCATCGGATGAGCTGAGGACCAGAGAATTGCAAAAAGCAACTAAAAGCAACCAAAAACAACTATAAATCAAAAAATGAACCAACAAAATGAGTAAAGCAAAGGACAAATCAGCACTAACAGAACGCCAACTCAAAGCGATACCTCATATAGTGAGCAGCCCCACATATATCGAAGGCTGTAAAACTGCCAAGATAGATAAAACAACACTTTACAAGTGGCTTAAACAGCCTGAATTTAAGGCTGAACTTGACCGGCAGAGGGACGAAGTGACTGCTGAGGCATTCGGCGTACTATCGCAAGGCTTGACTAAAGCGGTTGAAACTCTTGTTGATTTATTAGATAATAAAGACAACAGGCTCAAAAGACTGGCAGCTAAGGACGTTATCGACTTCATTATCCGGCACAAGGAAAATGAGGATTTAGACAGACGGTTGACAGAGATTGAGAAGCGGTTAGCCGTATAGTAAAGTCAGAGACGATATGGCGGAGATTATGGCGGAGTTGATAGCTGAGAGGCCAAAGGATAAGATTCACCCATCTACCCATCTACTCATCCACTAATTTAGATACGGTGTTTTTTTGTTTGCTCATTAGGCCCAAAAACGCATAATATCCCTTCTATATGAAGAAAGAATATCTGGCCGGGATGTGAGGATATTACAGCGACTGACCAAATTCATTTGTAAAGAGAAGATAAAATCGTTCATGCGGGGAATTAGAAATGGATAAGGAAAATAATAAAGTGGGGATTGATGTGGTAAACGGTGAAATAAAGAAATTTGATGTTGAAGAATTGCTGACAAATTTTCAGACAATGATAACTAGGCATAAATTCGATTTTATTAAAGACGAGAATAAGATCAAAACACCTCTCCGCAGATTACAACATTTATTCAAAAAGGCAAAAGATGAACAAAAAGGAGCTAGTAATAAAAAGGATTTAAGTGAATATCTTGACTGGCATGAAACACACAAATGGGGACGTGAACTATGGCACGAATTAATAAGTGCTGCGCTCTATGAAATAGACCCTAGCTCGAAAGGAAATTCAAAAATATTTGAATATCTTGATGCTGCAACGGAATTTGAAGATTTGTTATATGGTCTTGAACCATATTATCGAGATCATACACTGCACTCTCTGTGGGTGTATTTAATTGGCGTAAAACTCATGGCAGACGGAGGAGAACTTCATAAAATCTCAAAAGATTTAAACTGGTATTTGTTTAATGATGTCGAGCAAGGAAGGGATAAAGACCTGCATCCAAAGTGTCTAAAGGAATGGACAAAGTTTAAAAAGGAACTCTTTCAAATACAACTACAAAATTATAAAGATACCGTATGGTGTATAATGGCTTTGTGTCACGATTTGGGATATTCCCTTGCTAAATTAGACAAGTTGAATGAGAGAGTTCAGAAAGTGTTGGGGTTTTTTGATGTGTCTGATTTCAGGCATGTGGGCTATTCTTTAGAAGTAGAACACCAATACCTTATATCGCAGTTTTTGGAATTAATGGCAATGGAGGTACGAATAGTACCAGGAGAAAATTATAAGTCTCTTAGAGAAAATATACATAATAAGCATAATGATACTAAAATAAATGAAGAAGAACTTGAAACAAGTTTTATTGACAATATTAAAAAGCCGCAAAAAGATGTAAAAGAATTGTTAGAATCTAAAAGCATAGAAGATTTAGACAACTTCAAGTTTTGGGATGAGTTTGGAAAAATACTAAAGGATGATTCAGAAAACCTGCTCGCTATAGCAAAAGATATTGAGGAAGAAACTCTCGTTAAATGTTATCGAGATGACTCAACATATTGGCGGTTATGTAAGGCACTTGAACGAAAAGAGCATGGCATTCTCAGTTCTTATTTGATTTATAAAACCCTTGGGATTTTTGCAGATACTTCTGTACGTGGTTCAGCAGAAGATTGGGGGCTTGAAGATGAAGAAGTAATCTATAATGTTATTCGGGGCGACATATTATTCGCCATAGCACAGCATGAATTTGCTTATACTCACATAGACCAGCTTGGAAGTTTAGCAGAGATACTAATTTTGTGTGATGAGTTAGAGGAATTTTCACGACTTGGTCGGCAGTTGCAATCGAGAAAATATCATGCCACCGCAGCGGAGGCTGGTGTAAATATTATACCCACCGGAGAAAAGATTAAAATTGAAATAGAATATGTTTATCAACACGAGAGCAAGGAAGAATTTTATGGATTTGTTGCTAGAAAAGCAGAAAAACTGTGTACTTTGTATTCATTGAATCAAAGACGGGATGAAGAAGAACCTTTGTTCTATCCTATTGAAGAAATTAAAGTTAATTTCGAAATGAAAAGGAAGAATGACGAAAGCGAAATGAAACCTCCTGAAGTAATATTTGTAATGAGTAAGATCGATAAAAAAGAAAAAAAGAAACCAACAAAGGGCGAAATTCCTAAGCCAATATGGGGCAAAATACCTAAGCCCGTCAAAAAATATCCTGTTGAACTGATGAAAGATTATGAATCTTATGAAAGCAAAAGTATGGCCTGTGATCAAAAATTTAAAGCAGCTGAAAACAAAGACGATATTTGCAACAAAGATCCAGATTTGAATTGTGATTTTGTAGATATTTGTAAATTGAAGAGTAAGTGTGAAGAATGTGAAGGCAAAAATGAAAAATGCAGTGAAGGAAATTATGCTTTAATCTGTCATGAAGATGAAATTAAGGTAAAACCTACTAAATGTGGCGAAGAGTTTGGCTTAAGAAAATGGCTTGGTGTTAAAGAAGATAAATAGATGGCAGGTGAATATGACTGCAAAAGCTTATGGATTTGAGTTAATTTTAGACTTGCATGGATGTGATGTCGATAAGTTTAACAGGGGAAGTCTTGATGAATATTTTGAAAAGTTATGCAATGCAATTGATATGAAAAAGTGTGAGCGGTACTGGTGGGATGATGTCGGAGTTCCAGAAGGAGAAAGGCAAACTTCGCCACATACAAAAGGTACTTCGGCTGTGCAATTTATCTTGACCAGCACAATTGTTGTCCATAGTTTAGACTTGCTAAAAGTTGTTTTTGTTAATATATTTTCGTGCAAAGCCTTCGATAGAGAAGTTGCTGAACAAATTACAAAAGAGTGGTTTGGTGCTAAAGATTGCAGGACACATTTTATAGAAAGGATTTAGGATGCTATTAATTGAGCGTGAGATTGATATTCCTTTATACAATGGGAAAGGTTCTCTTTTAGCATATTTTGAGCAAAAGCTTCGCAAACATATTGGGGACAACGAAATCCCGATACGGTTTGCCGTAACTGATAGCGAAAATGGAAACTGTCACTGTGAACTGGGAGTTCTGACGGATACAAAAGATTTTTCGATTGAGCAATTTGAATCCATGTTTAGCTTTACTCATAGAAAGCATGGAAATGCAGACAAGTTTAATGCTGTTCTATTAGTCCCGACAGGTATAGGAGCTGATATTGGCGGCCATGCTGGAGATGCCGGTCCGGTTGCAAGGCTGATAGCTTCTGCCTGTGACACATTGATAACACATCCGAATGTAGTAAATGCCTCTGATATTAGCGAACTTCCGGAAAATGGGTTATATGTTGAGGGAAGTGCAATTTCCAATCTGCTTATGGGGACTGTTGGCCTTGAAAAAGTGCGTGCCAACCGTGTAATACTGGTAATAGATAAGCATAAGGAAAAGCAAATTTCAGACTCAACTATCAACTCCGCTTCTGCGGCCCGCGCTGCGATGGGGATGGATTGTCCGCATATAATAGAGTTGGACCCGCCGATTAAAATGTCTGCCAGATATTCTACTTCCGGCAGTGCTGTCGGGCGAGTTGAAGGTTTAGATCGCCTTTGTGAAGTGTTACTTCGGCACCGCTCAGAATATGATGCCGTCGCGCTTGCATCGGTTATAGATGTTCCATCTGAATTTCACACCTCATATTTTGAGAGTAAGGGAGAGATGGTTAATCCATGGGGAGGAGTGGAAGCAATGTTGACTCATGCGGTCACGATGCTTTTCGGTGTTCCAGCAGCACACGCACCTATGTTTGAATCGATGAAGATTGCAAATCTTGATGTAGGTGTAGTAGATCCACGAATGTCCGCAGAAGCAATATCCACCTGTTTTCTGCATTGTGTCCTAAAAGGTTTACATCGCAGCCCACGTATAATAAGTGATTGGACTGCTTTTGGTCACCCCGGAGTATTAAATGCTGCCGATATTGCCTGTTTAATCATACCCAATGGGTGTGTGGGACTACCGACGTTGGCGGCATTAGAGCAGGAAATACCGGTAATAGCAGTGCGTGAGAATCACAATCGCATGAAAAACGACCTTGAAAAGTTACCCTTTAAAGCCGGCAAGCTTTTCATAGTTGAAAATTATCTTGAAGCTGTCGGAGTAATGACATCTCTCAAGGCTGGTGTCAATCCTTCTGCCGTTCGCCGACCACTTGCTTATACTAAAGTTTCGTGTGAACGTGTTAAATCTGACAACGATCAAGAAAATATTCTACCAAAGCCTTCTAAGACTGCCACGAAAGTATAAAGAGAAAACTATGGACAGTCATCTATTGCTAATAGTCCTTGATACACAAAAGATTGGATAAATGTTGAAGAAGCAACGGGAACTAGTTGAACAGACTGTATAATTATTGTTGGGCGAAAAATGAGTTTTTACAGTCCTTAACGCGCGCACGCGCACGCGCGCGAGGGAGTTTTTCCTAAAATCTAACAAAAGGAGGCAAAAAAGGAAAAACTAACGGCGTTTTCTCAACATCACCGCACCGAGGCTGAGCAGTAAGAGCATGAATGACTTACTTGCCACCTCGTATGGAAGGCTCTCGACTCAACTTCATTCGGAGTAATTCAACTGGACCGCCAGATTTGATAAATGACTCTGCCAATCCCAATACGTCTCGCACAAACTTCTCATCCAGTTCTTTCCGAATGGGGTCCCTGTCAATTTCATGCAGCGGTAAGAGTTGCTTTCCGCTCATAGCATCGAACAGCTTCACGGCTTCGTCAAGCTGGTCGGGCTTGAGTGTCGTTATGTCTAGGATGGGTAGAGTTTGCAGTGCCGCTTTGCCTATACGTCCCCTTCCAGACTGTTGCTTATTAGAATGCCACCATCGCAATAACATACCCAACGATGTATTTGCCCAAAGAACTAGAGCCTTTTCCTCTTCAGGAGATGAAAGACTGATTGATAGCCATGCACTACCGCCAATAGTTCTTCGGGGTGTGAATTGCATCCCAGTAGACTGGCTATTAAAACGGAAGTCGCGGTTAAAATGACAGTGGGATGCAGAGTTCAATATGTTCTGCACTTTTGCGGAAATGGCAACCTGCTCCTTTTTGTTACGTCCACGACGTTGGATGCCTTCAGAATCCCCATTGAATGACATCATTCGTTCCCTATCTGCATCATGAGACCACAAAATGGGGCAAGTAGGCACAGTGTTTGGTTCAACAGGAATGACATCAAAAGGCCCTCTTATACCTTTCTTTGAATCTCTGCCGTTAATATCGGCGTGATAGGGACCAATAGCTCCAATTCCTGCAACAGTGGTAATTGATATCTTTACGGCATCTGACTCATCCATGGTCGGGAGCCAGATTCGCTTCTCATTAGCAAGTTGGTATGCTGCTTGTGCTAGAGAAAGGTCAGAAATACGCGACAAGTTCCAACCGCCAGAAGCTGGCAAAGGAGCCTCTAAGGCTTGACCAATTATCCCATCTCCAAAATTAAGAGCAGTGCCACCTACAGGACCATCTTCAAGGTGTCGTATATTACCTTCTGAAATAATCCGAAGAATTTGGGAAGCCGCACTTGCCCCAAGAAGTGGGGATGCTGTACGTTCCTTTAGAATCACAAATGTTGCCCTCGTGCTCGGGGTCTCTGATTTCTTTCCAATAACAAGACTTTCTCCCATATCTGTATCTGCAGAGAATGACAAGTCAGCGTCATTAGCTCCCGCTATAGAT
>SDBU01005453.1_pt1 | contig 15219 bp, 7 predicted proteins | sample 2277071 | NCBI WGS metagenome assembly SDBU01 (sample SAMN10397929, study PRJNA504765) | marine sediment metagenome | isolation source: marine sediment core GS08_GC12, 126 cmbsf | place: Arctic Ocean: Gakkel Ridge, Loki's castle | collected 2008
ACAACGCACTCTCCAGGTCATTAGAATACCAAGGGAAGGCTATGTAGAAGTCTAATGTCTCCACTGCATCCTTCAGTTGATCCGATAAGAAATAACAGGTAAATAGGAACAGCGCCCATTTATTTTTTCTTACTTGTGGGACAATATACCGGTATTCTAAGAAAGTATCTTGAAGCATAACTTTTGAGCCAATGTAGATGTTGCCTTAAACCATCTTTGTCTTTAGAAATACATTCCTGATAATTTCCCCTTTAAGTAGGACGATGAGGAAAACCTATTACTACAACTCTTGATGTGTGGGGCATGCCAAAAGCTTACGTGCAGCAACTCAATCTGCCAATAATAATAGGCGTTGTCCCTATTTTTTAATACATTCACTCTGATAATGGCCCGGAATTCACCGCAAAGGCAGTGCGCAGATAGTTGAATGATCTCGAAGTCACAACACTCTTCATCGAGCCAGGGAGACCCTGGGAGAATGGATACAGATAGAATCATTCAATGGGAAACTGAGAGATGAGCTTCTTAATCGGGAGATATTTACCACATTACTTGAAGCGAAGATACTCATTGAAGAATGGCGGAAAGAGTACAATCAAGTAAGACCGCATAGTGCCTTAAACTACCAATCACCTGTTCCCGAAGCCATTATTTCATTGACTCCAACTTAGGAAGTGGTATTATTAATGGGGGTAGGTCGGATAGATACCTCAAGGACCTTTTTCAGGTGATCTTCTGCCAAGAGAGGGGAATGAGCACCAAAGACACCTCTTTTGCTACCTCAATGAGCGAGGGATTGGTCAGAGAATATGCCAAATTTATAGAGAATATACAATACGAGAACGTGAACTCTCTCAAATCCGCTACTGAAGGAGAAGAAACTCTGCTTTCGGTCACATGGGACTATTACCTATTTAATTTAGCTTATGAAAAGACATTGTATTTTGAGTTCAAGTTCAAAGATTCGTAAATGGTGTTTCAATCAGTTCTAAAGAAATCAATTTCTGTTTTTTTGCATTTCCTGTTTAATTGATCGTTCTCACTAAAAACGTAGAAACCTTCCGGCCTTTGAAAAATATCTAATCCTCTTCCGGGCTTAATTTTCCATCCCGTATCAGTTTCAATCGATCTATCATGAATGTTGATGTTGAATTCATAGGAAAAAATCATGCTCCTCTTCAGTAAATCTCTTTTGATATATTCATATTTTTGCTTAAGCTGCTTTTCTATCTCGTCATTTTCTGCTTTTGTAATGAGCGAAACAGCCACCTTATTACCAGGGAGTGGTTCAACAACATCACAAAAGGACAGGAAATTTCTTATCTGATAATCATATTTTATGTATGGATCTACCACAACTATTCTTTTAGCACCATGTAGGTAATCACCAAATAGTGCTTCATAAGAATAACCCGTATCGTTCTCATTGATTTGTATATGCTGTTCTTTGAGAGTTTTCTTTTTGGTCTGTTGCCGCTTGTAAAACCTTTCGTTATCTTTATCTACTAGACTATTTTCATCATAGTAAATTGGTAATCTATGAAATGTTTGAAGTTCGTCCGGATATTTTGATTTAAGGTTCTGAGGATGATATTCTCTGTCAAGTTTGCACAACTCATCGCGTATCCTTTGTCTAAACTCTAAAGCTGGATTAACGCAGAATTTATAAAATTCATTTTTGATTGGCTTCTTGTGGGGAAAAAGAATTTTCAAAAGACCACTTGTGCCGGATTCTATAGCCTTTGTATCGCGCATGTCATCACAATCTGTAAGTTCCATGTTAGCTTTAACATAGTCTTTAAAGCTAATATCATTTCTTAGACCATGTAAGATTTCTCCAAAGATATCACCTTTAAATCCCAAGTTTTTTGATGGAGTATTTTTTGAAATCCTGGGTAACTCCCATCCAGGAATTAATCCTGAAAAACGGTCAATGAAGGCAGTTTCTCTTAAGAAATTAGGAAATGAACGAAACAATCCTATTGTATCATTGATTGGATTCATGTTTTCATCGATTTCAATGTTTGCTAATAGAACGACTCCTGCTTCTGCCGAAACAGAACTTGCGCTTCCTCTTCCAAACTTGCCTGATTCTAAATATGATTTTAACAAGGCGGTGAGCTCTCCAGAGCTATCGGCCTTTACTTTTTGTGCTTCATCAATAACAACGCAATCATACCTTGTTATTAAACCCGCAGTTTTGCGAGAATCATTATAAAACAAAACTGCTGGTGATATCGAACCGGAACGAATGGCAACGTACCGAGACATATTGTCAAAAACAAATGATTTCCCTGTACCCTTAGGAGCAGGTTCAACTAAGTTAAAACGCGGCTCAACCATGGGAATTAATCTACTAATGAGTAATACTTTTTGTCTTTCCGAATAAAGATCATGGTTAAATCCCATTGAAGAAACAATGAGGTCAATCCATTCAGTGGTAGAAAAATGCTCTCGTGCCTCACAAAAATATTCAATGTCTATGTTTGCTAATTGAAAGGGTTTAAATTCTTTCAGCCAAATTTGACCTTTAGGATTCTCATCTGACGGCGGTATATAAAATAATGTCCCAACGCCCCACAGGCCACTACTTAATAACATTTCATTATCTTGAACAATTTGAGGAGAAACAAATGCAGAAGTTTCATCTAAAAGTGGCACATTGAGATAGCGGTCTCCTTTTGCCAAATTTACATAGACCGAAAAATTATCAAGAAATTTTACCTCTGATTGCTCATACAATTGATTCTTTATAGCTTCTTTCTTGCCTTTTGCTGGAATATATTTCTGGGCAAACTGCGCAATTTTTTGTCGAGCTTCGTCAGATAAATCTAAATCGTTTCCAACAAAGTGTGAAATAATCCACTCCCCTACGTAGGTAGGTATAGCTCTATTACCGAAACCAGCCTTGTGGATGAGCGATTTATTAATGACAATTTCTCCAAAATAATCTTTGGCTAGAGATTCAAATTTCTTCATAGCATTTCCTATAATTTCTCAAAATCGAAATCACTTTGAGCAAATGTTTTAATCTTGATTGGAAATTGAAGTGTTTCCCTAAAGCTTCGATTGGCTATTTCGTAATCTATGCAAATGTGAAATGATTTCATGACCCTGTTTGGAATACGAATTTCCTTTGAGACTTCAATATCTGCATTACCAGGCAATACTTCTATCCTCATATCCAAAAGAGACAATCCATTCGATTTGACTCCAATAAGAATATTCTGTGCCGCCACACTGTTGGGATTCGCCAACCGAAGAACAATCGTTTCCCTTGTCATTAAACGATATTCTCGTTTTGGTAATTGCAGGATGATGTCTCTATAATCCTTTATGCCGTACTCAAAATATCCCGCTGGCACAATGATTTCTTCTGGCAGCACACCGCCGTGTACGTAAAAATCTCCATTAATATCCTTAAAGCGACCATAGCCACGGGCAATAATATAATTTTTGCCGTCTCCACAGGTCTCTTTGTTAAGGAAAAAAAGAGCATCAGATATGTTATCATTGCTCTTCATTGATTGAAACGTTTCATCATCTGCAATGATAAATCTGTGATTAAGATCTATCGATTTTCTCCTAAAATAGTCAACATCTATCTTATTCTCAATGCTTTTTGTAATTAGAGTTGAACCGTGATCAGATATAAAAAATATTTTTGTCTTATTTTCAATATTATTCCGCTTAATGAAGTTAGCAACTAATTCCGTAATATTCTCAATTATGAATGAAATCCGTTTTTTATGTTCAATGGCAGTTTTTTGGTAAGACTTGTGCAATTCATCATCGATCTCCAAGTAGTTAATAACAATAAATTCATTATCGGCTACTTTATATTCATTTAACTCTCCGGCTTTTGAAAGATATTTAATTTTATGGTCCGGAAAATATTCCTGCCACTTTCTTGTTAAGTTCTTTGCGTAATCATAGTCTTTATTGTCTACCTTGTCTCGTTTTCCCGAAATAATTGCAATTTTTGCCACGGATGTATCCGTTGGGAGCAAACTAAGGTAGGGTTCGCCTTTTCCGAGAACTATCTTGTATTTTGCGAAAGAAGATTGGAGAAAATCAAAGAATTTATAATTGAAATTATCAAGCAAAAGCAAAATCGGAATACTTGTTTCTGCAATTTGCTCTTTGTAGTTGAATAAAAAGCGATATACTGAATTGCGATGGTGGTAACTTATCTTGTTATAGCTATCAAAGATATACTGTGAAAATTTAGCTCCACATTGAAGAACGTCGGAATCTTTCTTTTTGGTTGTCTCAAGCCAAAACTTATATGGCAGATATTTGTGAACAGCCCAGCTTACGACGTTATCAAGATCACCTTGCATATCAAAAGGTGGTGGCTTTGTCGGAGGAACGTAGCTCTTAAGATCATCTATTTTCCGCTCATAAAAAGGCGGGAGAGATTTGAAGATTACTTTCATCTTTGAAACTAATTTCTGATCAATTAAGCTTGGTTCGGACTTTAAGATATCAAGAGTGTACTCAATCTCCTCTGACAGTTCACCTGAGAAATAAGTTAGCAATTGCTCAAGCAACTCTTTTGTGAGACGGGTATTTTCTCGTTTGATCTTTTCATAGAATAGATTCAGTTCACTTATCAACACAGTGGAGTAAAGTGCACAGGCCCGAAATGAATCGACGTTTAGTCCCTCTAAGTTTAGTTTTGCTCTGTAAAAACGCTCAACCCATTCTTTGCCTAAACATTTTTTTTGAAGACTCGCAGGGTACTTAGCAATCAATTTGTAGAGACATGATTTTTCGTATAAATCTGTTAACCCGTCGGTCAAATAGCGGATTAATTCCATATATTGAGGGCTATTTTCTAGCCATTTGTTAATTTTATGATGGTAAACCGTGTTAAGGATTCGGGGAAACTCATTCTTCCGCGATTGGTAGCGGATTAGATCGGTGAGTAGCACGCCAAACTTCAGCCTATTAAACCGGGGTGTATCTAACTCTGAGCTAATAAGTTGACTACAAACAAAAGATGAAAGTGATTGTGCTTGAATCCCTTCTAGAGGTAAAGAAAGCAAGTTGTCTCGTTCTATTTCGTCATCGAAAACTTCTATATCAAAAGTTATCTGCCATTTCGTAGCCAACAGATCGCGGTATGTGATTTCTTTTTCAACAACATTTGCCTTTTTGTATTTCATTATACCTCTGCTTAACCATGTTTTTAAAGGCTCGGAATAGACTATTATACTTTTGTCTGAGTTTCTTTTTACGGCGGTTTGCAGCGAGACATAGGCATCAAAGTAATCCCTCTCTGACGGATAAATATCAATATTCTTTTCAATACTCTTCTTCTGCAGAAGTTTTGTTTTATCGAGAATTATTTCAATTTTCATTTCTTATTTCTTCCGCAAGGTCCCTTAGAGTGTTGGCAAGCTCCGTTCTGTTTATGAAGTTATCTTCGAGTAATTGGAATACCAAGCTCTTTACAACTGACTGAGCGTCTTTAGCGTCCTTGGGATTATCTATTTCGTACCCCCACATATTCTTCTTGATTTTGTCAACAAATTTTTCTTTCAGATGGAGAGTTAGGACTTGACTATAGTTCCCTTCTTTGTCTACTGAAACAAGTTTAATGGTTTGGTTGCTCCTTGTTGGTACAATTTCTTGTTTGTCTTTTACTTTGCGTTTTTGAACGTTGCTTTCTTTGGGATCTTCTCCCTGATAAGAAAGCCATACTTCCGACGCATTCTCCGCTACTTGGACACTCACCATTAAATTCTTTTTGTTTTCGTATTGGATAACAGTTTCAGTTGGGCTTCTATCATTCTTTTCAGCATTTCCCCACTCTAAAATAGGCATATCAACAAGGATACGATTAGATTCGATTTTCTCCAGTCCCGCCTTGACTTTAGCAAGATAAATGCTGATGTTGTTGATATTCCAATCAGACACTTTTCCTAATCCATAATCGTTACTCCCAGGAATCTTGTCGAAAAGGATTTCGCGGAGGCTTTGTGTATTCTTTAGATATTTTGTTAAAGGTTGACTATTTGGACTCTGCCATCTTCCGGAGATATCACGTTGATTGGCATCCAGACTATCATACCACACCTCAATTGCCCGTTCTAAGCTACCGAATGTGCTACCCTGAGCTTTGAAGATGTGCAAGAAATCCCGGAAAATCTTGTCCTCAACTGTTAGGACCGTGTTCTTAATAGCCTTATCGAAGATTTTCACCCCTTCCAGTATCGATATCTTGACTTCACCATCAAAACGATCATCTTCTTCGTATCCCCATATAGTTTGCATCTTTTCAAAAATGAAATGATAAGAGTCAGATGGGTCAATTGATCTCATAAGCTGAAGAAAACGTTTTATTTTCTCGTCGGAATAAAAATCTTCAGATTGAGCCAGTTTTGGCAGTTCATCGTACCAGCTTTTCATCACTGCTACGACTTCTCTTAATTGTGGATCCGCGGCGATTGAAACTGACATTTTACTGAAATGTCTGTAGAGTTCAAGGAGGAATTCTCTATGGGTATCATCCAATTCCCGTTTTTCAAATATGGCTAAGGCCGTAGGCTTATTGACTATTTGTGCCACTTGATCAAAGGATTGTATACTGATCTCTCCGGGATCATTGGGATTAGTCTTGTATGATAATTCATCGCCAAAATATTTGATGAAGTAGCCCACAAACAATTCAAGAGATACTTCGCCTAGACCATAAGGAGCATGGCGATATTTGACGATGAGCTGTGACACGTTTGTACTCACCCGCAATTTAAGCTCACCAATCATATCTGCAAGTGCGGGGAATACCTCTGTATATTTGGAGACATCCTTTTCAATTTCGCACTTAATTAGTGTCCCTTCTTGCTCTACCTTTTTCAGCAACTGTCTATCAAAGAATATCTTTTTCAAATACCTTATGAATCCTTTGTCATTGCCAAAACTGGTATCAATCTCTACGCTTCTGCCTGCTTCCAAGAAGTAGTTAATAGCATCTCTTAAGATGAGTCGCTTATTGTGGGTAGGTGATTTGTGACACCGATTAACTTCTTCGTCAGTAAGGTTGTTGAATTTACCGTATAACTTTGTGAGAAAGTTGTACACAGGGTTTTGTTCATTTGAAGGCTTATTTTCTATAATTGTGCCATCTTTCCCATGCCAGGCACCTAATCTACCTCCAAAATATCTTGTTCGTTTGTCAATGTACTGCTTAACATAACCTTTATTAATATCACCAATGTAAGATTCGTCCAACCTTACTTGATCCCCAATTGGAGCGTTGCGGTATTCATCCGAGTTTTTAACCGTTAAGCAAGCCTTTAATTCAAGAAAAGAATCTTTAATAGGAATTGGGATTTCAGGGACGACTACCAAGACATAATCGGAAGAATTGTTTCTGGCAGTCTTTTTTGCCTGTTTTATGTCATCATTTGTTTCAACAATGACATAAATCACAACACCGTCATAGCTATCTTTCCAAGATCTATTTTCAAATAATTTCCTTTCGCAATAATCGAAATAGTCAATGCTAGTTCCATCTTCTAGTTCCTTTTTCTGCCCAAAATCTTTGACCATTTCAAAGACTCGTAACAGCCGCCTATCGGTAGATTTTACGCCATTATACTTTTGAGCGCTAAGAAATCTCTCTTGACCTGAGACTTTGTGAATATCCAAGAATTCTTCAGCAACATCAAATTGACCAGATTGAATCAACTGTTGTTTCTCTACATTGATGACTTTTTTCCAGTCAATGATACCAGTTCCTGTACGGAATTCATAGACCTTAGAGACCTCATTATGGAAGAATACCATTTGCCGGGTGAGCAATTTCAAGACGTTCTTCAGTCGATTTTTTTCCTTGATTTGGAGATTGAGCCCGAAAAATAAATTAGCTTGATTATTTGGAATGCCTACGATATTAAATACTAACATTAGTTTGAGTATTTTACCATAAATAGGATCGGACATGTCAAAAAGCGTATTGTCCTGATTTAGTCTATTTTTGAGTTCTTTTAGTGATGAGTGATAAGAAATTACTGTTTTTTTGATGGTTTCCCGCAAATCTGTATTATCGATGTCCAGTTCTTTACGAAAGTAATCTACTAAATAATCAGTAGTGTATAATGACAAGAGTCCATTCTTATCGAAAATATCTGTTTTTTCAATAAAAGCCTTATAAGAATATTCATTGTCCTCATCGATACCTTCACCACCTAAGAAGGTAAATAGTGTTCGGTTGGATGACCCAATGGTCGTAGACAGTTTTAGAAGACAAGCCATTGCTAAAGGATGAAGTGGATACACAACATCAATAATCTTCTCCTGAATTTCATGGGATTTAAGCCAACTAAATAATCCTAGTCTTTGAATGTCGGGAACCTTCTGGTATACTTGCTGCAAATTAGGCGACACATCTTTTTTGAATATGGGGTTATTCTTTTTCACATGCACGATAGCAGCGACAATCTCTTCTAGTCCTTCAGTGCGCATATCAATGGTTTTAAATCTTTGCTGGACAGTCTTGAAGTCTTCAACGGAATATTCGCTTCCGAAGGCCGACAGTTCCCTATGGAGAGACCCGATAAACACAATTGCATTGTAATTTTTGCATAATTCTGCGAGCTTCTCAACCACTTCTATAGAAATTCTCCGATTACTTAAAGTGTAGTCGAATTCATCATAAAGGAACACAATACCCTCAAAACGGTTTCTGAAATATTCTGATGCAATCACATCTTCAAGAATAGCCACAATATTGTTAGCACTATAGCGAAAAGGTGTCCGTATGAGTTGGTCATAAACATCTTTAAAGATATTAAGGGCAGCCTGCTTGTAGTTCTTAAGACCGTTTTTCAAAGTAATCAATGAATTATAAATGCCGGGTTCTTTACCTATAGCATCTTGGAACGCCGTAAGCTTGTGTAGAGGGTCAACTCCAGAAGTCTCATCTGATTCCCATTGATTCAATACCCGCGAAGCCTCCCTGTAAATGGAATTGATTTCATCTTCCATGCCCTCTCGTTTAAATGCTTCCTCCAAGGCTGAGAGTAGATTTTCACTGAAATCCTCCTGAGATTCGTAATCCGGGATAACTACGAGGTAACGCCCTGTGCCGCGAAGATTTTGAATCAGTCGACTGATATCTCTATCCGCCTGGTCAAAGTTTTCAAAAAAGACTTTTAGCTCGGGCATTGCCGGAGTTTGAGAGAAGTAATTTGCTAACATAAGCAGAAGATGAGACTTGCCAGTGCCGTAATGCCCAACCAATAAATGAACCTTGTTCTCCGTCGGTAAAAAGGACTTAGCAATTTTCAGGAATATCTTTCGCTGGGACTCAATGGTCTTGTAGCCACGCATCCGTTTTCTATTTTTTTCCAAGTCGGAAAATTCATACTGAAGGTTAACGGTATTGGACATTCCGGCATATATGGTTATGACTTCTGAAATCTTGGCCATGATTCTGCCTCCCTAAATCTTAAATTGCCTCTAAACTACTATACTGAATAATTCTTCGTAGCTCTTTTTCACGATGGTTATTATAGGCATTCTTAAACACGTCATCTACCTGCAAAACAAAAAGCACAGGTTTTGGGAAAATCGCTTTCTCTAGTTTTTCGACTCGTGTAACAAACTCTATTTGCTGACGATCGTCCCAGAGGTTCACCAAAAAGTCAAAATTATCAATAATAACAGCATTCAGATTTTCCAGTTTTTTGCTTGACATCAGAGGTAAGCACCATTCCAAGAAATTCCTCCGGCTGAGGTCAAGAACAATCTGAGTATCGCCTTCCTTAATGATTTTTTGCTGGACGTCAATATACAGTATGTTCAAATCCTTATGAATTCTTAGAAACTCGTTTAGGTAACGTGTTTTCCCCACATTTGCTTCTCCGTATATGAGCACTCCCATATAGCGCTCATGAGATATTCTTTCAATTAAGCCTCGCAAATTTACCGGCATCATTAATCACCAAACTTATTTTGGTAGTAGTTTTCTAAACATTTTAGATGGTCTGTCGTCCTGCCAAACTTGATCTGATCGAGATCAGCAAATGATTCTATAACAATATCTCCACTAATACGCAACCTCTCAAGAGCCTCTCGTAATTTGGATTCATCCAAATAAAACAATTTTCCAGGTGAGTTTTCTTGACGTGCAAGGGAATCAATTTCAATGGTGACATCGTTAGCACAGAATCTACTTTTGTAGAGAAGAATTGATGCCATCAGAATTTTATCAGGTGCTGGTGCTGGCGTCGTTCTTATGAATTCATTCTTCTTCTCAGATCGTAATAGACTTAATTTGTTAAACTCAGATTCCAAATAAGCTCGAATGCACACATTGAATTCTTTTCGTAGATGATGGTTGAAGGAATATTCGGAGTGAGTTGCCCGTTGATCTTTGAATAATCCAGCTGCTTCCTCAAAAGTAAAATTTGACCTGGCCATCAACCGATTGGCTATACGGTTCCAGATAACTAAATTTGGCTGCGAACTGATATGATAATGCAAGAACCAAAGTGTACCAATATCCTCAAAGTAACCGTCATATTTACGAATTATCAGTGCCAGTTGAGTTGGTTCTCTCGATTTACCTCCCAGAAGTCCTAAGAAAAAGAGTAGGCGTGAGAAACCTTGGGCTTTCTTTTTTGAATATCCCAAGATATCCATTATGTCTTGAGCGGGATACGATGGTTTGCCATAATTGAAGAGGTTTTCCAATAGGCGTTGCGTCTGTACAAAATTAATTTCAGTGCCAAGGGCAACTTGCCAGGTCGTTTTTGATTTCTTGCCCTTCTTAGGTTTTTCTTTTGTAGCTTGACCAGTAACAGCAAGAAAAGATAACTGTTGTTTCATATCAGATGATGGTGATAATCTCCTATTCTTTGAATTAACAATCCTTCCGAACTCATCAGCTTTGTTATGATGACCCTTCCAACGGAGATAACGTACAAATTCTCCAGCTTTTTGCTGGTAAAATATTTCATCTTTATTGCGATGAGCGATGAAGAGATCCTTCAGTATGTCTAATTGTTCGCGGGGCATCATTGAATCCTAATTGTCAGTTCGGTATTTGATATCATAATTGATAATAAATTCCAGCTCCTCATCGGTAAGACCGTAATATCTCGCAAAATATTTGTCGACTTCATCAAATAGATGCTTTGAATAGCGGGGCTTAAGTTCAAGATATCTAGTAATACCTCTTGCCTTATCATAAGTTACCACCCTTCCTTTACCCTTCAAGTCATCTTGTATTCTTAGGCACAGATCTTTTAATTCACATTTTCCAAATTCAGCCAAGTTTATTGGAAAACGCTTTATGTCTTTAGCTGTTAAATGAAAACAGTCAGAATAGACGATCCAGAACCAATAAAACAGGGATGAAGGAAACAGTGAAGTCACTACATACTTTGAAGCATCATCCCTAAGACAAATCTCTTTTATCGTAGACGAAACTTGTTGAACTCCGTTCACTTCGAAAAACGGTGTTTCTAAGAACGCTAGTCTATAGTAGGGATTTCCTGTATCTCGATAGTAGACAGAGTTGTTGTTTTTCTCTTCGGATAAATACCGAAAGATATTGCCTTTCCTTGAAAACATTTTTCTTAGAATAGATTCTTCCAAAGGTGTTCCTATCTTTGGCCAAATCCCATCTTCAGTTAGACTACCTCTAATTTGAGCAAGGTTTATCTTTCTAAATAATTGTTTTCTTTCCTCGGAATAGAACCGGATATAGTTTGAGGACAATATACGCGTTCTCTTTTCGAAGTTATTACACACGATGACAATTGTCAATTGTGTCTTTACGTTTTTGAATATTGTCCCAGGATTTGATGTTGAATCGATGTTTATGAATCTAAACACTAAATCACAATTAAAAAGGCATTTTCTCAAACTTGACATTCTTTTTGACGCAATAATTGACATAGGTATAATGAAGGAAAGATTGAAAGGACTGTTTTTGAACATAATTGACTTGGCAAGTATATAGCAATATAGGTTATTGGAACTTAATGGCAGAAAGAGCAATCCTCGGTAATTCTCTGCGCTTACATCTACATAAGGGGGGTTCCCTACTGCCGCTTCAAAACCGTCTCCAATTATTTCAGGAAATTCCAATTCCCAATGGAAGACGTGGTTTGACTTTTGATACTGCCTAACAGCTCTATGAAGGTCGCCACCCAAAATATTCTCCCATTCTTTTTCCGATTCAACATTTTGAGCTTTCTCCAGCAACTCGAGATAGGTCCCTTCATCCGGGTAGCTTATGTCATCCGGTTCAAACAAGTCCTTCTTCTTCAAGTCAAAACCAATCATCAACCATAATGTAGCCATATCCTTGAGGTGATTGAGAACAGGGTTTTGTTCGATCTTTTCATATTCATCCTTTTTTGATAATATGTCCTGCATTTGGTCAGAATCTCGCGACAAGAGGTGATGAAATATAGCTTTTATGCCGTCAATCTTTTGCTTATTGATGCTGTCCCATAAGTTAATCTGTCTGTCTTCCGTATTCTCTTTGGGAAAGGTTAACAAATCTTGCAAGCGGATACCCATTATGGAATCACCGCACTTCAGATGGTGATTAAGAAATGTCAGTGGTTTTCCGGCCGATGAGGAAGCGATCCACAGCGATAGTTTTGCTAGTTCGGTAGCCAATGGATTAATGTCAATACCAAAAATGCATTTTTCCACTACCCTTCGACGCCAGATTACCGGATCCAAATCAACTATTATTTCACTATGGTGCCGCAAAAGTGACCAGTTAATACCAACAGGTATTTTCTCGTGCTTAATGGGCTCATCGGTGATTTTTACCTTTGTTTGAAGCACTTCAATAATAAAATGAGTGATTACATCCAGAGAATTAACTAGGAAATGTCCAGAACCCATGGCTGGATCAACCAGTTTAAAGGTCAGAATCTGTTCCTCGACAAAGTTAAGAAGTTCTTTGTCCAACTTCTTGAAAAGTCCCTTTTTGATATCGTCCGTCACGGCAATTCTGATTTCTCTCTCATATTGCTTTATCGTTGGCAAAAAATCAATCCAGCGCTCTTCCAGGCCCAAACGTATTGAATTTTGCACCATGTAATTCACAACATCCTCGGGTGTGTAGTAGGAGCCAGTATCATGTCGTTCATTTGCGTCCTGGGAGAAATAAACATGCCCTTCGGGTACTACTCTATCATTTTTCTTTATCTTGCCTGTCTTGTGCGCGGAAATAATTCTTTTTCCCCGAATAACCTTTTCTTCGTTAGCAATGAACAGTTTGTATTCAAGGATTCCCTCATACAAACTGCCCAAGCTACGCACGGAAAGGTCTCTATATTGGATTTTTGTCTCTTCATTCTTTTTCCTCAAATAACCCAACTTGTAGAGTACAGTGGCAAAATATGAATTAGCCATCTGGTTCTCCGGGTCAGACAAGAAGGTATGCTCGTAACTATCAAATAATCCCCCGTCGTATTCAGGTATTTTTAATGCTGAGTTCCCTTGACCGATGTCAATACATAAGTCACGGAATGCCACCCATAAATCGGTACCATTCGCATCAGGGAAACCCTGATGTAACCAATTCCTCGCTTTTTCCAGGAGCGATTCTAGACTCTTTATGCGATATTCGTGATTATTGATCGGTAACAATTCCCTAGACTCCGCATAAAACATAAAAAGAAGGCGGAATAAAAGGTATACAGCATTATCGAAGTAAAGCTGTTTTTCTTTCTCCGTCAGCAGTTGTTTGTCTTTGCCAGCGTAGGTCAATAAACCAAAACAAATATTTTCCAGTATCTCATCGATGCTTTTCCTAATGTGGCCCTCAATAACTTGGGCTTCTTTTTCAGACTCTTCAATGTATTTCTCAAGAGGGGTAACTTGATTTTCATCAGGAATGAATAGATTCAGGGAAAACAACTGCCAAAAAACCCTCAAGTCATCCTCTTGAACATTTTCAAAATCAATTTCCAGATAATTTTCATACGGTTGCGCAGATAGAATACTGTAGAGACGCCATGTTTTTCCGTTAGCCAAAATACCCCATTCAAGTTTTTCCTTTTTCAAAAGATAAATGAGATCAAAAGTTGGAAAATCACCCTTCTTGGTGACATCCATATTGACCTCTGGCGAAATTGTGCATAGACAACTCACTTTCCTCTTCAAGGGAAAACCATCATAGAGATAGCAATATCGTGTTGTGCTATACCCATCGGCAGAGACCATTTCATCAGCTGCGAACTGAAGTTGAGCAATAATACTGGATATGAATCGACGGTCGAGAGAATTTTTGTCCGTTTCTTTTTTAAATTCCAAAAAACTCTTGATAGTGGTAGCGAATCCCTGAAAAAGCTCTTCTTCTTCGATCTTTTGCGATTTTAGGTATTTTAAAAATTGGGATGCAAAAAGATATTTATTCGTGACCATAAAATTACCTTTTTTGGTATATTTCTGCTCTCTTCAAATTAAGGTGTTCCTACAATTCCTGTCAGAATAGAGGCAACTTCCTGCCCTGCCCTCATTGAATAGTACCACTTGTTAAGTTAGAGTCAATGGAATAATGACCTCGGGGAGAGGTAATAGGTCTGTTCGCTTACCTGTATCTTCCCGGTAGCTTCACCTATCGTTGACCCCTGCACTAGCAAGAAATTCTACTTCCCTGAGGTTGTTGATTATTTTTTCTGACGTGCAATTTTGTCGGGCCAATTACATTCCCCCTTTTTCGATCCTTATTCTAACATGATAACTGGACCGAATCTAGGGGGGCAGGTCAATCTTCAAGAAGTATTTTCGAGCGTAATCTTCAAGCCAGCCTGAATATTGCCTGAAATTATTTTTGTATTCAAAAACACTTTGACGATAATTGGCCCTCTGAGTAACATAATGAGGACAACCTGCTGCTACCGCTCTTGAAATTTGGGATGCCAGCAGTTTATATACATCTAGTCAATCTAACGATAATAGTGGTCGTTGTCTCTGTTTTCCTGTCCGTCATATCTTCTATTTCAATCAGGCAATATCCTTTTGAACTCCTCATCAGCTTTGTTTACTCCCTGGACGAATTTCTTCCACTCATCGAACTTAAAGGCGCAGCTTGCTGAGACGTCTGCAGAAGCAACATAAAGACCTATTTCATCCTGCTCCATCTCTACTCCAATGGAGAGAAAGTCTCCAATCTTGCTCTGTGGTAATAGTTCTTTTTTCATCTTCTTCCTCTCAAAAGGGAAATTTCCAGGC
>SDBU01005454.1_pt1 | contig 15217 bp, 9 predicted proteins | sample 2277071 | NCBI WGS metagenome assembly SDBU01 (sample SAMN10397929, study PRJNA504765) | marine sediment metagenome | isolation source: marine sediment core GS08_GC12, 126 cmbsf | place: Arctic Ocean: Gakkel Ridge, Loki's castle | collected 2008
TTCTCAAAGTGTATATAGGTATTTATTGTAAACAACAAAAGTTCTTCCAGAAAATTAACAAGTCTATTTGATGAGGGTATTTGTGTAATTTGACTATCCGAAGGTAGAGAATGAAGAATCGACTGGAGACAATGAGTATCTATCTCACTATATGAGCAATTTCTGATGGATTTTGGATAAAGTCGGATGAGAATTGAAAGCGATATTTTATTTGTGCGTGCAATCAACCTTCGTATATTTGCGTAATTTTTCCAAGCTACACTCACTCCAGGTTGTTTTTTCAGAAACCAAAATTTATGATCAATGGCTTTCTTGCGGGAAGATCTGATTGCCGTATTGATACACTTCCATATTACTTTTTGGTTTGTTGCCCAAAGTGTTCTAAGTCCGTTAAATAAGTAATACCTTACTTCGTCATTTCTATGCAAGGCTAGCGCATATATTGCTTTGCGAGTTTTTCTATCTTTGGGATATTTTAGGAGGAGAATCGGAAAAGCCCGAGCTGCGGATCGTCTGTACCCCATCGAAAATCTTGAAACTTCATCATGAAACCCCGCAGGTGGTCCAGGTCTTTCAGCGGCAATTATTAGTTGTTCTCTGCACCATGAACCGTAGTCGTTCTTCTCGACCCATTGCCATTGACGTATCAGCAACGCTGCTGCAAAAGTAGCGATAGCCCGCGCCTGTCGCTCTGAATCTTCTAGAAAGTTCTTGGGTTGATATGATGGGTTATCTTGACGGACCAAGTCTTTGGCGTATTCCGCTGCAGACTCAATAGTGAAAGCTTGTCCAATCTCTCCCTTATCCAAGAGATCCATTGACCAGAGTTGAAAACTGTAAAACTCATTTAGCTCTTCAATGGACTTTATTTCCTCTTTTTGTTGTTCTTCTAACTGCGCAGGAAACTTAAACCGAATTTCAGTTAGCCCTTTAGCGTCAGTTTCGAAAGTCTCGTAATTCTCCCGTTCCCCTTGCGTAGCCCAAATTTTGCAAGTTTCTATTCTTTTATGGACTAAGGAATCCTTTTTCTTTTCATCCTCATAGAAGAAGGGAGGCTTGTTTGGAAAATCTCTAGTTGCATTCTGAAGTCGCTTACTAGCCTCTTCAAATTGAGACAGTAAAATAGGAAGAACAAAACCACGTATATCATATTTACGATGGGGTTGTCTCGCAAGATCAAGCAAGATTCTGCGGTCTCTAATATTATTCCCTAGAAAGAAGTAACTTGAAAACATATTGATAGAACTCTCAGCACGCAGATCCTCGGACAATCTGTAAATATCCATTAGCCAAAAGGCAGGATTTTCAAGAATTGGAATTATTGCCTCACGGCATAACTTTTCGTTAGCCAATGCTACAGAAGAACACACACCGAGCACAGCCACAGATTCCGTGTTCTTAAGAACTCTCTCAAATAATTCTTCTGGATCAGCACCCTTCTTCAACTGTTCATTCATCCAATATTCAAGACTCATTAAGGCACAAGTAATAGTGTCTGGTGCACTACTTGGAAATCTATGCCAGCAAAAAACATGGTCATCACCCCAAACTTTAATAGTACCACTTTTAAGTTTAAGAAGCTGCGAAATTGGTTTTCTGTGCTGTTTTAACTCTACCTTCATTTTCCAGCATCGAGTCGCGTGGTTTATAATCCTTCGGATGAGCTCTAGACCTTCATCTGGATGCAATCTCACCAATGCCAAAAATGGACCTTTCAAATATGTTGGAGGATTCCATCCCGTCAATCCTATTCCTAGACGCCAAAATAAATGATCGTGATTGCCGACTCTATCGGGTTCTATCTTCTTACATAGAATCGCCTCAAAAATGTCCACGGCAGTTTTCGGGAGATGAATGCAAATGGGTATCCAACCTTCTTCTTTGAGAACAACTTCTTCAAACCCCAATTTTTTTCGCCAAACACAAAGCGCTTCCTTCCTAACGAAAGCATCTACTGTTTTAGGTATGCAATCAGCTGCCCAAAGAACCGATTTGATATATTGGTTTTTTGGCTTGTCTTCAAGACTTTGCAACAAACCATCATTGAGTATTTTCAAGCTAAGTCTCGCTATCTCTTTACGAAATAGTGGATTTTTCTGGGTACTTGTCATCCATTTTTCAGCAACATATGAAAACTCAAATGCAACTTTACCTTTAATCACACCGGGATTTTTTAACATTAACTGAATAACGGGGATCCATTGCTTCCAAATTGGTATCGTCAAATAAGCAAGATATTTTTCCAGTTCTATTTGTGGTAGGTCCCCAAATAGAAGAAACGCTGTTGGATTCGTTTGAACACAAATCGTCCTTAACGCCATCAAAAACTTGCTTAATAGAACTCCATCTTTTTCAAGCAAATACGGCAGTATCTTTGGCAATATTTCAGTCAGCAAAGGAGAGAAAAGTGGTGCAGTTAAAGTGGTCTGATACCACCGTGGAGAAAGAGTGTTTTTGTTCTCAAGGATAGTCAAAAGATTTAGCCAAGCGTTCGATGATTGCTCAACCTCTAAGATCTCAGAAGCATACAAACGAAAAGCCCTGACCAACCAAAGGGGCTCTCCGATTTTGACTAGAAAATCTGGGATGTCATCCTTGTGATGCTTTAATAGGATAGTCAAGGCCCAATCTTCCAAGACATCATGAGCCAATCGGATACAATTACCTTCCCTGAGCAACAGCCTATCAGAAACTAATCCAGAAAGCGCCACAGAATCCATATCATTGGTCACAGAAATGAATCTATCCCCGTTTGATGATTGTCTTGCTATCCGAATCAGCAATTGCTCCCGTTTGTCAGGGTCGCCTCTTCCCTGTCTTAACTTTTCAGCTAGTCGAATAACTTCTTTCCAGAACCAATCTAAAAGCCAAGTTTCAGTTAACGTTGAAGGAACCGCTTCAGGCGGTAGCGAGATATCTGGAAGAGTCAATATGTCCAATATTAAGGGTCGAGAAAGGATATCCTTTAAATGGCCCTGTGAGGCAAGATCTTCTAGCTTCGGTAGTTGGATTGCCACCTCTCCAACTTCCTTATCACTCAGTAATCCAACCTCGACTATTCCTAACGAACTATCAGCAAGATTCTTACGCATCTCCAGATGCGATATAACATTTGTAGATTCCAGCTGTCTGCAGGTGAAAACAATCTTCCAACAATTATCGTGATGCCCGCCTTCAGCAAGCATCGATTCGTTGTACTCGCGGATTTTGATAATTAAGTCATTCAAAATACGTCTCTTGTCTTCGTCTGCGGCTCGCTCTAGACCATCAATCAGAATGCAACGAAAAGGCGCATTTCCAACAGCAAGTAATACATTTTGAAAATCATTCTGGATGTGAACATTGTGCAAGAAATTATCTAGTGTAGTACCAGAAAATCTCTCAGTAGAGAGAGTAATTATCTCCCCTTCAGACCTGAGTCGGTTTGCCAGTAGTTTTAGCAATACCGACTTACCTACCATCGGTTCGCCAATGATACCAACAATCTCTTTCTTCTTAATACTCGCTTCTAATTGATTAAGTATTTTGATTCGGGGCAAATGAACCTTGCCGCCAATGGTGTCAGGAATGGATTCTAACACAGAATTACAGTACTTTCTTAGGTGGTTAAGATCCGAAATGAAATTCGGCTGGTCTTTTAGAGCTATAGAACGAGAGGTAATCTTCGTTCTTAGGGCACTTGCATCAATGGAACCTGCTGAACGAGCGTATTCAGCAACAATAGAAGTCAGAACGTTGAAGAGTGATCTAGCCTGACCTCCGTTTCTGTCCTTGACTTGGTCAAGTAGACAATTCCAACGTTGAGTCGAATCACGGCTACCGGCATTTTCTAAATCAAAATGGACGACAACAAGGCATCTTAGGAATCTCCATATTTCCTTGTCCTCTATTTTGCTCCCTTTCGATTTGGAAAGAAGCTTCCTTATAATTTCGAGATATTTTCGCTTTTCGTCCGAAGAGGAAATTGAAAGCGATACCCTGTGTAAAAATTCAGCTGAATCTGTGGATGTTCTTGCCCATTCCAAAAGTGGTTGAAAGTGTTTGTCAATTTTATTTTGGTAGACCCCAATTCCTATTCCAATTCTGTCAACATCCTGGTCAAACTGCCAACCCAAAGAACTATCGAAAGTTTTCCAGCAATCGTCTATCACCCCTGCAAATCTTCCATTTGAAGCCGAATCTGAAAAAGTCAAATCATGCTTGACTTGCAGCGCGAGTTTTCTTTCTATATCGCCATCGGTGCTGATTATGACAACATCATCGAGCAAACACCCAGACCCCCTGTGTTGGAATTTCACTTCTTTGGTGATACCCGCATCCAATCCTCTCGGCATATGTCCTGCTAAAAGAGAAACGAGATACGATGTACCAACCAACTGCTCGAACGTTACTCCACCACCACCAGTTGAGAATGGATTTGACAAGCCGGAATTTGGCGAACTCTTACTCATTTCTATCCACTTTAATTCACTATATTTGAAAGAAGTGCAATTTCCATATGATAGGACTTGGAGCTACGAAATTATGACTAAAGAAAGTAATGTGGCTTTAGTTTTTGTGCAAATACTCCACCCCTCATACGGTCATTGCTGGCTTTAATGTAGTTAAATCTGTTAAATACTTTCGACAGTACCTCTTTGCCTTAGTATTTTTCCATGTACTTCTAATTGAAATGATAGAACCTACAATCAAAGACGTACCCCCTAATACTTCTTTTAGGTAATTTGCAGTAGTTATTTGTGGGGAATTAACTAGTATCCAAACCCCTATCCCAAAGGTTGAGCCGCCAATACCTAATTGTAAGACGTTGTCTGAAAAGTCATTCCAAGTTTTCTTGAAGGAATTCACAAAATCAGATATGGTTGACCCATCTTCAATGTTCTTATAAAACCTATCGAATTCATCATGGAAAGCGTGCAACTCAGATTTAAATCCTTTCTGATTTCTAAAGGCAATGATTCTATCTAAATCTATCTGCTCGAGATTCGCAGGTAATTTTAATTGCAGAACGCTTTGCGCTACTTCTACTTTCTTGACAACCGGTCTATTTGTTTTTCGTGCTAAAATTGAAAATCTATCAAGATTCTTATGGTCTGTAATTGGAGAAATACCCCTAGAATCCGCAATAGTTTGTGCAAGAATCGTCATATATGTGAATCCCAATTCTCGGGAAAGAAGAAGGCCTTCGTCGCATTTTTGAGCAATTTTATTTCCTAAGCAAAAATTTTCCCACTCATGAGTGTATTTTTCCTTAAATAATATGTAATTATGATTTTTCTTATTCTGCCACTTCTGCTTAATATTTGGTGTATGGAATATTGTAGAATATCCACTCGGATGTTGAAGTATTTTTTCAACAATTTCCATAGCATCTAATGTCGATTTAGTGCCTTCATCATAGGTCGGTCTATGGGTTCTAATCAGGTCAGTCTCATCGGACAGTTTTCGGTGCAGTTCAGTCAAATACTTTTCGCCAGATCTAGGAATTATAGGATTCAATTTGTCAATATAGAGCAAGGCAAACTTCAACCAATTTAAATTATTAATTTCGAAACCAGGATAATAGATTAACTCATTCATGTTTTCCTCTTAACTGAAGATGTTATCTTTCTCTCAGTTATCAGTATTGTAGCATTCTACAGGAAGGAAAACAACTACACACTACACGCCCAACTCTGCTTGACCGGAATGACCTACAGGCAAATAGTCGAAAACTCAAACGTTAATAGAAGAATCGCCACACAAACCTGCAAGCGTCAAGCGACGCAGCCTTATCTTCTCCCTACCTAGTACCTATATCATCATTCATCCAAAGGTAAGACATATATGCTCACCAGTCCCGGACTAAATAGGGACAACGTCCATTTATTGATTCTTACTCATAGGCACAGTATCACCCATACCTTCAGGAAGTTTCTTCGAGTATAATCTCTGCGCCACCCTAGACATTGCCTGAAATCATTCTTATCTTCAGAAAGACGTTCCTAATGATGTCCCCTTTTGAGCAACACGATGAGGAGGACCTGTTGCTGCAGCTCTTGATAGTCGTAGTATACCAGCAGTTTGCATGCAGCGACTCAATCTCTCAAGAAAATGGGAGCTGTCCCTATTTATTAGACTTAATCAAAACTTTAGGAAACCCTCTATCGTGAAAATCACGCCAAAGCCCTTGCGCCAAGTGCAAGCCATTATTAGGTCATTAGCAGATAGTACGTGACCTATTGATTTATTACACTAATAGACAACGTGTCTATCAAGTTACTAACTCCAAATAAGCGTGAAAGGCTTTGTGTATTTGATATCTTGGTGCGCTAGCACTATCACTAGCATAGCGTTCTGAAAGTCGCTCCAGCTTCTCCATCTCATCGACGTTAGAGCAATATCTGAATTCATTGGGCTTTACCTCGATTCCAAGAAATGACAACCCTATCAGATGGCGGAGAGCGTACTCTTGACGGTCTTCGCCAATACCACGGTTGGATATATTACGAAGTACGTCTTCTCTAGACAGAGTTTTTCTGCCACCCATGAACTCAATCATAATGTCTTGGAGCTCAGGTAAGGAGATTCCGTTCTCAACCTGGACGACTTCAAAAACAAATCGCGAGTATAGATTCGCCGCTTCAAGAACATCGGCCTCTTCGACTCGGCTATGAGCACGGTTCACAGCGGTCGACAAAGCGGCTTTTGTGAAGAACACAAGATCGCGTGGCCTAGGAAGTATCGTTCCCAGGATGTGCTCTCTGCTGGACTCATTCCCTACCATCGGGCAGAAAACGTCTTCCCAAAGGGAATCCGCACTGATACCATCTCTATCGACCGCAAGCCGTTCATCAACGACGCGCATGAGGGTTTCACGATCTTCCCACGTCAATATATCGTGCTGGATTTTGTCCGGCTCCCTCGCGCTCTTCATAACACGACTAAATATATCGCTTCGCAGGAATATGGTGATGGATACATGCACTGGTTTTCGCCAATGATCGGTTCTCGCAAACTCCTTTGGTATGTCCCTTGCGACGCGGATTAACCCAAGAAGGAATTCTGATAGGTATCCAATATCTTCTCTCCGATCCCAAGCTTTGTCCAGATTATCTATGAGTATAGCTACGCGTTGTCGCCTCTTGAGTAGCTCACCAAGCCGATTTCGAAGAACACGCAATATGCCCTTATGGAGATACTCAGATATTGCGTTACGAAAATCATAGAGTGACTCTTTGGTTGAACTGGAGTACAAGCCGCTGGCGCATCGTTCGAGCCGTACGGCAAAATCGTCCTGCAAAATACTTCCTTGGGTCTCCATTAGTTTCTTTAATCGACCCTCAGGTGAGTTTTCATCTACGCCTGGAAGTTGTAATATTTCCTCGTATGCAGCACGTGCTATTTCAGACAATACGAGGAACTTCCATAATACTTCTGCTAGGTAGCCCTTCTTGTCTCTTTCCTTTATCTCCTTAAAAAGGCGTACAACCCCCTGCACGTCATAACTATCCGGCTTTATTACGCAAACCAAATTCCGTTTATCCTCTCTCAGTCTTTTCGCGGCCATGAATAGGTTTGCCGTCTTTCCTGAGCCTTTACTTCCAATAACGACGGAGTGCTGGCCTTTGACCACTCGTACAAAAGGTTGCGTCTCGACAAAGTAGCTATCCAGGGTACCTTCCTCGTTCTCTGCTAGATAATCACCGAGATTCAAGCTCTTCAGGCCCGCTGCAAGGGCAACCTTCTTGGCGTATTCTCCAGTTTTTTTCTGAGTGTTTGCATATTCTGAGGACACTGACTCTAGCCAGTCATTTGCGATTTCTTCGCATTTAGAAGGAGTTTCGTATTGCTGAAGTATATTAATGTAGTCGATTGGAGTGGAGTAGTCCGCTTCGGCAAGCATTAGCAGTGGCTTTTGAAATCCATGCGCTAAACCAGAGACAAAAGCGTATCGTGAATTATGGAGGCGAGAGCCCCCTCGACTCTCGCCTGATAGGTGCGCGACCACTCCCGCAGCATGCCAGATCTTTGTCACATACCATACCAAAGTATGCACGGAAGACTCTCTTGGATCGCTTATTGCCATGGGTATTCGAAAGGCAGAAATTCTTCTGCTCAAGCGTATTGATGCCTCTGTTTCGTGCTGATTCTTAAGATACAGCAAACGCATTTCTTCGCGTCCGCCGAGTGCGGGCTCTATGGACCTTGCGAAGATGGTGTCCTGCAGATCATTCCATGGGTGCTCCCTGCAGAACTCATCAAAGATGTTCTACGCATTTGAGTACGGCGAGTATCCCACCGTTGTGAGAATGCGTAGTTGATCGAACAAGGTCTTTGATTCCTCAATGCTTGTGTCAAGTAGCAGCCAGACTCTTTTTCGTTTGCCGATAGCGTAGCCTAACTCAAAGAGGACATTAGGATTACCCCCAGTAAGATCAGCGATAAAAAGGTCCGCATCGTCAATTCCTCTGCATATGACATCAATTATTACTTTTCCGCTGATTGCGCATTCCTGCCATGTCTTGATCTGGCATTCTTGGGATTTATTGATCTTATCCACCGCGTTCTTGACTATTTCCGGTATGGAGGCCGGCTGCGACGGATATGCAAAGAAGCCGCGAATTGAGTTGCTCATTTTTGTACCTCCTCAGCGATTCTCTTGTAACCTAACACTACCCTTAACCGGCTGGATTGAGCGCCATCGAAACCCAGCCCGAGTTAAAGGGTTTGTCATGCCTTTTTATCTTCCTTTTCTTCAGTATCAGATTTGAAAGGTTCTACTAACTCGACCTTCAATTTCTTAAAACCAGTCAACAAATGGTGTAGGTTGTTTGAAATTTTTTCTATGTCGCGTGCAATCCTGGCAATTGGAACTTCAGCAGCAACAGTCCCTTCAAAAGATTTTACATCAAGCTTACACTCAACAGGTGGCATCCTCTTTTCATGTTTCTTGAATATGCATTTAACGATTACAGGCTCAGTCCCAAGGTTTTTTATAAGACCACCGTATTGCCCCCAATCGATCTTACGTTCCTCGCCAGGGCCCAACGCCGGTATTCCATCAATAAATGGGCCTTCTTTCATATCCTCAGCTTTTTTTGCTTGATCGATAGAAATTCCAAAGGCTCGGTGAGGTATCGGTCGTGAAAATTCGAATGAAATATCATATGCTAAACCCGAACCGACATTTTTTGCAACTAATTGAAGAATGGATGACCGTGACTCATCATGAACAACAGACAATAGTACGCAGGGATCCGATTGCGATGCGAGTATCTTCTTTGTAAGACGAACATAAATGAACGTAAGAATAGCCAACACAATCGTTGCTATTGCTGTGACCCAAGCACTCCAATCTAAGGAATTCGGTATTGAAGCAATTATCTCTAATGCCTTATTTTCCATTCTAATTTCTGATCGGCATAACGTCACGAATCCAGCGAACAGTAAACTCATAGTAATAGGGACAGCGCCCATTTATCAATTACTACGCGGCCACCCACGAGCTAAAGCTTTTAAATGCCGCCTAAACAGCCCTTCTATTTTGCTTATAAAACCATTTTTATCTTCAAAAACACATTCCTGATAATTTTCCCTTTGAGTAGCATGATGAGGAAAACCTGTTGCTATAGCTCTTGATGTCCACGGTATGTCAAAAGTCTACACAAAGCGGCTAATAATAATGGTCGCTGTCCCTATTTTTCATATTGCCTCTGTCAATCAATCAACCCGTGAGATTCTGCCCATTTAATTGCGTTCCTGACCCCACCTGGGTCATCAGCAAAATTTAAGCCTGTTATTCTCCCTCATTCATATCACCCCTTAACAACTTCTAACCTTTTCCCTGCCCTTGAGTGCCGTGCTAATAATACGCGTTCTTCAGAGAAATTTTCTATTTCATCTCGAATTTCTTGAGGCAAACCATGTTCGCCGTTGCCATATATCAGCATAATAGCACGATAATATCCAGCTTTATCAAGAAATCCTTTGAGTGTTTTAAGGTCTTTTCTCAGTTTGTTAATTTTATCCTTTACAGTTACTGGTTTTACCTCCATGACCACTAAATTTCGATCCATTTTGCCAGGTACATGAACAATAAAATCCGGCTTCTTCGCGCCTAACCCCGGCCAAATAATGGGATGACCGGCTTTGTCGACTTCTCCATCTAGCTTGTATGGGAAGTTGTCTCCTAAGACACGGCGAAGTTGGTGATAAAGTTCATAACAATATACGCGCTCCCGATATATCGGATCTTCAAAACCTACAACATCTAGTTGAAAGTAGTGTCCATTTATCCTTCTAGCAGCTTTTTTCAAATTTTCTAGAAAATATTGGAAATCTTTTTCCATACTCTACACCTCAAACAATTAGCTATGCTGCTTAACGTTCTCTAAATTGACGAAACTGCAAAGCGGTTTAGTAAGGAATGAAGGTCCAGATCGGACTTAAAGTGCACGCTGTTAGCCGAAGTACTCTATTTACAATCATAAAATTCCTTCATCTCGCAAGTGTTGCTTATCCCATTGTGTATCAAACTCAATTCTTGTAGAGCATCGTCTTTGTATCTCGCTCTGTAATTCTGAATACATTCCCTTATCTATCTTTGTTAAGAAAATTCCTCTTCTATCTAATCTTCTTAAAATCAGTGAGTCAATCGGACAATGCAACATTTTCTTTATATTATTATCGCTATTTTTTGTAAGATAGAAGTGATATTTCAATATGACATTGATCGGTTTCTGTGCTTGACCATATGATATTTGAAATTCCTCACTCAGATTATTTATTGAATCTACAATATCATCCTCCGTAAGCATGACATTATCCATTCTCTCAGTTAGCATATCGAGTTTTCCAAACACCTTGATTTTAAAATCTTTCACACTCTTATTACCTTGAAGACTTTTACCAACAGACCTTAAAATCATTGTTGCATTGAATATTATTAGATACACACTTTTTCGATGTATTGTTAGTGCCATTGTTTCCTCTATTCGACCATTTCGTCCATGGAACTCGAGCTTATGAAGAGGCCGCTTCACCACGAGCCTAGCTTCAGGTGAAGCCTGAGTCTCGTTAAGCAAAATAAAGGGAAGCGATATTTTGCTTAATATATCAAATATATCTGAAAGGTCTATCGCAAGCGAATTTGGACGAAATGTCGAAGCACAAAGCACACCTTTGTTACCCGATGTATCGTGAATCAAATTCTCTCCAATGATTTCGTAAATAGATCTGAATGCCTGTCCCTGGAGAATAAGATAGATAAATTTTCATGAATTCTTTCTTAGCTTTTTCATAGGATTCGTTGCTTATTAAGCCAATATCTTTTGCTAAGAATAGCAAAGCAAGAGACGGTGCACGTGATTCTCCTTGATTGCAATGGATTAAAACATTTTTCCCTTCACTCCAATGACACTTTATGAACCTTAGAAATTCTATAAACAAAGGCATCATAAATAATGGAGCAGGAGAGTCTATTATGTTAAGATAGAGATTATTTTCTCTTTTTAATACTAAATAATTCGGATGATTTTGTGGTAAACTACCCCGATAGTCAACTGCCCTTTGATGACAAGGACTCTTGCATGCATGAACTGTTACCCAACCTTTCTTGTTTTCGAAACATTCATAATCACAGCCCACAAATACTCGCTCATATATCTCTTTCATAGAATTATGCCCCTTAAGTGAGATATTTCAGACATAGCATACGAGAAATTTTTGCAAAGCAAAAATGTGAGTGAATACCATAAAGGAACGAACCTTTCATGCTGTATTAGGCGATCGTACATTTTTATCCTTATTTTTTCCATTCCGATTTTGCCTTCAAAGAACAAAACTCCTTATTTTCTATTTTCCCACATAATTTTTATAGATTCTTCTTCAATAATTCAAAATGTTTTAGATCAGATTCTTTCACGATCTTCAGCAATGCCCTTATTGCTTCGTGACTTTCGGTTTTATCCTTATGTTCAATGGTACTTGTCGGGACTGACCCGTGAGAAAATTCTTGTATTAACTTATAGACTTTATCTTTTTCAATTTCACTTGTCGTTATGGTATCCAATTGCTCCATTTTGCTAGCCAAGTCTCCTGTTGTTGGAATCTTAAAATTTACAAATATCTCTAGAAACCTTCTTGCTATATTTCCAATAGTATAAAAATCTGCATATTCTGGAGAACTATCGTTTGCAAAGTGATCTAACCTGGAAAATAGAAAATGATATTCCGATTTGTACTTTCGCAAAGTCTTTTCAAGTTCCTCCAAATGTGCGTGTCTTTTGCTGTCTTTTATGAAGTTTTCTATCATATGGAATTCACAAGGAACGATTTTTTTTTGACTATCCTTCTTGTTTCTATTATAAGTATTTACTTTTCTATTCTTTTGCAAAAACCAGTCTTTCACTAAGCTAAACAACTCAAAGTTGTGAGTGGTAATAAAAAGCTGTCCAGCGTCTTTAAAATGATTTTTTATTACGGAAAAACAATGATAAATGAAATTGGAATCAAAACTGGAAATCGGATCATCAATAAAAATTATCCCTTCCTTAATCCCAAAATCTTTTTCTTGAACTTTAACAATGAAATACGAAAAAGCGATAGCGGTTTTTTCACCTTCACTCAAGTTGCTAGCAGGTTGTCTTTCTCGTCTGATAATATAACCTTTTTTACCAGCATCTAATTCAAGTTGAATTTCTTCTCTTCCGAAAAATCCCTTTAGATGCTTGTTAATTTCTTGTACGGCTTTCCCAATACTTGAAGTTTTTCGTTCGAGTTCTTTAATTTCTTCATCATTTATAGCCAATTTTCCTTTTGCTGCTTTTTCTGCTTCAATACTATCTTTTAGGTCTTGTCTTATTTCTTTATAGTCTTGCTCCTCTATGGCAACGGCAATCAGATGAAGTTCCAATTTTCCTTTTGCTGACTTAACTTCTTCATCATGATTATCAACTTTTCCATTATGTTTCTGAATTATTTCGTTTAATTCTTCAATGATTCCATCATAAGTATTTTTGAGATCTTCTAGCTTATCGGGTGGACCCACATTAGAAAGCGGAGCTCTAAATTTGTCTTGCAGCTTCTTTATTGCCTCGTCTACCCATGCATTCGATTTATCTATCAGATCATTCAAATCTTTTACTTGCTTCTGGTAATCGCTCTGTACATCAGAATACAACTCACTGTTTATTTTTGCAATTCTTTCCTTTTTCAAACTCTGTAATTCTGAACTAAGGGTCTTTGTGTCATTTTGTAGATTCTCGTAGTCTTTGGTGAAATGCCTTGATAGAGAATCCAAAAGACCATCATCTAAGGGTTTTTGGCAAAAAAGACACTTCTCTGTCTCTTTTTTCTCTTTGTGTAAATCATAAACGTGTTTCACCCAAATGTTTAGGTCTCGGTCATTCTTTAATCGCTCAAGGGTTTCCGAAATTACTTTTTTACAAAGTAATTCATTCAAAATCTTAAAAATATCCTCAAAACTAGATATATTTTGACTATCAAAAACGAAATTTAATTCATATTCCGGGAAGGTATCTTGTTTTTTCTTCGCTTCACTGCTGATCATTCTTTTATGTTCGTCAAAATCTTCATCTGAAAGTTTTGTAAAGTTATCAATGCCAACATTATCCAAAACGGTCTTAAGACTACTCTTATCATAGTCATAATACTTATCTCTAGCTTTAAAGCTTGCAACAGTTGTTTTTATGTTTCGAGCTGTCGCTATGAGGAATTTTTCTTCCGCTGTTTTAGACTCTGTTTTTTCTTCTTGAGTACTCTCAAAACCTTTAATCAACTTCTCCTTATCTTTTTTTGAATCTTCTAGCTTTTTCTTACTTTCAATATCTTTTTCACTGACAGAAACAATCGGATTACTTGGGTTGGATGGATCAAAGGAAATGTTTTCATTGATAAAATCTTGATTGAAAACCTTTACAGGACAATTGCAACTTGCAATATTCCAACTTTTAATAGTTAAACCAGTATCCGTCTTTATCTCAAATATTCCATCTACCCCATCTTTTTTCGGATACTCCTTAAATGCTGTTGATTTTTTTTCGCAAGCAGAAAAAACTCTGGAAAGTATTGTCTTTCCACTTCTGTTCCAGCCATAAACAAGATTAAATTTTTTGAACTCCGGAATATCTTTATTCCACGAGAAATCGTGGAAAATGCCGAAGTTCTTTAGTTTTGTGATTTTTATAATCATAATCAGCAAATATTAAGAAACGTATGTCGCCTACTGTTCCCAGCGTAAAAAATGTTTTGCGAAGCAAAAATTTGGGTGAGTGCCACAAGGCACGAACCTTTATTATATGTTATGTGATGTTGTCTAATCGGTCTTCTTGATTCTCATTTTCAAGATATGTCAAGGTACTGGTTATTCAATTCCCTCCTTTCATCTTTAAATTCCGCTCTTAGCAACTTCAAAGCTAGCTTTCCTGCTCCTTCTTTTTTAACAACTGGATGTAAACTAATGAGTTTATATAGTATCAAAAAGAAGAGCATCTGATAATATCTTGACCACTCTATCAGACTATCTTTATCGAACTCCACATCTGAATAACAACTTTTTATTTCAACATTCTCGTATTTAATAGTCTTTCCAGTTGGTGTTTTCAGTATCGTATGCACAAATTGAGACAAATTATCGAAAAGAGTTCCCCACAACTTATTCTCTTTCTTAGAAATAACTCCACCTCTTTGAATTATCTCTCTAAGATAAGTATCTGACTTTCTAAAGCCCCCGTCAATCCAAGAGAGAAATTTACTTTGTATTTCCTCTTTCTCTTCGTTGTTCTTTGAAAACTTTTGATATTCTGTGGAGAAGTACAGTCCATATAAGAAATTTTCAAAAACACATCTTTGGATAAGAACAGCCTGTCTATAATGCCCAGACATTGCCAGATAAAAACTTGCTTTCATATCCCCAACGGTTTCGTTACTAACAATAATCAAATAATCATCCGGAAATAGTCTGTTCAAAGTCACAGTGATAAAACAAGCACATTCTAATAATCGCCCATTAGAACAAACATATGTTGATAATTCTTCATTTTCTACTCTTGAATGACTCAATTGTTTACATAAATAAAGTTCGCCACCCACTGATTTATCATCATCGTACTCTCTGAAAAGATTAATACAGTTAATAACATCACAACGAGCGCAGGAGTCTTTAAGATCTGTTTTCTTTACCATAGTGTTTCTATTGTTGTGTACATAGCTATTC